>Ga0172371_10001096_pt1 | contig 42757 bp, 50 predicted proteins | sample Lak12m_FD_114543 | JGI IMG/M metagenome (GOLD analysis project Ga0172371, IMG submission 114543) | Freshwater microbial communities from Kabuno Bay, South-Kivu, Congo - kab_022012_12m | ecosystem: Environmental > Aquatic > Freshwater > Lake | place: Democratic Republic of the Congo: South-Kivu... | reverse complement strand
GCGGGGGAGAGTCGCCCAATTGGGCTGAGTAGCAGAGTCTAAAAGCCCCGACAAGTGTGCCGGGGCCCCAGCATTTAACTCCCTGCTGGGCTGTAGGAGGTTCAAAAATGGATCCTGTCCGCCAACACCCGAGGCGGGGACGGGGGTCTCCAGTTGGTGCATGTCGACCGTCGGGGGCACTAAGTGTATGTGGACCTTTCGGTTACCACGGCCCCGACGGTATCGTTCACGAGTCCGCTTTTTCGCAACTGCTGTCGCCCAATTTCGCGTCGTTGGTGGGCTTTCGGGTGATCTTGACTCACCCTGCAGTTGGCCGATTCCAGGATTGGTCTCGGCGACTCGTTACGATCATCGTACCCGCAACAGTGGTCGGCCATCACTTTGGTTGCGGGGATAGGGTTCGCGTGACCCTAGCCGACTGGCAAGCGAGCTCATCCGGAGATCTGGTCTCACGGAATCGAGCGCTCGACTTGTTTTATCGAAAGCGGCACTTTGGCCGCAGGTGCAGTATGGAATTTGCGATATAGTTTTGCTATATGCTTTTCCTTATGTCAATGATTATACTACTAATTTATTATGTGTCAACATATTTTAATAATTTGTAATTTGGATTTTGAAATTATATTATATTGTTATGGTCTTAAAAATTTTTACTCGTGAAGATGCACCTGAAATGCGTGAAGCTATCGAGTTTGGTAAACGGCTCGAAGAAGACGGTTTTTCTGTTGAATATTACGATGCAGATTCTGAAGATTCAACCCAACAGATTGAACTTTATGATGTTTATTCATATCCTTCTTTTGTGGTTGCAAAAGATGACGGTATCGAGGTTGAATGTTGGCGTGGTAAAAAACCACTTGAGTATGACGTTAAGATGTATTTAGGAAGTTAATAATTAACAATGCCGAATCTAGAAATTGAATACAAATATAAAATATCCGACATTGGTGAATATAAACACAAAGTAGAAGAACTTGGTGCTAAGTTCTTAGATGAAAAATGGGGAGTTGATACCTATTTTGTTGTCCCTAAAAACCCTGAAGGCCGAAAATATCTTAGGATCAGAAAAAACACCGATTTTTCAGAATTTTCTTATTCATATGCAATAAGTGAATCAAAAACTAAAGAATGGGAAACCAAAATAGAAGATGCCGAAACGGCAAAGGATATTTTATTTGAACTAGGTTATAAACTAGATGTAATTGTAGATAAAACAAGGCGTACCTATAAATATAAAGATTCAGAAATTTTACTTGATGTTGTTAAAGACCTGGGTCACTTTATAGAAATAGAATCCCCAAACCTTACAGAATTGCTAAAAATTGCAAAAGAACTCGGGTTATCTGAAAAAGTCAGAATCACGAGCCAGGGTTACCCGGATCTTATTAGAGGCTACATAATTTCTGACTAATGAAAATTACTATAAAAGCACATCCCCGTTCTAATTTTGAAAAAATTATTGAGCATGAAGGGGTTTATCATGCTTATTTCAATGTTATTCCCAAAAAAGGTGCAGCGAATGCCAAAATTATCGAAATGCTTTCACATTACTTTAAAGTAACAAAGTCAGATATTAATATTGTGGTTGGAAAGACATCACCCGATAAAATTATTGAGTTTGATGAGCGGTGAGATCCCAGAGTTCTTTGTTCATTTTCGGTAAAACAATTTCCCGGAGTAATCTGTTTAACTCATTTAGATCAACATTAGAAATTTTATTTTCTTGTATCTCACTTTCGTATTTATGGAATTCTTGCCAAAGCTGATTATTTAAGTCAATTATTTGAAAGACATCGCTAGAATAAGCCGGTTTTTCTCGCAAAGTGTTAAAATGGTTTGTGGTAACAATTCGTAACTTGTCGCTTAAGTCTTGATCGAATATGTTCAAATCGATTGCAGAAATTACAACCGCTTCGGCTTCAAAGTATTTATCTACTTTTTCAACCTCGGATTCTTCGAGAACTTCAGGGTCGGCGTCTACTTCTGAGTCTAATTCGACACTTTCTAATTGTTCCGGATTCATAATTTAATATTAACTCTATTAAGTTGAATTACAAGACACTTTGTAATATAATTGTCTAAAAGCGTTATAGCGGCAATCAACCGCGAGCCCATTTGAGGCATGCTGTGGAAAGAAATCGAAAGAAAGTAGAATCCGCCGGCAGACACCGTAAAAAGTCAAAATGAAGTATCCCATGCGGAATCAGGATGGTACCACCCGAGAGGGTTCCTGAAAGCTGGGATTTTTTTTGTCCAAAGAATAATAGGAGAAAAATGTTTAAAAAAGTTGAATCAAAAGTAAATCTGCCAGAGCTTGAAGAAAATATTTTAAGCTATTGGGAAAAGAATTCAATTTTTAAAAAATCAGTTGAAGGTAAAGTTGCTGACAATATTTTTTCATTTTATGACGGTCCTCCTTTTGCCACTGGTACACCTCATTATGGCCACTTGTTACCGGGAACCGTCAAAGATGTAATCCCTCGATTTCGCGCAATGCAGGGGTTTCGAGTTGAACGTGTTTGGGGTTGGGATACGCATGGTCTACCTATTGAAAACATTGTTGAACAAGAACTAGATTTTAAAACCAAGGATCAGGTTCAGGAATATGGGATAGATAGGTTTAATGAAAAATGTCGAACAAAAGTCTTAAAATATGCAGATGAATGGAAAAAAATTGTTGCTCGCACAGGCAGATGGGTCGACATGGAAAACGCTTATTTGACTATGGACCCGGCATTTATGGAATCGGTTTGGTGGGTTTTTAAAAATTTATGGGAAAAGGATTTAATCTATAAAGGTCATAAGGTAATGCCTTTTTGTCCAAGGTGTTCAACCGGACTCTCTAACTTTGAGGTCGGTCTTGCATATGCAGATAAAAGCGATAAAGCAGTAACAGTTAAATTTGAACTTGAAAATAAACCTAAAACGTATGTGTTAGCCTGGACAACAACACCCTGGACGCTACCGGGAAACCTGGCTCTTTCGGTTGGTGCAGAGATTGATTACGTTGTGGTGGAGAAGGGTGACAAAAAATACATTTTAGCTCAGGAGAGACTAGAAGATTACACAAAGGAACTGGGTACTAAAGTAGTTCAAAAATTAAAAGGTAAAGACCTTGTTGGCAAAAAGTACAAACCTGTATTTAGTTATTATAAAAATCCCCAAAGAGCCTTTTTAGTCATTGCCGGTAAACACGTCACCACAGAAGATGGGACCGGAATTGTGCACACGGCACCTGCTTTTGGTGAAGAAGACTATCGCGTTGCTAAAGATAATAATATTGATTTTTTTATGCCGGTAGATGATTTGGGTCATTTTACTATTGAAGTTCCCGAATATTCAGGCAAAAGCGTTGTTGAATTTGAAACTAACAATAAAATTATTGAGGATTTAGGTGAAAAAGTTTTAAAGGTTGAAGAAATTAATCACTCTTATCCTCATTGCTGGCGTTGTGATACTCCGTTAATTTATAAAGCCATAGATAGTTACATGGTTGCTGTCGAAAAAATAAAAAAGGATATTATTGCGAATAATAAAAAAATTAAATGGATGCCAGAAAACATTGGGAGAGGTCGTTTTGCAAAATTAATAGAAGGTGCACCGGATTGGAATATTTCTCGAAATAGATTTTGGGGAACTCCGCTCCCGGTTTGGATTTGTGAAAAATGCAAAAAGTTACAGGTTTTGGGTTCAAAAGATGAGCTAGAAAAGCTAGTAGACAAAAAAGTTGAGGACTTGCACCTGCATAAATTAGCAGATCTCAAAATAAAATGTGAATGCGGTGGGTATGCAAAGATTTCAGGAGAGGTTTTGGATTGCTGGTTTGAATCCGGCTCGATGCCATATGGTCAAATGCACTATCCTTTTGAAAATAAAATGAAATTCGATCGAAGCTTTCCGGCTGATTTTATATCTGAAAGTATTGATCAAACAAGGGGTTGGTTCTATTCACTATTGGTCCTCTCGACAGCTTTGTTCGGCAAAGAAGCATATAAAAATGTGGTTGTTACAGGTCTCATTTTGGCAGAAAGCGGTCAAAAAATGTCAAAAAAGCTGAAAAATTACCCTGAGGTTGCCACAGTTTTATCTAGGTATGGAGCAGACGCAATGCGGTTTTATTTAATGTCATCACCCGCAGTAAAATCTGGAGATTTAGCATTTTCGGAGAAAGGTGTGGATGAAATTGTGAAATCAATAATCTTGCGCCTTTGGAATTCATATAGCTTTTTTGTAACCTATGCTACCCTGGACAACTTTGTGCCAACCGGGGACATTGACTCAAAGAACCAGCTTGATAAGTGGATGATTTCTAAAACAAATAATTTAGTTATTAAGACAACAGCACTTTTAGAAAAGTATGATATCTTAAAAGCCACCAATGTTTTGAAAGATTATATTGAAGAGCTTTCCAATTGGTATATCAGAAGGTCTCGCAAGCGTTTTTGGAAGTCAGAAAACGATTCAGATAAAAATGCTGCCTATGAAACATTGCACTATGCACTTGTGACATACACAAAACTTTTGGCACCTTTTATGCCTTTTGTAACCGATGAAATATATCAAAATCTAACCGGTCAAGAAAGTGTGCATCTTGCTGATTGGCCCAAAGCAGAAACCAAATTTGTGGAAAATAAACTCGAAGTTGATATGGAATTGGTTAAAAAGATTGTGGAAGCGGGGCTAAGCGCGCGGAATGAGAAGGGAATCAAGGTGCGTCAGCCACTGACCTCAATTTTGGTAACTGGTCCCGAGGTTACGGGATTAAATAATGAATTACAAAATATTATTTGTGAAGAAATAAATTTGAAAAAGGTTATGTTAAAAAAGGGGAGCGCCGTTAATAAAAAAGCTATAAGACAATATACAAAATCTAAAAATGTTGTACTGGATGTTCAAGATGTGGAATTTAAATCGTTTATTGAAAATCCTACTCTGAAAGTTGAACTAGATGAAAAAATAACTCCAGAACTCAAGGCCGAAGGTATTGCTCGCGATTTTATTCGTTTTATTCAAGACGGTCGCAAAAAAGCAGGGTTTAATGTTGAGGATCGAATTAAAACGAGTTGGGAAACAAAGGATAAAAAAGTTGCTGATGCAATAAAATCTCAAGAAAAATTTATAGCAAAAGAAACACTTTCAGCTGTATTTGTAGCCAAAAAAACAAAACACACCTATGGACAAGAGATAAAATTAGACGGCGCCGAAGTTTGGTTTGGGATATCTAAAAAATAGGGGAAACATATGTCTGAAGTACTAAGTTATGCACCAGAACTCGAATCAGAAAATAAAGATAATCCGGAAATACAAAAACTGCTGGAGCATAAAACATATACAGATCAGGATGGGATAGAAAGGCAAATATATACGCTGCCAACCAGAAATGGAAAAACAGTTGATGTTGTTTTTTATTCCCCTGAAGAGTTGCCATATGCAGTAGATATTGCTAAAGGCAAAAAATGTATGGTTTTGGGCGAGAAACCAAAATTTAGAGACGAAGCAGAATGGGGGGATTTTTTAAAAAACTTATCATCTGATTCTGGCCGCGGTGTTATCGACCAAATGCCACAAGATCAATGGGAAACTGTAGATAGTGGAGAAGGATTATTATTTGTCGAATCAAACCCTACAAATTTGCTCGATTTAGCAACCTTTTTAGGGCAAGAAAATAGTCCAGAAAAGCAAAATCTCAGACTAGCAACTCATCAAAGAACTATCACGCCAGAAATAAGGGATATGATAGATAGAATTGTAGCTTTCAAGGCTCTCAATTGGGAAAATGAGGACTTTAACGATAATCCATTCTTGGACGATCACGAAAAAATACCGGAAAACCCATATGGCGGTGAGTTATTAACTGTGCTTGGATTTCTCGGAAATAAAGAAGCAACTGAACAATTAGAAAAAATGCTTGAGGAATCCAGAAAGAAAAGAGATGAAAAAGAAAAAGAGATGCGAGTAAAATACGAAGAAGCGTCAAAAGTTGAGCCAGATAAACCGTTAAGCGTTGATGACCTTGTGCTTGTACATACTACTAGGTTTATCCCTAAAAAAGTTGAAGGTGGATATGAAATGAAATCTACCTTTGATGGTACTGGATGGGAACTTCCAAGACAAACCATCCACTTTTCTTGTAACCACCTTGTTCAGAGTCATATGTATGGTTCATGGGAGGGAACACCTTATGTGGTTCTTTCCCCTTTAAGAAATATGATTGATGCTAATGGAGTTCCGGCAAATATAAACACCGTAGATACATACTTTGAAGTTTCACCTGGGGAGAAACTAAAATTGCCACCAGGTTCATGGCTTGTTAGACCCGGTATTGTTGAGGGCTTAATTGAGATAGATAGTGATAACAATCAAGTTATTTACGACAGAGGAAAAGTAGACATTGCCAAAATGGAACAATACATTGAATTAGCTGAAGATGAGGGTATTGAAGATGTTAGGACATATTTATATGATATGTTATTCGACGCCATTAAATATAGTTTTCACACTCAATTTAGTTCTGAAAAAGTTCAAAAAATCACTGAGGAACAAGAGACAAAACTATATAATTTATATAGTAAAGATCTTGATGTAGGAGCAATACTTTCTGAAGGTGGATTTGAAAAATTAATCCAAGAATTTGTAGCAAAAATTGATGTGGAAGTTACTCCAGATTTTATTAAGGTTATACAGCAAAAAATGGAGGGTATTATTTTGGAAGAAATCAAGAAGTTGGCCATAAAAAAACAAATAAAACAAATGGGCTTTGAATCACACGGAGGCGGAATGTGGGCTTGGGATGGAGATTCTTGGGATGCAACAGCAGCTACAACCCGCTTGGCAGGTGAGCTACATACGCGGACGGGGCCTCACAATGGGAGTGCTAGTCAGGTTATTGAAGAAAACTTATTAGGCATTTATGCAAGATTGGGTAGTGATGCAAAATATTTTGATGGTGAAGATGTTAGTTTGCCTGTAGCAGAGGCAAAAAAAACGGTTAGACAACTTGCACGTTCAAAATTTGATGAACTATCTGATGCCTCTCGGCGTATGTTATATCTTTATGGTGCTTTATAAAACAAGTAGGGCGCGGCGGAATGATCCGCCGCGCCCTTGCAGGACGCGAGTTGCGTCGGTGATGCCATGTATCCGCTATTCGGAGTCGCCCTTGACCTCGCGGATGTAGTCCCAGGCATAGTCCACTATGACCGCATGAGCGAGGATCACATCGCGAACCCTTCTGGTCGCCTCTGTATACAGTACACCGAGGAAAGTAGGGCTTGGGGTGTCGTCAGGATCATCGCACAGGAGCCCGTAGCGCTTTGGGTCTTCACCCTGAATTAGCGCATTGATCGCGGATCTCTTGAGGATTCCGACTATGCCCTCGGCGATGTCACTGACTTGCTCGTGAAGGTCATCCCAGGTTGCTGTGCGAAGCCCCAGCGGGACGATTGCCGCCGAACCAACCAGTACACCGAGCTGACGCTTGATGTCATTGCTCATGGTGCACCTACTTCTTGCCGTCGGCGGTCTTGGGCTTGCCGCGGCCGGAGTTGCTCTTGCGGCTCCGGTTGGCGGTCTTCGCCTGCTTGGGGTAGATCTTCTCGCCCGCCTTGGGCTGGCGCTGCTTGGGCTCGGCCTTTGGAGCCTCGACCGGCGCAGGTGTGGCCGGGTATGCCGGAAGGTCATCGCGCTGACGGTTCTCCAGGCTCATGGTGTGCGGGTAACCGGTTACCCGCGCCTGGTAGGCCTCTTTGCGGTCGTCACGAATACGCTGCCGGTTGTTGGCGACGGATATGTTGCGCTGGCTGTCCGGCTTGGCGTTTCCGAACGCCAAGCAAGTGGAGTGTGCACGACGTGCTCTGTCTGCCGCCGTGGGGCGGCGCTTGCGAACGTTGCGGGCCATTGGGCCCTCCCTTCGACGTGGGGAGTCTAGTCCCCATTCTTGCCGGTGCCGATGATCGAGACGTGCTTGCGGACGATTGCCGCGACGACGTTTTCGATCTCTTGTCGGCTGTGAGGAAGCTCTTTGACAGTGGTCTCGCCAATCTCTTCAAGGATGCCTCCATAGCTCAAGTAGAGCTTGGGGTCATATCCGTGATGACTGGGCATGACATGTCCCTCAGAGCCTCCAATACGGGCGGGTTGACCGGTTCGTTCGGACTTGTCAATTGCCGACTTGAGTCTGCGTATGAAGTCCGGGTCTCCCAGGGCTTCATCGATGGTATTGTTGTTCAGAACAACAACCGTTTGGTAGGCCATATACCTTTCACCCCCTTCTTTGGCATCGAATGTACATTCGGCAGAGGATTCTGCGAACACTAAATCATATAACATAAGGACTGATATGTCAATGTAATTCTCAAGTCGATAATTAATGCTATAATCTTTAACTAGTGAAAAACTTTTTATCAGGACTATTTAAAAATTATGATTGGCTTTTAATCGGCTCGACACTTTTTATTTGTGCCATTGGGCTAGCGGTTCTTTATTCTACGACATATGAGTTTAATGTTGAATCTGATGCTGTGAGTCAAACTGTTTTTATGGGACTCGGAGTAATTGCGATGTTTGTGATGTCACGCATTGATTACCGGTTTTTTAAATCTTATTCCGGTGTTTTATATATTGTAGTCATTTTACTATTGCTTTCGGTAAGAATATTTGGCTTTACAGCACTGGGTGCACAACGTTGGATCGATTTGGGATTTTTTCAGTTCCAACCATCGTTACTTTCCCAGCTTTTGATGGCAATAATACTCGCAAAATATTTTTCTGAAAACTATGAGGACATGCACAAGCTTAAAACCATTTTTAAGTCGGCAATATATGTTGGCATCCCGACTTTTCTTGTTGCAATTCAGCCTGACCTTGGGACGGCATTTGTGTTTTTATTTACATGGGGTGTGATGCTTCTGATTTCGAATGCAAAAAGGATCTATATTTTGGTTTTGGGAATTTTAGGCATTGCAAGTTTACCTATTATTTGGACTTTTTTAAAAGATTATCAAAGACAGCGGGTTTTGACGTTTATGAACCCAACAGCAGATCCTATGGGAACAGGTTGGAATGTGAACCAGGCGATGATTGCAATTGGGTCTGGTCAACTTTGGGGAAGGGGTTTGGGACGGGGAACCCAATCGCAGCTTGATTTTATCCCGGAAAAACACACAGACTTTATTTTTGCGTCACTTGCAGAGGAATTAGGTTTTATTGGTGTTATTGTTACGATTGCTCTTTTTGGATTATTTTTTTTCAGGGGCATAAAAATAGCGGTGCTTGCTCGAGATTTTTTTGGAACATATCTAGCAGTGGGTATACTCTCTATCCTTTTTGTCCATGTTTTTGTGAATATTGGTATGAATATGGGGCTAATGCCTGTCACGGGAATCCCTTTACCATTTATTTCTGCCGGAGGTACACCAATTTTAGTCGATATGGCAGCGGTGGGGATATTGCTTTCTATTTATCGTCGTTATAAAAAGATTGATTTTTAACTTACCCTTGATAAAAATGATTGCTTCTGCTAGAATGTTTTAGCATTATTATGGTTGATAAAACAACAAAAACGAAAAAAGAAACTGCCACAAAAAAGCCGGCAGTCAAAAAAACAGAGACTCCTAAGGCGACTAAAGCCAAGGTTAGCTCGGTTAAACCCGTCCCGTCTGATTCGGGAAAATTTGCTGTTATTAAAACTGGTGGAAAACAATATATTGTATATGAAGGAAAAACATATAATTTTGAAAAATTAACCGCGGAAGAAGGTAAGAACATCGAATTTTCGGAGGTTTTGCTAGTCTCTGACGGTGGAAGCCTAAAAATCGGTCAGCCAATTGTAACAGGTTCTAAAGTAACGGGAAAAGTAATTAGCCAATTTAAAGATAAAAAAGTAACAGTTTTAAAATATAAGCCTAAAAAGAGATATAGAAAAACTCAAGGTCACAGGCAAGCTCAAACAAAAGTCGAAATCACAAAAATAGTATAAAAGGCCGCCCTAAAGGGCGGCCTTTTAGTTATAATAAAGAAAGGTAACTATGGAAAAAGAAATCTCAGAAATTGGTTGGCAAGAGCTTGAGCACCAAATTGAAGTGGCTGAAGCAAACTATATGGAATCGGTGAGGATGGTAGCTCATTATGGAGCCGATCAAGATGGTTGGCATGGTGAGGCTTATGGAATGCATTATGCCGAGCAATTAAAAAAGATGGATGAGCTGATGCGGCTCAAAGCTATTCAGCGAGATTTTCATATTGTTCACATAAAGCCAAAAGGTAAGAAAGTGGAAATTGGTTGTTTGGTGGAAATAGAGATAGGTACAAAGAAACAAAAAGTTATTGTCGACGGATTTCGATATAAAAGTGTGATACCGGTCGTGACACCCGAAAGTCCAATTGGTACTGCAATTCTTGGTAAAAGAGTGGGCGATAAATTTGAGGTTAACGGAATTAAGGGTTTTATAAAATCGATAAAACTTTGACTAAAGTAGATGATTATGTTAAAATATTTCGTTCGAATCATAGTTCCGAGGATCGGAGGTGAGTTCGATGCAATTTCCGCTTTATGCAATAGAAGCCGAGGGCTGGGTCGCACCTGATGATCAGTTGTTGATTTCCCTCATCATCAGCCTGGGACTCTTCCTACTGTTCTGGTTCGTGGGAGTAGAAACAGGGAGCAAGAGAGCAGTTCTGATAAACTTCGCGGCGCTTCCTGCTTATGTCATTTTGCCGCTCGTTTTCAGCTCTCTGACTCTCGTTGTTCCTATCGGCCTAGCATTTCTCAGTCTTGCCTTTTGGGGTGTCTGGGTTTTGCTGAAGAGAACGGTCTTGCTCCTGAAGAGCTGGCCAACCGACGCTGCATAAAGCGATTCCGCCGGGTAACCCATGTGGTGCCCGGCTTTCGCTTTTAAGAAATATAAATCTCTGTTATTATTCTATTAAGAAAGGGGGAGCGAGTCCTCAAATTTTTAGATGCCAGCGAAAAAAATTGCAATTATAAACCAAAAAGGAGGAGTGGGGAAAACGACCACTTCGATTAATCTTGGTACTTATTTGGCAAAAGAAGGCCATAATGTGTTAATTTTGGATTTAGATCCCCAGGGTAATTCCACTAGTGGTCTTGGTTATGTAAAAGAGGAAGTTAAGGGTTGTGTTTATAATGTCCTAATAGACGGTGCATCAATCCATCGAGTTCGCAAAGACACTCGTCATCCTAAACTACATTTGGCTCCAGCATCAATTAATTTAGCAGCGGCAGAAGTAGAGCTTGTTTCGCAACTGGCGAGAGAACACAAACTAAAAGAAGCGCTAAAAGAAGTAGAAAATAACTATGATTATATTTTGATAGATAACCCGCCATCGCTTGGACTTTTGACTGTTAATGGCCTTGTAGCCGCTGATTCTGTACTTATCCCTGTGCAAGCAGAATATTATGCCCTGGAGGGTTTGGGACAGTTGCTTTCAACTATCAAAAGAGTGCGTTCATCATTAAACCCAAATCTTGAACTACTTGGGGTGCTTGTGACGATGTATGACAGACGAACAATTCTTTCCCGTCAGGTAGAGGCAGAATTAAAAAAACATTTTTCGGGCCGAGTTTTTGAAACGGTAATTCCAAGAAGCATTCGACTGGCCGAGGCACCTTCACACGGAAAATCAATTTCGGATTATGATAGATTTTCAAAAGGGGCAACGGCTTACAAAAATCTTGCTCGTGAGGTTGTCAAAAGAACGAAAGTAAGTGATAAGAGATAAAAAACTGTAACAATACAAAATTGATAATAAAAAATACAAAAATGAATATCATAATTAAAAAATCAAATTTCAAAACTCAAAATGAAATTAAAAATTATAAATTATTTATATTAATCGAAACTAGAAATTCGAAACTCGAAATTCAACAGGAGGGCATATGACCGATAATAGTAAAGGTTTGGGGAGAGGTTTAGATGCATTGATTCCCGGGGGCTCAGATGAACCTCAAACAAATACAAATGAGGTGGCAATAGGTTTAATAGACGTTAATCCTCATCAGCCTCGAACAATTTTTAATGAAGACGATATCGCAGAACTTGCCACATCCATAAAAAAACATGGGGTACTCCAGCCCTTAGTTGTAACCCCAAAAGACGATCACTATGAGCTAATTGCCGGGGAGAGACGTTTGCGTGCTTCTAAAATTGCCGGCCTCCAAAAAATACCGGTAATATTAAGAGATGCCGAAGAACATCAAAAACTAGAAATAGCAATAATCGAAAATGTACACAGAAGCGATTTGAATCCAATTGATGAAGCAATTTCTTATCGTAAATTAATAGAAGAATTCAATTACACACAAGATCAAGTTGCGGAAAGCACCGGAAAATCGCGAGCAAGCATCGCCAATAAAATTCGTCTTTTAGCTCTCCCAACTGAAATGAAACGGGCACTAAAGGAAGGCAAAATAACCGAAGGACACGGCAAAGCACTACTTTCTGTGAGTGATCCAAAGAAGCGAGAATCTTTATTCCATGCGATTATTACAGAAGGTTTAAATGTGCGTGAGGTTGAGAGCGAATCAAAAAAAAGCACTGCAAAAGTGAGTAATCCAAAAGGCGAATCTGATTTGGCGCTGAAACAGTTAGCTGATGATCTTAGGACTTTTCTAGGAACAAAGGTTAATATAAAAAGTTCAAAGCGAGGTGGAAAAATAGAAATAGACTATTTTTCAGCAGAAGAGTTAAACAGGATTTATCAAAAAATAAAAGGAATTGATTAATAATAAATAATTATTAATACAAAATAAAAAAATATATTAATAACTAATAACTAATATCCGGGTCTTTTAAGTAGCTCTGCTTGGTTAAAAGGATAAAGGATTATCCAGGCTTTACCGACAATATGAGTCCGTGGCAAAATGCCCCATTCCCGAGAATCAGAAGATGCATTTGGTTCGCGATTGTCGCCAAGTACGAAAAACTCATTTTTGCCGATAGTTCTGGTTTGATTTCCAAGAGTTTGGAGTCCTGGAACAATATAGCTCTCTTTCAGTTCAAAACCTTCAGGATTCTCCGAATTTTTTATGTAGACTTTCCCGTCTTTAATGACGACAGTCTCTCCCGGTAGCCCAATAACTCTTTTAATATAATTTATACAAGGCCCTTGCAGAAAAACTCTGTTTATATAATTAGAATTTACGAAATCATTACAGGCCGGCTCCGGATGTTTAAAAACAACCGCATCACCGCGTTTAGGTGAACCAAGATTATAGCTGAGTTCGTTTACTACTAGGTATTGATTTTCATGAAAATTGGGTTCCATCGAAATACCTTTAACCATGAACGGCTGCAATATATAGAATCGGAAAATGACAATTGCAAGGAGTAAGAAGCCAATTGTTTTTACAATCTCCCAAATTAAACCTCCACTTCCTCGGTCGAGATCGGCACTTGTTTCAAAATGATTATTTTTTTCAGTCATCCAAAGTATTATGTCAAAAAAAAGGGTTGGAATCAACGCAATTTTTAGATATAATTTCTCACGTACTTTATGGGCTTTTTAAGAAAACAACAAGAAGTAATAATAGATGATTCCGGCGATAAAACGCCGATAAAATTCCGGAGGGGGAGAGAGCGTACTCTGGGACAAAAAAACCGTTCCAAAAAAATTAAACGTGCGGTTATTTTAACGTTTACTATTTTAATATTGGCCCTAGGCGGTTTCTTTGGATTTCGGGCATATAATGCATTAAGAAAAGTATTTACTGAAGGTTCTGGGGATCTTTTGAGTCTCTTTGGAGGTAACCAAGCTCAACAGTTAAAAGGTGAGTCAAGTGGACGAACAAATATACTTTTACTTGGGGTAGGTGATGAAGGGCATTCAGGCGCTACACTTTCTGATACTATGATTATTGTTTCGATTGATGCAAGGACTAAAAACGTTGCTATGTTTTCTGTTCCTCGTGATTTATATGTTCAAATTCCTAATTATGGTTATGCCAAAATAAATTCTGCTCATGCTTACGGGGAACAATATAAAGTCCAGGGTGGTGGACCAGCGCTGGCAAAATCTACTATCGAGAAAAATTTTGGGCTTACTATTCATTATTTTGTGCGCGTAGATTTTTCGGGCCTCCAAAAAATTGTTGATAGTTTAGGAGGCGTAACAGTCGATGTAGAAAACAGTTTTTGTGATTATAATTATCCAACTGAAAGGAAAGGTGATAGTGCTAAAGTTTGTTTCACTCAAGGGTCTCAACAGATGAATGGAACAAAAGCCCTTCAATATGCTCGTTCGCGACATGCTCTAGGTGTTGAAGGTTCTGATTTCGCTCGTTCAGAAAGGCAGCAACGGCTTTTGGTGGCAATTAAGAACAAAGCTCTTTCTGCAGATACTGTTTTTAATCCAAAAAAATCCATTGAGTTTTTGGAAGCCCTAGGTGATCATATTAAAACCGACTTTACCCCTGCAGAACTTCCTCGTTTGTATGAAATCTCAAAAGAAGTTGATCAGTCAAAAATAATTACCAAAAATTTTGACAATTCTCCGGAAGGGTTACTTGTTTCTTCTAGCGATACAGCTGCAGGTTATATCCTTAAACCGCGAACAGGTAATTTTAAAGAGATTCAAGAAGTAATTCGAAATATTTTTTCATCAATGGGAGTAAAAAATGAGAGTGCTTCAATTGAACTTTTGAACGGTACATATACTGCTGGGCTTGTAACGACAGTAGGAGAAAGTATGAAAGCAGCGGGATATAATATCGTAAAATCCGGAAATGCAGACAATAAAAATTATACAAAAACTATTATCTTTGATTACTCAGGGGGTAAAAAGCCAGAGACACTAAAAGCGCTAGAGAAAAAATTCGGAGTGACTGTAACCAGCCAAACTCCGCCACAGGGCAATACCATAGATTTTAAAATAATAATCGGTCGAGACTACAAAGAAGGATAGAATGGAACATAAAGTAAGGTCTCTCGTTAGTGCTATCATCGTCTTTTTGGCATTACTTTTACCACTAAGATTCCCCTTTTTATTTTGGCCAATCCTAATTTCGTCATCTTTATTCTCTGCAGGTATTCTTTTTTGGGTCTTTGACGAGAAACCTAATTGGGTACGTATAAGAGAAGATTGGTTTACGGTTCTCTTTCTATTTTTGTTTGTTTCTACTGCGGGAATATTCACTTATCTTATGCCAAATCAAATAATGCAAGCCCTACTTTTAGGTGGATTGGGATTTGGAATATATTATATTTTTCTAACTGCAAGCAGACTTAAAAGGGGTTATAAACCAACATTATATCTAAGAAATATTATGTCGCTGGTTGCGATATTAGGTGTTTTTATTGCGACTTCTGACGTATTGCGGTGGGCTACCATTTCAAACAAAAGTTATACTCAAATTATTGTGATTACTTTTTCATTTTTTGCAACCTTTGTTATTTCGGAATTTTTGTTTGAAACACAAGGAGTTAATCGTTCAATTTTATACTCTCTTGCACTTGCCTTTGGGGTTTCACAAATTGTTTGGATTCTTGGGTTTTGGCTAGTTTCCTACCCGCAATCTATTAGAATTACCAATTTAGGTGTCCCATTACCTGCAATTGTTTCGTCAGTCTTTTTTTATTTATTTTGGGGTATTTCACACCATCGGCTTGAAGAGACTCTGACATTAAGAATCTTGTGGGAATACATCTTTATTTCTGTTATGTTTTTAGGTATTTTATTTTTTACGACCGATTGGCTACCAAGTTAAAAGGAGAAAAATAATGGAAGAAAAACAAAAAAAGAATTACTCGCTTAGAAATACTATGATTGCAACTGCGATAATGGCAGCAATTATTGCACTAGTTTTTGGATTAGTTGGCGGATATTTGGCACTTAAATTTTTAACAAAATCAGATAAAGTAGAAAACTTACTCGGACAAAAGACAATTGAAATTCAAGAATCTGCGATAACAAATACAGTAGATAAGGTAGGTCCATCTGTTGTCTCGATTACTGCTGAACAAACAACTAGAGACTTTTTTGGGTTTCTGAGGACCGGAACATCTGCGGGGACCGGTTTTATTGTTAGCGAAGATGGTTTAATCTTAACGAATAAACATGTTGTGGGGAGTGAATCGGCAAGTTATACGGTGATTACCTCTGACGGAAAAGAATATAAAGCAACAGTAAAAACCAGGGATCCAAAATATGATATTGCCATATTAAAAATAGATGGGAATGACTACTCTGCAGTGGATCTGGGTGATTCTGACAGTCTCAAGGTAGGACAAACCGCAATTGCTATTGGTAACGCGCTTGGACAATATCAAAATACAGTTACTGTTGGAGTTATATCAGCATTAGGTAGAGCAATAGAAGCCGGAGATTATTCTTCAGGTGAAAGTGAAAGTTTAGATAATTTAATTCAAACCGATGCAGCAATCAACCCCGGTAATTCAGGTGGCCCCCTTGTTAATGCTTCGGGTCAGGTTATTGGTATTAATACTGCAATTGATTCTGAAGCTCAAGGAATCGGTTTTTCCATTCCAATTAACGTTGCAAAAACAGCACTTGCATCTTATCTAGAGAGGGGAAAAATTGTCAGACCATATATTGGGGTTCGTTATGTACCGATCACTGCTGATTATGCAAAGAAAAATAATCTACCGGTTGATCACGGCGCTATTATTTATGCTCAGGGTGACAATCTTGCAGTGTTGCCGGGTTCACCTGCCGCAAAAGCTGGGCTCGCAGAAGGGGACATTATAATAAAAGTAAATGATACGACACTAACAGAGGGACTTGGGCTGGTTGGTGCTCTCTCAAAATATAAACCAGGTGATAAGATTACGATTACTTTCATTCGAGACGGTAAAGAACAGAAAGTTGATCTTGTTTTAGCAGAGGGAAGCTAATAATTATTGACTTAGAAACCAAACACGTGTAAAATATTTCGGCTAAAGTAAGCTCGAAGACCTATCGGAAGGGGCAGCTTTATGGCACTTTGCAGTATCAGCTATGATCCGTTCGAAACACCAGAGTCCGAGATCCAGATAATCACCGTCAGCGGTGACTTGCTGGGGACAGAGGTGGCTAGGCTTGCCGAGATGCTTGCCAGCATTCTGGAATGTGGAAGCGACGGTATCGTGCTGAACATGTGTGAAACGCAACTACTGGACCGTGGCTTTTTTGGCATGATTCAGCAGTTTCAGTGGGAGTGCTTCAATCGCAATCTTCCCATTGTGGTTGTCTCGAAAACAGGCAGTCATATCGAGAAGATCATGGTTGAAGTCGCGAGCAGTGTTCGGCTGGCAAGTAGTATCGATGAGGCTACAAGCCTGATTGACCGGATTCAGCTACTCCCACAGCGCTAACCACTAACGAGCCCAATATCAAGGTAGGAGCCTGCCCTGGTGGTGGGCTCTTATCTTATATTTTTTAGATTATTTTTTCTTTCTGCTTCAGATAATTCAGTCAGCAATGATTCAATGTTGCCTGCCATAAAATTCTGAATGTTTGATGTTGAAAAACCTATTCGATGATCGGTAATTCTATCTTGTGGAAAGTTGTAGGTTCTGATTTTTTCTGACCTATCGCCGGTTCCGATTTGTGATCTGCGATTATCGCCACGTTTTTTTGATTCTTCTTCTAGTTTTATTTCATATAACCTAGACCTTAATACTGACATTGCTTTTTCTTTGTTTTTTAACTGAGAACGCTCGTTTTGACATGTCACAACTAAACCAGATGGAAAGTGGGTGATTCTAACGGCAGAATCAGTAGTGTTGACTGATTGTCCACCAGCTCCACCGGAATGAAAGACATCAACCCTAATATCCTTGGGTTCGATTTGGATATCTACTTCTTCAGCCTCCGGTAAAACTGCTACCGTAACAGTCGATGTATGAACTCTCCCTTGAGATTCAGTTAGTGGCACTCTTTGAACACGATGAACGCCGGATTCATGCTTAAGTGTTTTAAAAACATTAATCCCTTTTATTTCTGCAATAACTTCTTTAAATCCACCACCTTCAGTTTCGGATGAATCAAGAATTTGTAATTTCCAATGGTTTTTTTCGGCAAAACGGTGATACATTCGAAAAAGTTCTGATGCAAAAAGGGCCGCTTCATCACCGCCTGCTCCAGCCCTGATTTCGATAATAATATTTTTTTCATCAATTGGATCTTTTGGTAAAAGGGATTCCTCAATTCTCTGCTCTTGTTCTTTTTTTAATGCTTTTAAACGGCCAAGTTCTTCTTCGGCCATAGTCGCCATTGACTCATCGGTCCTTATAATTTCATTGGCATCTTCAATTTGTTTCTGGATATTACTTAGAAGAATAAACTCTTTTATTATTTCGGATAGTTCTCTATGTCTTCGCGAAAGAGTTGCAAGTTTTTGAGGATTTGAAGTAATTTCCGGGGTTCCAAGTTCACTCTCAATTTTTTCGAGTTCTGATTTATAATTTTCGAATTTCTCTAGCATGGTTTTAGTATATAGTAGTTAGTATTAAGTATAAAGTTATAAATAAAAAGACTTCTAAACAAACTTAGAAGTCTTTTTATAAAAATATTTATGATTTTGATTCTTGAAGTTCTTCTGCAGCAGCATTTTCAACATCGCTAGTCATATCCTGACCAACAGATACTGGTTTTTCGGTAATATCTTTTTTTATTTTTGCTAATTTTTCATTGTTTGTTTTTAAGCTTTTTTCTACCTTATTGCTTTTCCCTTTTCCTTTGTCGCTACTTGCCGCTGCTTCTAATCTTGCACGGAATTTATCTACACGGCCTGCGCTGTCAACAAATTTCTGCTTGCCGGTATAAAAAGGGTGGCATGCACTACAAAGCTCAACGTGCATTTCAGGTGAAACGGTAGATTTGGTTTGGAATTCGTTTCCACAAGCACATTTGACCGTAGTTTTTTCGTATTTTGGATGTAATCCCTGTTTCATAGCCATAAAATGATAGCAAAAAAAGGTTAACAAATCAAGTTTTTTATAAAAATAGCAAAACAGGATATTTAAACTCTCTTTTCTGGTTTTAGTTGACAGAGAACATAAATTTAGTTAAAATACTTTGGCGTATTAATTCACACGCTAGTTGATGCGGTTATTCCTCCCCATTGGGGCCTAACGGCAAATGAGATTAGCGGAGGCCCGGCTAAACGGGAGAAAAAGGAGACCCATGCTTGCTTAAGTAGCTTGCAGGGTAAAATAGATGACAGATATTTCTATGAAAGAAATGCTTGAAGCAGGTGTGCATTTTGGGCATAAAAGAGATCGTTGGAACCCAAAAATGCGCCCTTTTATTTTTGCCGAAAAAAACGGCGTACATATTTTTGACTTAGCTCAAACTAAAGACATGCTAGAAATTGCGATGAAATTTGTCGCGAGCGTTGCAGCCGATGGTGGTATGGTGCTATTTGTTGGGACCAAAAAACAAACCCAAGCTTCAATAAAAAGTGCCGCAGAAAAAGTTGGGATGCCATATTTAGTCGAAAGATGGCCTGGAGGAATGTTAACGAACTTTAACACTATTTTAGGTAGGCTAAAATATATGAAAGATGCTGAGGCACGACTAGAATCTGGGAAAGATATGACAAAAAAAGAACACCTAGTTCTAAAACGAGAAATTCAAAAACTAAATGATGTATTTGAAGGTGTAAAAGATATCCGTAGATTACCTGATGCTCTGGTTGTTGCTGATATTTGTAAAGAAAGAATTGCTGTTAATGAAGCTAAGAAAATAGGAATTCCAGTAGTCGGAATCGCTGACACAAATGCTGAACCAAATGTCGAATACGTTATACCAGGGAATGATGATGCCGTGCGTTCCGTTACATATATAATCGAAAAACTTGCTTCTGCCATTGATTCAACAAGGAAAGATCTTTCTTTGAGTGCGAAAGAAGCAACTTCTGAAAAACAAACTGAAGTACATTTCTCAGAATCTCCGGAAGAGCTAGAAAAGATTGAGATGTCTGCTGAAGAAAAAACTGTCTCAAAAAAATCGCGACCAAAAGCTGATGAATTACCAAAAAAGGAGAAATAGAGTATGTCAATTACACTAGATGATATAAAAAAACTCCGTGAAGCTACAGGAGCAGGAATGAGTGACTGCAAAACTGCTCTTGAGAGTTCCAAGGGGGATTACGATAAGGCAATTGAATATCTAAGGAAAAAAGGTGCCGCTACTTCGGCAAAGAGAGCCGGGAGGGAAGCAAAAGAAGGTTTTGTTGCTGTTTATTCTCATGGTGGACGAATTGCCTCGATGGTTGAGGTTAATTCAGAAACAGATTTTGTGGCTAGAAATTCTGATTTCCAAGCATTTGCCGCAGATATAGCAATGCAAATTGCTGCTTCGAGTCCTGAATATGTTTCGAGAGAAGATGTCCCTGAAGATGTTTTGGCTCAAGAGAAAAAAATTGAATTAGAAAAAGCAAAAGAAGATGGTAAACCAACCGATATAGCTGAAAAAATTGTAAGTGGTAAGCTAGAAAAATTTTATGAAAGAGTATGTCTTTTAGAACAACCATATATAAAAAATCCTGATATTACCATTGGAGATTTACTCAATGAAAAGGTTGCTTCTATCGGAGAGAAGATTCAAATAAGGAGATTTGAAAGATTTGAAGTTGGAAGATAGCTAGCGATTTCAGCATAAAATATAAAAATTTAATAAAAACCCGATTTTACAATCGGGAGGGCCGCTGGCCCCGGGGTAAATATGGCAGAAGAATATCTTAAAACATTAATCGATGGATCAAGTAAGGTCATTGCTTATCTGAAAGAAGAATTAGCGGCTATACATACAGGTAGAGCAAGTGTTAATTTAATTTCTGAAGTTCCGGTTATGGCTTATGGAAATAAAACACCCCTCAAACAAATAGCTAATATTACTGTCACAGATCCAAAATCAATGGCTGTCCAACCTTGGGATAAAGGTAATCTCGTTCAGATTGAAAATGCACTTCGTGAAGCCAGTCTCGGTTTTGGGGTTGTTAACTCCGGTGATGCGATCAGAGTAAATATCCCTGAACTTACTGAAGAGAGACGAAATGAATATGTAAAAATTGTGAAAGCTAAAGCAGAAGAAGCTAAAGTCTCAGTTCGTAATGTAAGGCATGATGTCTGGGAAAATATTAAAAAGGCAAAAACGGCTTCTGAAATTTCTGAAGATGAATTATATCGCCGAGAATCTGAAATCAATAAATTTGTGGAAAATCAAAACAAAGAAATAGAAGAAATCGTGGCGGCAAAAGAACAAGAACTTAAAGAGGTTTAGTTTGTCTAACCAACAGAAAAAAGACGGGGAAATACCAAAACATGTCGCGTTTATTATGGACGGCAATCGGAGATGGGCCAAAAACCATAAAAAATCGATTCCAGCTGGGCATAAACAGGGCTTAGAAGTATTGGAAAATATTATTGAGCCATGTTCTCGGGCTGGGATTAAATTTATAACTTTTTATTCTTTTTCTTCTGAAAATTGGGAAAGAAAAAAAACTGAAGTTCAGGCATTAATGAAACTTATGATCACTGCCCTAGCTGAGAAAAGCAAAAAAATTGCTCAAAAAGGGGCAAAAGTTAGAGTAATTGGGCGTACACAAGAGTTACCAGTTGAGATCCAGAATGGACTAAGAAAATTAGAGGATATGACTCAAAATAATAAGACAATCAATGTCGCCTTTGCACTCTCTTATGGTGGGCGTCAAGAAATTGTAGATGCAGTTAATAAGATAGACAAAACAAAAATTAGTGAGGCAAATATTTCTGATAATCTTTATGCTCCCGAATATCCAGACCCCGATTTGATTATTAGAACCGGTGGAATGCACAGGCTTTCAGGTTTTTTATTGTGGCAATCTGCATATTCAGAGTTGTATTTCACAAATACTTTATGGCCGGATTTTAATGGAGTAGAATTAGTAAAAGCGCTTAATTATTACGCTAATATAAAAAGGAATTTTGGAAAATAATGAAAGCTCCTAATACAGTCTTAAAAAGATTCGAAAAGTATACCCCACAGGTTGATGCTGAGATAAAAAAAATTCTGGCAAAACAACCAAGATATGAAATGTATGCTATGATGGAATATTTTTTTGGTTATAGGAATGAAGAGCTTAAAAAGATAAATAATTATGGGGGAAAGCATTTCCGTTCTGGAATTTCCCTGCTACTTGCTGATTTTTACAAAACAAGTAAAAAGACAATCGAGGCGGCAACTGCAATTGAGATCTTTCATAACTTCACATTAATACACGATGACATTGCAGATTGTGATCCAATAAGAAGAGGACGTCCCTCAGTTTGGAAACTTTGGGGTATTAATCATGGTATCAATACAGGTGACGCACAGCTGGTACTCGCAAATCTGGAGCTCATCTCCGGTCAGAAAAATTATAAAAAGTCTACAGGTAATGTAATTGAATATTTGAACCAGAGGTTTTTAGAAGTTGCAGAAGGACAATTTTTGGATTTTAATTTAGCCGATAACTCTATTCAGGATAAGAATGTAAATGCCGATTCTTATCTTAAAATGATTACAAAAAAGTCAGGTGTCCTTGTTGGTGCATCTGCGCGCGTTGCCGGCATGATTGCCGGTCTAGGTGAAAAAGAATGTTCACATCTTTGGGAATATGGCGTTAATTTAGGTATAGCATATCAATTACACGATGACCTTGCTTCAATTTGGGGTAATATTGAAGAAACTGGTAAGGTGGAAGAAAAGGATATCGAAGAAAGGAAAAAAACTCTCCCAATAATTTATGCTTTTTCGCAGTTATCTCAATCAAAGAGAAAAAAATTTATAGAAATTTATGATCAAAAAGAGAATCTATCACATGATCAGATATCTGAGATAAAAAATATGCTTTCAGAAGAAGATGCTCATGAATATGTTTGGAAACAGATTCAGAAATATCTTGAAAAATCTAAAAATGCGATAGACTCTTTAAGTATAAAAACAACCGAAAAGGAACTATTACATCAAATTAATTCTGCCTTAATTCCAGCTAATAAATGTTGGGAGTCAAATGATTGAAATACTCGCCTTTATATTTGTTTTTGGTGTTTTAGTATTTGTTCATGAACTTGGACATTTTTTAGCGGCACGAACTTTTGGTGTAAGAGTCGAAGAATTTGCTTTTGGATTTCCTCCGCGTATCTGGGGGAAGAAAAGAGGGGATACAACTTATGCAATTAACCTGATACCTTTTGGAGGCTATGTAAAAATGACCGGTGAAGAGGGTGATGGTAAAAAGAATGATCCGAAAAACTTCCAGTCAAAAAAAGGGTGGCAAAAGGTAATTATTTTATCGGCGGGAGTTTTGATGAATTTATTACTTGCTTATGGACTCCTTGTCGGTTTTTATGCTTTTGGTGGCAAAGCTCTCCTTCCTGGTATGGGAGAACATAAATTTGTCGAAAATACTCAGGCAGTTTTAGTTTCTGAAGTTGTCCCTGACTCACCTGCGGAGAAAGCAGGGATTACTTCAGGGACAATTATTAAAATGGTTGATGGTAAAGAAGTTTTCAGTACACAAGAAGGGTTTGCAGCAATCCAATCTGTGACCGAAGGAAAGGATGGAGCTAGTGTTGAGCTTGTTATATCGAAAAATGGAGATATAAAGACCATAACCGTCGGAACTTATCCCGAGAAAGTGGAATCAAATGGAAATATTACAGAATATCAAAGAATTGGTATTACGATGGAAGATACCGGAAAAATCCAATCAAAAATATGGGCTGCTCCAGTAGTTGCTGCGGCAGAAACCTTCCGTTTGACTAAAATGACATTAACCAGTTTGGGCGATGTATTTGTTGAATCAATTAAAAATCTAAAACTTTCAGATCAGCTTGGGGGCCCTGTTGCTATTTTTATGGTTACTGGAACAGCTGCAAAAATGGGAATGTCGACACTTCTTCAGGTGATAATTATACTATCTTTAACACTGGCTATTATTAATATTATGCCCTTTCCAGCACTTGATGGTGGACACATATTATTTATTGGACTTGAAAAGATCCTTGGTCGAGAAATACCCGATAAAATAAAACGTACTGTTAATTTAATTGGATTTTGCCTATTATTATTACTGATTGTCTTAATTTCAATAAAAGATTTAGGCCGTTTTGGAATCTTTCAAACGGTTAAGGAGTGGTTCTAGATGAAGTTTACACAATTAGGAATAAAAACTCTCAAAGAAACAAAAGAACAGTCTAAAAATGCAGACCTTTTAATTAGAGCAGGTTATGTGAATCAGCTCTCTGCAGGCGTTTTTACACTTTTGAACCTAGGCAAACGAGTTAGCGATAAAATTTCACAGGTTGTAAAAGAAGAAATGGAGTCAGTAGGTGGTGTTGAAATATTAATGCCAGCACTGCAACCGGCCACAAATTGGCAAACAACAAAACGCTGGGATACCTTGGACGTACTATTTCGTTTTGAAAGTTACTATACTAAAACTAACTATGCATTGGGGGCGACTCATGAAGAAGTTATAACCCCTTTAGTAAAAAATTATGTAAACTCATATAAAGATTTACCGATATATTTATATCAAATTCAAACTAAATTCAGAGATGAGCTGCGTGCGAAATCCGGCCTTTTACGAAACCGAGAATTTATTATGAAGGATTTATATTCTTTTAACGCAAACACTGAGGACCTCGATAAATATTATGAAAAGATGATTCAAGCATATAAGAAAATATATCAACGACTTGGTTTAGGGGATATCACATATCTGACTTATGCTTCAGGCGGCTCTTTTTCAAAATACTCTCACGAATTCCAGACCTTAACTAAAGCCGGCGAAGATATTATTTTCATTTGTAATAAATGTCAACTTGCCATTAATAAAGAAATTATTTCTGAACAAAAAAAATGTCCAGAATGTGGTAATTCTAAACTTACGGAAGAAAAAGCCTCAGAAGTGGGCAATATCTTTAAACTTGGAACAAAATTTTCACAGGCATTTAACCTGACCTATAAAGATATTAATGATAAGGATCAATACGTCGTGATGGGTTGTTATGGTATTGGGATCACCCGTCTTGTCGGAACAATTGTTGAAGTCTTAAACGATGAGCGTGGCATTGTTTGGCCTGAATCGGTATCACCTTTTGATTTTCATTTAGTAACTTTGGAAGGTGCTACAAAGGAATCGAAGTTAGTTTATGATAAGTTACAAAATGCAGGTTTTGAAGTTCTGTGGGATGACCGAGAAGAGAGTGCAGGAAAAAAATTAGCTGATGCAGACCTTTTGGGAATTACAAAAAGGATTGTTATCTCGGCAAAGACAATTAAAGCAGGAAAAATTGAATTAAAATTTAGGGGTGAGAAAGAAGCGCGATTAGTTAGCATCGGCGAGCTATTAAAATAAGTTATGCTTAATAAAATTTTCGGATATTTTTCGCATGATATCGGAGTTGACTTAGGAACGGCCAACACCTTAGTTTATGTTAAGGGAAAGGGGATTGTAATAAACGAACCCTCTGTTGTTGCGATGAATATGAAAACCCGACAAGTACTCGCTGTGGGTGATGATGCTAAAGCAATGGTAGGGAGAACACCCGCGAATATTGTAGCCACGCGCCCATTGGTTGATGGCGTAGTATCTGACTTCGAAGTCACAGAATATATGCTGAAGTATTTTATTGAAAAAGTTCATAAAGAGACATTCACGATTTTTCCCAGACCACGTGTTATTGTCGGAATTCCTTCCGGAGTAACTGAGGTAGAAAAAAGGGCAGTTGAAGAAGCTTCAATTAATGCCGGTGCTAGGCAGTCTTTTTTAATTGAGGAACCAATGGCGGCAGCAATTGGTGCCAGACTTCCAATTCAAGAAGCCGCCGGTTCTATGATTGTTGATATTGGTGGGGGAACAACAGAGGTTGCCGTAATCTCTCTAGGTGGTGTTGTTGCTTCCCGTTCCTTACGCATAGCCGGAGATGAATTAAATGAAGATATAATTCAATTTGCACGTGATGAATATAACTTGATGCTTGGTGAAAGAACAGCCGAAGATATAAAAATTAAAATCGGTTCTGCATATCCAATGGAAAAGAAACTTGACGCGATAATGCGAGGAAGGGATTTAGTCACAGGATTACCTAAAGCAATCACCGTTGATTCTGATCAAATTAGAAATGCACTGGCAAAATCGGTTGCTACTATCGTTGATTCAATAAAAATGACAATAGAGGAGACACCACCGGAACTCGTCGCCGATATAATGGATAAAGGGATTGTGCTTGCTGGTGGAGGTGCTTTATTGAAAGGTTTAGATAGGCTTGTTTCGCTTTCGACTAAAATGCCTGTTTATGTTGCTGATGATCCATTAACATGTGTAGTAAGAGGTGCCGGTCTCGTACTTGAAGATTTAGATAAATTAAAAGAAATACTCGTAACAACTCAACACGAAAAATCACCAAGATTATAAAATGCCTAAAAAGCTTTCCATATTATTAATTGTCATAATTTTTGCCTCAATATTAATATTTGCAAATTCACGAGGGTTTCTTTCTAATGCAGTTGGTACAACCCAAAGCGTCTCGGCTCCTATTGCACTGTTTTTTTCACAATTTTCAGGAAGGACTTCAGGATTTTTTTCTGGAGTTTTTCGTCTTGGTGGGCTTCAAAGAGAAAATGCAGAGCTAAAGGATTCCGTCAACCGACTCCAAGCTGAAGTTGCTCAATTGGCAGAGAATAAAAAAGAAAATGATAGTTTAAGAAAGCTCCTCGGTTTTGCTCAATCTGGAGGATATAGTTATGAACCAGCTGAAGTAATTGTATTTGACCCGTCAAATATAAGAGGAATGATTACTATTAACAAAGGTTCTAAAGAAGGGCTCACTAACGGTATGGCGGTGATTTCAGATGGTTTTTTGGTTGGACGAATTTCTGAGACAGCTGAACATACAGCAAAAGTACAATTAATTATTGATCCAACATCTGCTATACCGGTTACATTGCAGTCTGCGAACACTAACGGAATTGCAAAAGGTGAGATTGGTTTTGGACTTTCAATGGAAAAAATTCCGCAGGGTGAACAAATAAAGGAAGGCGACACAGTAATTACATCAGGTCTGGGTGGGGATATTCCCAAAGGGTTAATTTTGGGCAAGGTAGAAAAAATCGAAAAGTTGGAAAATTCGTTATTTATTAATGCACTAGTCAGGCCCTTTGCAGATATGGGTAATCTATTTAGAGTAATTGTAATAAAAAAGTAATGATATATTTAATTAACATTGCTATAGCAGCAGTACTTTCATTTTTATCCCTAAGCTTTTTTCCATATTTCAAAATTTTTGGAGTAGTTCCACTTTTTGTAATATATTTTATTGTTGCCCTTACTTATTTCAGACGGGGGTTTGAACCCTTTGCAATGGCGGCTTTTGTTGGAATCTTTTTTGATATATTTTCCCCTAATCCATTCGGTTTTTACCTCACTATCTTTCTGCTGGCTGCAGGTATTGTCAGATATATATTTCCAGAAGGAATGAATAGACTTTCTTTTTGGTATTATGGAGGTGTTTGTCTTGGTATTGTTCTTATTTATTTACTTGCACAATATGGGATTCTATATATGGAGGGAGTCCGATTTGAAATAATAAACTTTTGGCCACTTATGCTTTCGCTTCTTGTCCACGCTTTTTTTGTTATAATCTTTTATGTCGCCCTCGAGCATTTATTTGATTGGGAGAAGAGCCTCGAAAGTAAACTTAAAAGAAGATGAAAAAGAAAAATATATTTGAGCCCCTTACGGGTGTAAAAGCTAAAAATACACATGTAGATCATACAATTCATTCCAAAAATGAAAGATGGATTTTTGGTGTGCTTCCCTCAGATAATGATGCACCAACCGTTGAAGACGAAAAATCCCCACGTCGCTATTATTTTTTGTTTACTCTTACTTTCTTTATTCTAATACTACTTGCAGGACGGGCTTTTCAATTACAGATAATTCAGGGATCAGAAAGTTTGACGGCTGCAGAACAAAATAGATTCAGACAACAAGTAATTAGAGCACCTCGGGGATTATTTTATGATAGAAATAAGGTTGTACTTACAAAAAACATACCGAACTATGAAGTTACTGTTATACCTAGTGACCTACCTATAAGTGGTAATGATAGAAACGCTGTTTATGAGAATGTTTCGAAGGTAATCAACATGCCGGTTGGTGAAATAAAAAATATCTCTGAATCTAAGGAAGAAAAATTTGTTAAAGGCAAGTCAGTAGATGAACGAAGGTTGCTCTATGGTCAACCACTACTTATTTCAAAATCTGTTTCAAGAGAAACCTCACTTATTTTTGAATCTAAGCAAGCGGATTTAAAGGGTTTTTATGTAGGGATTAATCCAATAAGAGAATATCTCGATAACGGATTACTTTCACATGTTCTGGGTTATGTTGGAAGGATTTCTGGTGAAGAACTCGAAGGCACATCTGGTTATCAGCTCACCGACTATATTGGGAAAAATGGTCTCGAAAAGTCTTACGAAACGACCCTTAGAGGACAAGCCGGTAAAGAGAGGGTAGAAGTCGACTCTGAAGGAAAGATCATTAGAACATATGGCCAGGACGAACCCCTTCTAGGTGACAATTTATTACTCACGATAGATTTTGAACTCCAGAAAAAATTAACAGAAAATCTTACGCGTGAAATGCAGCGAGCAAAAGTTCAAAAAGGTGCTGCTGTTGCTGTTAACCCTCAAACCGGTGAAATTCTTGCAATGGTTAGCTTGCCAAGTTATGACAATAACCTATTTGCAAAAGGAATTTCGGATAAAGATTACGAAAAGCTAACAAATGACAAAAATAACCCGCTTATAAATCGCGTGACATCCGGTGAATATCCTTCTGGGTCTATCATAAAACCCTTTATTGCAGCGGGTGCTCTTGAAGAAGGTAATGTAAATGAATCAACTACAGTCAACTCAACCGGTGGTATTGAAGTTGGTATTTGGAAATTTCCAGACTGGAAATCAGGAGGTCATGGTGTAACGAATGTACTTAAGGCGATTGCAGAATCGGTAAACACCTATTTTTATGCAATAGGTGGAGGTTATCAGAATATTAAAGGACTTGGACCGGACAAAATAAAAAATTATTTAGAGAGATTTGGATTTGGTAAAACAGTTGAAATTGATATCGAGGGTCAAGCATCTGGTTCTATCCCTAGCCCAGATTGGAAGGAAAAGGTAAAACAGGAACAATGGTATTTAGGAGATACCTATAACATGTCGATTGGTCAAGGTGATGTTCTTGTAACACCGCTCCAAATGATTAATGCTGTTTCTGTTGTTGCAAATGGGGGTACTGAGTACAAACTTCATTTTCTAAAATCAATCCTCGATTCAAACGGAAATATAAAATCAGAAAAATCACCTGAAGTAATTAAAACAAAGCCGGTTTCAGACAAAACACTTGAAATCATTCGAAGAGGGATGCGCCAAAATGTAACTGCCGGTTCCGGAAGAGCACTCGGATCACTGCCGGTTGCTGCTGCCGGAAAAACCGGAACTGCTCAGTTCGGGCCAGCTAACTCTCAAAAACACGCTTGGTTTGAAGCATTCGCTCCATATGATAATCCGAATATTGCAATCGTGGTACTTCTAGAGGGTGGAGGCGAAGGGTCTGATTTTGCTGTACCTGTCGCTCGTGACACCCTGCAATGGTATTTTACTAAATAGAAATATACTACAAATTACGTACGTACGTAATTTGTAGTATATTTTAAAGAAGTATTTCTTTTTCTTTAAAATATCTGACTAAGTTATCATTTGTAGAAATCACCTTTGCTTCGATAAAAGTAACATAAGGCTTTAATTCCATATAAGAAACAAGTTGATTAATTTCATCATAGCAGTCGTAAGGATAACAAAAAATACTTTGTTGAACCATTTTTAGACCTAACTTTCTTAATTGTAAACGAAATTTATCCCTTTTTTTGTTTAAAGGTTTAGGTATATCAAAAATCACTATTCTCCAAATTTTATCCCATTTCAACCTTTTAGGTAAAGTTATGTATTTTGCTTGAAATGACATAATCCTTTCCACACCCATATTAGTAAGTGAAAATGTATCACTTTGTACATCTAAATATCCTTTTTTCTTTAAATAATATAAATCCTTAGATTTAATATTATTTTTTTGACGCCATTTTTTATATTCAATGATATTTTTCCGATAGTAGCGATTCGGATCAAAAGTATCGATGGCTTCAACACCTAAATCAACAAAACTAAGTAAAATATCTGTTAGTAACAAGAATTAAATTATACTACGTTTTACGTACGTACGTAAAACGTAGTACTTTTATTTAAGGTTTTACATAATCAAATTGCATCTTAATGAAAGAGATGTTAATTTGGTTAAAGTAAATATCTAGGAGATTATTATGTCAGAAAATTTTTTTAGACATTGTGATATTAATTTGTATGAACCTGGTGAACTTAAAAAACTTTTTCTAATGCGGCCTAATTGGAACGAATATTTTATGCTTATGGCGAAACTTGCTAGCATTCGTTCTACATGTCTTTCAAGGCCAAATGGAGCTGTCATCGTCAAGGATAAACGTGTTCTTGCGACAGGATATAATGGCTCAATGCCTGGGGTTGACCATTGCACCGATGATGGAGTTTGCTATAGACGGGCAAGTGGTGCCGGAGATGCCGGAAAATATGATAATTGTCGTTCAATTCACGCAGAAGCAAATGCGATTGCTCAGGCAGCCAAACACGGTACAAATGTAGAAGGTGCCACAATGTATCTGACACTTTTTCCGTGCTATGTCTGCACAAAACTCTTGGCAAGTGCAGGGATAAAAAAGATTTTCTATGAGTATGAGTATAAATCTCCCGATTCCTCAAGAGATAAACATTGGGAAGAAGCGCTAAAATCTGCCGGAATTGAATTTGAAAAAGTGGAGCTTAGCGATGTTACTTTAAAAAAGGTAATTTTAGCCTTAGTCACAAAAACTGCTTGGAGAAGAGAGCTTTCAGAAAAAGGCGAGCCGACCGGGAAGATCGAAAACGTTAATATGGACAAAATGCATAAATAAGGAGGATTGATGGTACTCGGTGTTGATAAATTGCTAGAATTAGTAGAAAAAAAGAAGTTAGTAGAAAATTTATGTGAAAGGGAACTAATTAATCCCGAAGGAACGGGTTTTGATCTGCGAGTAGGCGAAATTTATAAAATAAGTGGAGAGGGGTATCTAGGTGAAAAGGAGAGAAAAACCTGCGATATTGAATTAGTTGCAAAATATATTGAAGGTAAGACCACTACACATACAATTGAATCCGGCGATTTTTATTTAATTAAAACAATCGAAAAAGTAAATTTGCCTAATAACTTAGTAGCAGAGTTTAAGCCCAGAACCACTATGCAAAGAATGGGGATATTTTATCGTGCCTCTAATGCAGCACCCGGCTACTGCGGGGAGCTTACTTTTGCAATTGCCAATGTTGGGCCATGCAAGGTTAAGCTTGAACTCGGAGCTAGGGTATGCCATGTTATTTTCCATGAGGTGAAGGGAAAAACCCATCTATATCGCGGTCAATGGCAAGGTGGTAGAGTAAGTGCAACTAAAAAAGAAACACAAATTTAAAGGAGAAAATATGTCTAAAGAACACTCAGAATATCAATATCTAAATTTACTTCAAGATATTCTTGATAATGGTACAGATAAACCACTATATGGAGTTGATAATACATATATAAGGAGTTTATTTGGGCGTCAAATAAGGTTTGACCTTTCGGAAGGGTTCCCACTTCTAACAACTAAAAAAGTGTTTTTAAAAGGTATTATCTTCGAACTTTTATGGTTTCTGAAGGGTAACTCAAATATAAAATATCTTGTAGATAACGAGGTTCATATTTGGGACGAATGGGCATATAAAAATTATAAAAAAGCAGCTGAGAAAAAAATAGTTGAAGAATTATCACAAGAAGAATTTATTGAAAAAATTATAGAATTACCTGAGAGTGATGCCTTTGTAAAAAAATGGGGTGAGCTCGGACCGGTTTATGGAAGGCAATGGCGTAAATGGGAAACTAGTGATGGACGAGTAATCGACCAACTTGGCTGGGTGATTGAAAAATTAAAAACAACGCCCGAGCGTAAAAGCATCATTGTTTCTGCTTGGAATCCAGAGTATATCTACGAAATGGCAGCTCCGGGGAAATCTATGGCATTACCACCTTGTCATACAATATTCCAACCAAATGTAAACAATGGTCGTCTTTCTATACAGCTTTATCAAAGGAGTGCTGATTCTTTTTTAGGCGTTCCATTTAATATTGCAAGTTATGCGCTTCTTACTATGATACTTGCTCAAGTCTCTGGTCTCAAGCCTGGTGAATTTGTACATACTTTCGGTGATGTTCATCTTTATAGTAACCACTTTGATCAGGCCAAAGAGCAGATATCAAGAAAACCTCGAAAATTACCAGTTATGAAGATAAATCCTAAAATAATGAATATTGACGAATTTAAGTATGAAGATTTCGAAATTATAGATTATGATCCTTATCCTCCAATCAAAGCTGACATTACGGTTATTGGTGGCTTTGATGAAAAAAAAGGAAAGTGTGTAAATTACATAAAGGTGAAAAATGACAAAGGTTAGTATAATTGTTGCAGTTGCAAAAAAGGACAGAGCTATTGGAAAAAATAACCAGCTTTTGTGGGATATTCCGGCTGATTTAGCTCATTTTAAAAAAGTGACTGATGGTCATCCAGTAATTATGGGACAAAAAACTTTTGATTCTATAGGAAAACCTCTACCGAATCGAACAAACATTGTTTTAAATATTGAATCTGGTGCACATAATATTGGTTGTGAAACATTTAATTCCATTCCTGAAGCAATTCAATTTGCTAAAAGTATTGATAAAAATGAAGTTTTTATTATTGGAGGCGGGATGATTTATAAACAGACACTACCATTAGCTGATCGACTTTATGTTACAGAGGTTGAAGGTGATTATGATGCAGACACTTATTTTCCGGACTACTCTGAATTTAAAAAGATTATTTCAGAAGAAAAAGGCAAATCGAATGGATATAATTTCAACTTCTTAGTATTGGAGCGCAAATGATATTGTTGTTAGGCAAACCGTTAGCACAAAGGGTTGTTAAACAAATTCAGCAAGAAATAAAAAAAAACGACTTTCATCCTTGTCTTTCTGTAATTTTAATTGGGGATGACAAAGCTAGTAAAAAATATATTGCTATTAAAAAACGGGAATGCGAAGCGATTGGGATAAAATTTGAATTATTTAAATTTAATGAAACGGAAAGCCAAAAAAATATTATCTCTAAAATCACTACTTTAAATCGAGATAAAAATACGACAGGAATTATTGTTCAGTTACCACTCCCGAATAACCTTGTTCCAAACGAAATTCTTGAAGCAATCGATCCCAAAAAAGATGTCGATGGACTAACGAGTCAAAACTTCGGAAAACTAGTTAAAGATTTACCTGGAATATATCCGGCTACGGCAGAAGGAGTGATTAAATTACTTGAGTATTATAATATCCCTGTTCAATCCAAAAGAGTCGTGGTTATCGGACAGAGTAATCTTGTTGGAAAGCCTTTAGCTCAACTATTACTTAACAAAAAAGCGACAGTAACAGTCGCAAATAGTTTGACCAAAGACTTGAAAAACATAACGCTAGAATCAGATATAGTTATTTCGGCTGTCGGTAGCCCGGGTCTGGTTACTCGGGATATGATAAAAAAGGGTGCAGTTGTGGTTGACATCGGGACCACTGTGAAGAATGGTAAAATTTATGGGGACGTTGATTTTAAAGAAGTATCTAAGGTTGCAAGTGCCATTACGCCAAACCCAGCTGGCGTAGGGCCTATGACTGTGGCGATGTTACTTTCAAATATATTAAAAGCTTATAACGAAAGGAAGTGAAAATGGCAGACAAAGAAGTCTTCGATGCAATAGAAAAAGAGAAAGAGAGACAAAAAAATGGTATTGAGTTGATTGCCAGCGAAAACTATGTTTCCGAAGATGTTCTGGCTGCGGCTGGGTCAATTTTAACTAACAAATATGCCGAAGGTACGCCACACCATCGTTATTATGGTGGTTGTGTAAACGTTGACACGGTTGAAGATATTGCAATCGAAAGAATTAAAAAGATCTTTGGGGCCGAACACGCCAACGTTCAACCACACAGTGGAGCCCAAGCAAATTTAGCGGCATATTTTTCTTTGATAGAAATAGGTGACACTGTCATGGGCCAATCACTTGATCAAGGTGGGCATCTAACCCATGGTTCTCCGGTAAATTTTTCCGGGAAGTTTTATAATTTTGTTTCTTATGGTTTGGGTCCAGATGGTCGAATCGATTATGAAAATGTGGAGAAATTAGCAATTGAGAATAAACCAAAATTAATAGTTGCCGGTGCCAGTGCTTATCCAAGAATTATAGATTTCAAAAAATTTAAAGATATTGCCGACAAAGTGGGTGCAAAATTAATGGTAGACATGGCTCATATTGCCGGACTAGTTGCTGCCGGATTACACCCCTCACCGATTCCATATGCGGATATTGTGACGACGACAACTCACAAAACCTTGCGTGGGCCAAGGGGTGGTGTTATTTTGTGTGGTGAGCAATACGCAAAAGCCGTTGATAAATCCGTTTTTCCCGGGATTCAGGGCGGACCGCTTGAACATATAATTGCTGCCAAAGCGGTAGCTTTTGGTGAAGCTTTAAAACCAGAGTTCAAAGTATATCAAAGACAAGTTATTAAAAATATTAAAGCGATGGAAGAAGTATTTCATTCACAGAATGTCAGCATGGTTTCAGGCGGATCTGATAATCATTTGATACTATTGGATTTAAGAAACTTAAAGGTTACTGGGAAAACAGCTGAGGAAGAACTTGATAAAGTCGGCATTACCGTCAACAAAAATGCCATTCCTAATGATCCTGAAAGTCCTTTTGTTACTAGTGGGATAAGAGTAGGTACACCTGCAGTTACAACTAGAGGTTTTAAAGAAACAGAGTGCAAGAAAGTTGCGGAATTAATTGTTCTGACTCTTCGAAATGTCGGGAACGAAAATGAATATAAAAAAAATAGAGATGAAGTAAAAAAACTGGTAAAAAGTCATCCGGTTCCGGGAATCAGCTAAATAATTTTATTTACAAAAGAATAAAAAACAAATAATCTTAATATATTCGTAAAAAGACGGGAGGGAAACCAATCGTCTTTTTATGTGTTCATTTTACACCTCCAGATTTCTGGATAACATAGGCAGATAACTAGTGGGGAGGCCTCATGGATGCAAGAAGAGGCACCTTTATCACCTTTGAGGGGGGTGAAGGAGCCGGAAAATCAACCCAGCTTAGAATGCTGGGATTGCGTCTGGATGAGCTCGGTATAGGGCACGTTGATGTCCGTGAACCAGGTGGAACCAAAGTCAGCGAACATGTTCGTGCAATCCTCTTGGACCCGGAGCTCACAGGATTCTCTCCAAGAGCCGAACTATGCCTCTATGAGGGTGCCAGGTCTCAAATTGTAGATGAGATCATCGAACCGGCTCTGGCTAGTGGTGAGAATGTGCTCTGTGATCGCTTCTACGATTCCTCAACCGCTTATCAGGGTTTTGGTCGGAGGTTAGACCTCGAAACCATACTAGCCTTGAATGGGTTTGCCGCGAACAAGTTAGTACCCGACCGGACGATATACCTGGACATCGAGCCAGAGCTAGGTCTTTCACGTGCAACCATCCACAGTGCCGATCGTCTCGAAGCAGAGGATATTGAATTCCACCATTTAGTCCGTGAGGGATTTTGGTGGATTGCCCAACGAGAACCGGATCGTTTTAAGGTAATCGATGCCTCAAGGTCCACGGATGAGGTTCATGCCCTCGTCCTTTCTGAACTCATGCCGCTATTTGGGAGTGGGTGTTACAATGGCGACAAGAGATGAAGAGAGTATCAACGCAAGAACTCAGCTATACCCGGTTGCAATCTCGGCGACCGATCTGAACGATGCATGGTTCCAGGTAATCCGTTCCATCATGCTCAATGGCTATCGTTACCCCGTTGTCAGGGGTAGCTATGAGGGGACGGAACGCCTAGAACTCGACTTCGCAACGATTCAGATCACTCAGCCCGGTAGCGGACCACTCCTTCCGATCATCCCTGATGGCCTTGGAATCCCGCCGCTTGCAGATGAGGACTACGTGAAGTGCCAGTACTTCCCGCAGTACCTACTTTCTGACAAGTTGGAGGAGAACGAAGAGTACACCTATGGCCAGAGAATCTTGATGCCTGTGCTAGACGATCTCTTGGGTGAAACTCGGCCCCAGATCGAGTGGGCACTCAAGATGCTCAAGGATTCGGGCGGTGGCACTAATCAAGCCACCATCGAGATCGGTCAACCAAGCGACATCACTGTTCATGATCGAAAGGGTATCGGCTATGATCCGCCCTGCCTCAGGCTCATTGACTGCAGAGTACGCTATGGTGCCCTGCACCTTGTGGCGTACTTCCGTAGCTGGGATGCGTGGGGAGGGTTCCCGATCAACATGGCTGGGCTTGAGCTCCTGAAGCAGTACATGGCTTCGGAGCTCGGAGTCGAGAATGGAGGGTTTGTCTGTTTGTCGAAGGGTCTGCACGTCTATGGACATGTGGAAGAACTAGCCAAGCTCCGTTCACACGTGCAGTACTAGAGAGTCAATCCAGAAAGGAGGTGAGTGGCCCCGCAAATGCGGGGCCTTTCACTTATCTTAAGCTTTATAAAACTATTGACTTTGGATAACTAAGTTGTTATTATATTCGTCTTGTACCTTGATTTTCTGGGGTAACCTGAGACGATTTTTGTAAACAATATTAATTATTTTCAAAAATCGTTTCGGGTTGCGGAAGGAGCCGAGGGGCTGAGGAATCTCAAAGAAAGTTGATTCCAATAGTGGGCTGGTCTCACACCTTCCGCCGTATTTGTGTGGCAGCGTAACCGACAAGGAGGAATCCAAGGTTACATACTTAGGCCGAAGCCAAAGTACTGTTGCACACATCTTGCCGGTCCGGAGCGTACAGCCCCGCGCAAAGGATCGGCACTGTTTCCGGGTAATGAGGGTTGTGTCACGAGGCACACCCAAAGTAACCGGACAGAGAACGGGTCACCTCCAAGATAAGAGACGGTAGGCTGCCATGCCATAACCGTCCACCCGTTCTCTCGACTTCTCCATGCCTAGGCCTGGCCAGGCGTGTGGAATAGGGTCCATGGTTGATAGCACAAGGGTAGCGAAAACCCACTGGACCTGCAAGAACCACGCAAGGAGTACCGATTCCTTGCTCCCGGGCCTCCCGTCCATCCCGACGGGAGGCCACCTCAACTTTATTTTCGATAATTGCACCACCTATGATTTGGGTGGCGTTTTTTGTATTCAGCTTTACAGGTTTCATTAATTTTATACCAAGGAACTCCATCATGAGCACCTACTAAAGAAGAAAGCATTGGTGGGGGAAGAGTAGGATTCACTTTTTCAAGCATCAATTCGAATAAATCATAAGGATCGTATTTAAAAAATTCTTCTATGTTAAATATCCCTATGATATTCAATTTCTTTACGGAGGCTACCCCGATATTCGTAAGTTTTAAAAGTTCGGACTTCATGGAATGATTATATGAGGTTTCTATTAACATAGATATATGTTTGAATATGAGTATAAATTTATGTATAAATAATTATGTATAAAATTTTTTCTGTTGTTGGAGTTACTGCGGCCGGTAAGGATCACGCGGCCGATCATATAAACAAAAAGTTTAAAATTAAACGAATCCCAACAGTAACTTCCAGAGAGCCTCGTAAAAACGAAAAAGCAACAATATGTATTTCGAAAGATGAATATGAAAAACTAGTAAAATTAGGAGAATTTTTTGAATATACCGAGTTTGATGGTAATTACTATGGCAAATTAAAAAAAGATATAAATAAACATATTCGTAAAGATCATGCTCTTTATCAATTGACTATAAAATTATTACCAAAGAGGGGAATAAGGAATATACTTTGATGGAAATAGAAAAAATAGTTCAGAGGTATTTAGAATGATATATTTTTTAACAGGCAATAAAGGCAAGTTATATGAAGCCACAGAGATACTTGGGGCAGTGCAAGAGTTAGACATTGATTTACCTGAAATTCAGGATTTAGATCCACATGAGGTAATCAAGGCAAAACTAAAGGAAGCACAGCAGCATCATCAGGGTGAATTTATGGTAGAAGACACTTCCCTCTCACTTGAAGCAATTAGGGGACTACCTGGCACTTTAATTAAATGGTTTCTAAAATCAATCGGCACTGAAGGAATATTTAAATTGGCAGATAACGAAAAAAATTATAAAGCTAATGCTTTATGTGTAATCGGATATTCTGACAAAAGCGGGAAAACACACTTTTTTGAAGGCAGAGTCGAGGGTACGATTGTATCGCCACGTGGTGATAGTAACTTTGGTTGGGATCCGATCTTTGTTCCAACTGGCCATTCTAAAACATATGCTGAAATGGGAAATAGTGAAAAAAATCAAATTAGCCATAGACGAATGGCATTAGATAAACTTAAAAAATATCTCGATAACATAGAAATATAAGAAAATAACGATAAAGAGCTAATATATTTAGTTAAATAGTAAAGACAAAAGCAATTTTTTTTGATATAATTTCACGGCCCCGCAATGGAGTGGGATGCAAGCCCCATCTGGGTTCCCGAAAACTCCATGACCTGTACCCAACCAAAGGAGAGTGAAGCGTATTTTCAGGAATAAGACACTGCTTGGTGTTGCCGCTTTTTTGATTGTGGTGGCAACAGCGAATCAGGCCTTTGCGGCTGAACCGTCCGACGAAACAACGTCGGCCATGCAGGGCGGTGAGACGACGCAAACCTTAGTTCCAGGGGCGTACGTCACCACGACTCCAGACGATTCTGCTGAATCTTCTGTGGCTGTTTACCCTCCTTGTGAGGATGCAGCGAGTCAACCGTCCGATAGCCTGGAAGCGAGCAAAGCGGAAACGGAACAGGCCGAACCCGCGGAGAACGTGCCAGTGGTTTCAACGGTGACAACCAGTACTCTTGTCCAACCTGTGGTCAAGAAGGTTGAACCAAAGCCATCTCTGGCAAAGCACACAGCCCCCATAATAGTGAAAAGGGGGCGCTACGGACTTCCATCAAACGCCAAGAGGTATTCGCTGAAGAAGCTTAAGGCGATTGTCAGTGAGGTCGGAAAGAAGATGGGCTGTACCAAAGCGGAAATCCGAATGCTGAAATACATCTTTCAGCGTGAGTGCCGGAACAACAAAGGCATCGGAGGGTCAAACAACCATTTCCTCGGGATGTGGCAGCTCTATTACACGATGTGCAAAGGCAAGCCCTGGTGGGATCCCTACTGGCAGACGCGGCGAGCAATTCGCTACATGCGGAACCATCGCTACGCCGGATATGGCAAGGGGATTGCCGCCGCCTACCTCAACAAGGTAAACAGGGGCTGGTACTAGCACCAAGAACGTGGGGTGAACCTTCAGGGATCGTCAGCTTGCAGACGGTCCCTTCCTCAATCCTTTAAAATATTCCAAAATTGATGTAAAATATTCCAGTCAAGAAAGATTTTTATGTTTGAAATAATTAGAAATATGTTTCGTCGAAAATTAAGAACACTCTTAACAATTGTGGGAATTTCAATTGGTATTCTTGCTATGGTTGTAATGGGTGGAATAGCAGAAAAACTTAATCTTCTGGTTGATGGAGGAACAAAATATTATAAGGATAAGGTAACTGTGTCAGGGGAAGGATTGGGTTTTATTGGTTCTCCAATGACTCTTTCCAAAAAATCAGAGCTAGAAAATATTGAAGGAGTTGCTGCAGTTTTTGGTGAAACATACTCAACTTTAGAAAAGGATCTATCTACTGTAAATTTCGGACCACCTGCTTCAATAACATCCACCCAAGACGGTAGTGAGCCTTACGAAAGTTTTGTTTTAACCTTGAGTAAGGGACGAAAACTAAACCCCGACGATACAAAAAAAGCAGTAATAGGTTCAGATTTAGTTCAAAAATTAAATGCAAAAGTGGGAAGTATTATAAAAGTCAGAGATGAAGATTTTGAAGTAGTAGGAATATATGAAAAAACTTTTAGTACACCAGATACTACTGTTTCTGTGCCATTTAAAGATGGTCAAAATATAATGATAGAAGATCAACCGGAAATTATTAAACAATCTGTAAAATCAAGTGAAATTGTATATGATTTTGTTGTTTACCCAAAACCTGGAGTAGATCCGAATCAGTTAGCCGATAAAATTAAAGCAGAGGTTGATGGAGTTAGCACCATTGGACCAAAATCATTTCAGGATCAGGTTACATCATCTGTAAAAATATTTAGTTCAATTATTTATGGCATCGGGGCTATCTCTCTTTTGGTTGGTTCCCTTTCAATTATTAATACAATGACAATGTCTATTTCTGAAAGAACTAAAGAAATTGGAGTCAAAAAAGCAGTTGGTGCAAAATCTAGTTCTATTATGACCGAATATCTAACAGAGGCAGGCATAATCGGTCTTGTCGGTGGTTTAATTGGGGTTAGTCTGGGCGTTTTAATCGCAAACTCTATTAACTCAATTTTGGAAAAAACAGGTGATAGAATATTTTTAATGTCACCCCGATTACTTATTGGTTCATTAATTTTTTCGATTATTTTAGGAATTGTTGCCGGAATCTATCCTGCTTTTCATGCGACACGAATAAACATCGTAAAAGCTTTGAGGGAGGAATAATGGAAACCATATTAAAGCTCGAAAAAATTACAAAAACATATATCATGGGTGAAAATAAAGCAGCCAAAAAAGCTTTAACTGAAATAAAAAAGCTACACAGAATTTATGAGAATGCTTGTCAAAAAAAAGATGCAGAAAAGGTTAAAAATATCGGTCTTAAACTAGAAAAAGCTCAATCTCTTTTTGCTCAGGAAAAATATTTAGAAAGTTATAAAATATCGTCTGGAAAAGACTTTATTACAAAAAAAGCACCAAAGGGAGTGGTTGTACATGCTCTTAATGGAATAGATCTAGAAATAAAAAAGGGTGAACTAGTTGCAATTATGGGACCTTCCGGTTCCGGCAAATCGACCCTATTAAACATGTTAGGCATTTTGGATGAACCAACATCAGGACATGTTTATATAAAAGGTGAGAATATTACAGATATTAAATTAAGAAAATTGCCAGAGGTAAGAGCAAATGAACTCGGTTTTGTTTTCCAATCGTTTAACTTAATCCCTACACTTACGGCATTAGAAAATGTTATTTTGCCTTTAAAATACTCTAAAGTTTCAAAGTCTAAACGTAAAAAAATGGCCGAAAATGCTCTGAAAACAGTTGGACTTTCGGATAGGATGAACCATACACCTAATGAGCTTTCGGGTGGCCAGCGTCAAAGAGTTGCGATCGCTCGATCGCTTGTTAATAATCCTGCCATTATTTTTGGTGACGAACTAACAGGTGAGCTAGACACTAAAATGACCAAAGAAATTATGGAGCTAATAGTGAAACTAAATAATAAGGGTCAAACCTTTATTATCGTTACTCACAATCCCGAAGTAGCTAAATTGTGCAAACGTACAATCATTATGCGAGACGGAAAAATTGTAAAAAAATAAAAAATAAAAGGAGAAACAATGGCAACAAATAAAGTGAAGTTCGAAGCCGATATTGACGAAGAAACGGCTAAAAAAATTAAAAATGAAGTAAAAAGCTGGGGAAAATCTAAAAATGCTATGTGTCAAAGCTCTAATGCCGGTGGGGGCGCAGTCTATGGCTTGGGTTTAATTGGTGCTTTGTTCTATTTTTGGGGTAATGCCGGAAATTTCTGGGATGTTTTTTGGGGACTTTTGAAGGCTATTGTCTGGCCAGCCTATATGGTATTTGAACTCTTTAAGTTTTTAGGTTTATAAATAGTTTTTCTTTAATATAATTTGGATAAAATAACATGACCATACAAGATATAAATGTTAATATAGTTAAGGTTAAAATTTAATTAGGGAGGTAAAAATGAAAGGTTATCACGGTAAAATCGAACAACTAACGGTTGAAAACACTAATTTCAGACAAGTACTTTATACCGGTAAAGGCAGCCAATTAGTGCTTATGAGCTTAAAACCTAACGAGGATATTGGTAGTGAAGTCCACCCGGAAAACGATCAATTTTTTCGCTTTGAGGCTGGCAAAGGTAAAGTGGTTATCGACGGGAATGAATATGACGTTTCCGATGGTGACGCAATAGTGGTGCCAATGGGAGCCGAGCACAATGTTGTGAACGTTTCTGATTCAGAGGAGTTAAAACTATATACTATATATTCCCCAGCTCACCATAAGGATGGCATTGTTCGAGCCACCAAAGAAGATGCTATGGCAAACGAAGAGGACTTTGACGGCACAACCACTGAATAGAATGTATTATCCCCAAATTAAAGGTTTGAAGATATATGTTTCCGAAATAAGGAACGGTAACATGTCTTTTAGGTGGGGAACGCAAAAGGAAGTTCTTGGGAATCGTGAAAAATTTTTTGAAAACAAGGGTATTAACAAGTCAAAAGTTGTGTGCATGGAAGTGTCGAGCAAGGAACATATTAAAATTGCCACTAAGGCAGATGCCGGTTGCGGTTCTTTAGATCTTGAATCTGCAATACCAGCAGATGCGTTAATTACTAACGTTAAAGGACTATCTTTGATGCTTATGGTTGCTGATTGTATTCCGGCGATTGTTT
>Ga0172371_10001095_pt1 | contig 42806 bp, 30 predicted proteins | sample Lak12m_FD_114543 | JGI IMG/M metagenome (GOLD analysis project Ga0172371, IMG submission 114543) | Freshwater microbial communities from Kabuno Bay, South-Kivu, Congo - kab_022012_12m | ecosystem: Environmental > Aquatic > Freshwater > Lake | place: Democratic Republic of the Congo: South-Kivu... | reverse complement strand
TATACCCGATTAACCTGCCAGGAAGGTTTACAGGCAATGATATATTATTGAAGCAAACGAAAATGAACTGATTGTGCAGGATCTGAATGGATGATAATTCTTGATTATTGCATTGCCATATTTAAGAATATTTCTATTTTAGCCACGAATAAGGGCACATTACGAAACACTTAAAATATACTACTATGTTAAATCTTGACTGGAGTCACTTACCTTTTGGTTATATGAAAACTGACTATAACGTCAGGTGCTATTTCCGGAATGGCCAATGGGGAGAGCTCGAAATTTCCTCTTCTGAATTCATTAGTATTCATATGGCAGCATCTTCGCTGCACTATGGGCAGGAAGCCTTTGAAGGCATGAAAGCATTTCGTGGTAAGGATGGCAAAGTGCGCATTTTCCGTTGGGAAGAGAATGCAAAGCGTATGGAAAATTCGGCCAATGGAGTTATGATGGCAGCAGTGCCTCATAAACTGTTTCACAAAGCGGTGGTCACTGCCATTAAGATGAATGATCGATTTATCCCGCCGCATGGCACCGGAGCATCACTCTATATTCGTCCTTTGCTGCTAGGATCAGGTGCCCGGGTTGGCGTTAAACCTTCGGATGAATACTTATTTGTGGTGTTTGTTACGCCTGTTGGCCCTTATTTCAAAGAAGGATTTAACCCCGTTTCGCTTCAGATAGCCCGCGATTACGACCGTGCAGCTCCAAAAGGAACCGGCCGGTACAAAGTGGGAGGAAACTATGCAGCCAGCCTTACAGCAGGTGAAAAAGCCCATGCTTCAGGTTTTGCAGCAGCCCTCTTCCTCGATGCCCGTGAGAAAAAATACATTGATGAAGCCGGTCCCGCCAACTTTTTTGCCATCAAGGGCAACACTTACATTACACCAAAATCTGATTCCATTCTGCCTTCAATCACCAACAAAAGCCTGATGGACCTTGCAAAGGATATGGGTATGGATGTTGAAGTAAGACCGATTGCTGTAGATGAACTGGCTGATTTCGATGAAGTTGGTGCTTGTGGAACCGCTGCTGTTATTTCACCGGTATGTAAAATTGAAGATGATGTTACCGGTAAAGTTTACCAGTACTGCAAAGATGGAAATGCCGGACCTGTTTCTACAAAACTTTACAAACGTCTGCAAGCTATACAGTATGGCGATGAACCGGATATCTTTAACTGGAATTATATTGTTGAATAATAATACCGGAAAAAAAAGAGGCTGCCAAATTAAGCAGCCTCTTTTTTTTGTTTATTAATTAAATTCCCTTTGCTGTCAGCAGTCTATCCATTTCTGCCTGCATTTGCCTGGCTTCTTCAGCAGCTTTTTCTGCAAAATCCGGTCCATCAGAGGCAAATAGTATGCTTCTCGACGCATTCACCAGTAAACCGCAATCGGCATTCAACCCATAATGGGCTACTTCGCTCAGGCTGCCTCCCTGTGCACCAACTCCGGGAACCAACAGAAAATGTTCAGGAGCTATCGTCCGCACTTCTTGTAACATTTCGGCGCGCGTAGCACCTACAACATACATCAGGTTTTCGGGTGTTCCCCATTGCTGGGCGCGGCTCAATACCTTTTCAAAAAGTTTGATTCCATCTTTATCTTCGGTAAGCTGCAAATCGAATGCTCCTTTGTTGGAGGTGAGCGCTAGCAGGATTACCCATTTATTCTTAAATTGTAGAAAAGGACTAACCGAATCTTCGCCCATATAAGGCGCAACCGTAATGGCATCGAAACTGAAACCAGAAGCTGCACGGTCAAATACAGCCCGGGCATATTGCGCCGAAGTATTGCCAATGTCGCCGCGTTTGGCATCAGCAATGGTGAAGCAGTCGTAGGAATCAAGAAAATCCATGGTTTTTTTGAGGCTTTGTAATCCCGCTATTCCATTAGATTCGTAAAATGCCAGATTCGGTTTATAGGCAACAGCAAACTGGTGGGTAGCTTCAATAATTTGTTTGTTGAACTCAAAAACCGGGTCACTTGTATTCTTTAAGTGTGCCGGAATTTTGTCTATATCACTGTCGAGTCCGATACAGAGAAACGATCTTTTTTCTTTAATACTGGCAATCAGTTCACTGCGGTTCATACATTAGATGAGGTTTGGCTTTGTGCAATCAGAATTAGAAATTCATCAGGTTTGGTTAACCTACTGCTTCCTTCAATCGTTCGGCATTTTCGGCAAGCTGAAGAGCGTCAATCATATCCTGGATATCCCCATCCATAAACACCTGCAGGTTATATACGGTAAGGTTAATACGGTGATCTGTAATCCGGCTCTGAGGATAATTATAGGTACGGATTTTTGCCGATCGGTCGCCGGTTGAAACCATGGTTTTACGTTTCTTCGAAATTTCGTCGAGGTATTTTTGATATTCCTGTTCAAAAAGGCGGGTGCGGAGCACCGTCATCGCTTTATCGAAGTTCTTCATCTGTGATTTCTGATCCTGGATAGCTACTGTGATTCCGGTAGGAATGTGCGTTAGGCGAACAGCTGAATAAGTAGTATTTACAGACTGACCACCGGGACCGGAGGAGCAATAAGTATCTTTTCGGATATCACTTGGTTTGAGGTCAACATCAAACTCATCGGCTTCGGGCAGAACTACCACTGAGGCGGCAGAAGTATGAACCCGACCCTGTGTTTCGGTTTGCGGGACCCGCTGCACACGATGAACTCCGGATTCGTATTTCATTTGTCCATAAACATTCTCACCGGATATGTTAAGGATAATTTCTTTATAGCCGCCAACGGTGCCTTCGGTATAGTCAACCAGGTCGATTTTCCAGCCCTTTGTTTCACAAAATTTGGTATACATGCGGTATAGATCACCGGCAAAAATACTGGCTTCATCGCCACCGGTGCCTGCGCGTATTTCAACAACAGCATTTTTACCATCCTGCGGATCGGCCGGAATGAGCATCAGCCGGATGTCTTCTTCCATGGTTTCGCGGGTTTCGGTAAGGATAGCAAGCTCTTCTTTGGCAAGTGCCCTGAAATCCTCATCTTTTTCCTGGTAAAGAATGTCTTTGGCCGATTCGATATTCTTCAGCACATTTTCATATTCCTTATAGGCTGCAATGATTGGCTGAAGTTCCTTATAGTCTTTGCTTAGCTTAATGTACGCCTTCATATCGGCCATAACCGATGGGTCGTTCATCTGCTTTTCAATTTCGAGGTAACGCTGGTATATCGCTTCGAGTTTATCGAGCATAGTGTTTTTATGTTTGAGGGTGCAAAGGTATGAATTTTGGCTGCTTAAAAATCAAATGCCGAATGTCTTAAGGCAGTTTAAAGTGCCCACAGGGTTTTTTACATTCCGGCTTATTCACTTGTCCTGTGTACAGTTTATGCTTTTTTAAGATTTTTTCATTCAGCCAGTGGTTAAGTTTTAGCGTAATCCAGGCTGATCCTGCGCCAATAAGTGCTCCGGCCAGCGCATCCGAGGGATAATGAACGCCCAGATACATTCTCGAATACCCAACTGCACCAGCCCATAAGTAGGAGGGGACAATAACATACCATTTGGGAAAACATAAACTCAATGAAGTAGCTGTGGAAAATGCCAGAGAAGTATGTCCCGAAGGAAATGACGGGCTTCCGGCATCTGTTTTTTTGATTATATCTGAATATTTCTCGAAAGGCCGCTTCCGGTTAATACTGTATTTCAAGGCAGTTACAAAAACTGATGAAACCAGCATTGTTTCGGTAAGATATACAGCCTGTTTCGTTTTGTTCTTGCTCTGCTGATATGCCCCGATTGCAAAAATAATTGCTGGTGCAGATACACTTAATGGAGCAGCAGAGTTAGTTATTCCTTCAAAAATTCGATCGCTGCTCCCGGTAGCTTTGCCATTGACAGCTCTCAATATCCGGATATCTAAATTTTGGGAAAAAGATGGCTTTACTATACTGATGAGCATCAGCACCAGCAGCAACATCTTCAACCTTAAAATCCGGATGAACGCCTTCATACTATGATTTTTATCCCTCAAAAAACCGGATGAATTCAGGTAAAAATATCAGCAATCCAATAATAGAAGCAGCAATTGCGGCAATAAGCACTGCTGCAGCAGCCAGATCCTTCACTTTTTTTATCAGATGATGTTTACCTGGTGAGATAAAATCGGCCAGATTTTCAATAGCAGCATTAACTGCTTCGAGGGCTAGAACCATTCCGGACGCAATTACAATGGCCATCCATTCGCTTTGCGAAATTTTAAAAAATAAACCGGCTGCAATAACTGCTGCCAAAACCAGCAAATGTATGCGTGCATTGTGTTCTTCCCTGATCAGAATCAGGATACCATTAAATGCAAACACAAAGCTTTTTAGCCTTTTGCAGACTGAAAAACCTGTTCTTTTTTTTTCTTGAATCATGCGATTGGCATCAGGTTAAATTTCAGCAAGATACACTTTATCCGAATTGAGAATTTTTAGTTCGCAAGCGCTATTTTATAGACTGCCGATGAATTTTTATTGAACAATCTTATCAGGTACAAGCCGCTGCTGATATTTGTTTCGAAGCCACCGGAGAAGGGCTGATGCAACTCAAACTCTCTGACAATTTTACCAGACAAGTCAAAAATTTCAGCATTCAATGGAAAAATATCCGGATTTAAAGCCTGAAAATATATCATATTGCCCGATGTAACCACCTTTAACTGATTACCAATGGACCCCCGATCGGTTACACCGGCAGTTGCCAGTGTATTGCTGGTAAGGTCGTTGTAGGTATTTATAGCATGCTCCGACACCGTAACCGATAATTGCGAAACCTGCGTAACATCTTCAGAAAGAATGAGCTCACACGATGTTGCATCCAGATAGCGGATAGCACTGATATATAGCCCTCCCGGTGCCTGATTGAGTTTGAAATCAGTGATTGAGAGCACCGGACTTCTGAAATAGTCGCCGTAAAGTGTAAGCTGAACCCGGTTTGATTGTGCATTAATGCCTATCCATGGCTGAAGCGGAGTGCCAGTAATGTTGGCATCCATCCAGGCCAGTCGGTTGAACAGGTAATTTTCGAAGTATTCAACTTCGTCAGCGTAGGTGTTTCCATACCAGTTGTAGTTTGGCCATACATACTGGCCCAGCACCGGCCATCGCTGATAATTGCGTTCGATGGACTGTCCCAGTTCATTAACCAATGAATCGCAAACAGCTTGCAGGGAGGAATTGCTTAATTTATTTTGGCGTAAATTTAGCCATCGTGTTTTGGTTAGGCTTCTGAAATAGTTGTCTTCCATCATCCGTTTCCACCAGAACATAATACTCCAGGCGTGTGATTCAACTGTTGTGTAAAGCCAGCCGGTATAGGTAATGCCAGGATCCCAGTAATCGACATTGCCATAGCCCAGGTTAAAATCCCAGGCTGGTCCCGCAAAGAGTTTACCTCCATCGCTGTCCTTTTTCTTGTAGAAAAACGTACTGTACCTGTATTTATCAACCTCCTTTGCTATTTCTGACTGCAGCATAAAATCTACAAACGATGGAGCATCAAAATAATGATTGTAGCCGTTATTCTTGTCAGAAAAGTCGGTGGTGATTAATGCATCCTGGGCATCGGCTATAAAGCCTTTGATATAATTTTTTTGCTGTCCTGCCAAATCGGCAGGCTCAGGGTAATAATACTGAAAGGTGATGTCCATAGCATTGGGGTAGGAGGGCACAGGTCGAGACAACCAGCCATCGTAATAGTATGAAAAATAGGGGCCAATTTTATCCACTTTGATAATATAACCGCCTGTGAGATCGTCGCCTGCTATCTCATCGGGTTTAAGTGTAGCAATGTTTACCCTGTTTTCGTCCTTTTTAATTTTTTCCATCAAAACATATACACCTTTATAATCATCATTGATTACAACCTCGCAATAGCCGGTGCGGGAGCCATATTCGCCCATGCGGCGACCTATTTCGAAGCTAACTACATTGCGAAGCATAGATTTGTCAGAATAAGGTCCATAAAGAACCCAGTCGTTTTCGGCAGGCATACCCAGCAATGAAACATCAAGATTGTTTCCACTGGCATCACGGGTTTTAACGGCATATGATTTTTTTAGAAATAATTGACTTGATTGTCCACGAATTTCGATACCAATGGCCCCGTTATAACCATTGAATGGGTCGCCCAAACGATTTATTTGCCCGGGTCCGTTATCGATAATGCCCATTTCACCACTTATTTTGGGTTCATCGGGTATTGAAACACCGAATGTATTTATAACAATTAACGGCAATGTAGATTCAAGGCTCAGTGGTTCAGGTAGCACTTTGATAATATCGTCGATATACCAATTTATATCAGGGGTGGTACCTTCAAAATCGTAGAAAATAACCATCCGCGTAAGGTTAGGATAATCGAGTCCGGCAAAATTATATTCCAACTCGGTCCATTGCCCGGCAACGGCAGACTGAACAATCTCGTGCGAGGCGGTATTGTTATAATTTTCGAATTTAAGGGTAACATTTCCACCGGTAGGAGGAGCCAGCACTTTGAGACGGTAACGTGGATAGGCGTCGAAATTGGCTGGTTCAGGCATGTCGTATATCATATAATCGTACATCCCGCTTCCGGTTACTGCTTTAAAACAATGTGCTGAAGGATTTACGGCATCAGGTTGAGGGTTGTTGACAACTGCATAATTTCCGGTTGAAACGTACCATGTTTGTGTAATGCCGTCCCAGTTGCATATCGTATCAAAAGTCTGGCCCAGGCTAATGAAGGAAGTCAGAAAAATAAAAAGTGTAAAGAAGGTTGTAGCAAGCAAAATGCGTAATGAGAAGGACTTCATAGAAACTGTATTGCGGAAACCTCAGGTTTCTGATACAAAGATACTATTCATCCAATGTAATTGAGAAAACAGGTGCTTGATTTATTGGAATTCAGATGTTACTGATATTGATCACACTTTCAGTCGTTAGCCTGACTTTGCAGGCTTTCTTTATGGCAAAAATAAAATGTTAAATTGCGATGTATAGATGGTTATTTCTTCTACTAGTACGAATAAATACCGGTAGATGCCTGGATCGTGAGTTTTTTTTGTTCGGATGGCAGGCAGCGGCCCACAACTTTTGCATCGATACCAAAGCCTTTTGAGATAGCTATCAGATCGGTAGCAATTGATTCAGGAACATACAATTCCATGCGGTGTCCCATATTGAATACCTTGTACATTTCATGCCATTGCGTACCTGATTGTTCCTGTATAATCTTGAAAAGTGGTGGTATTTCAAATAGATTGTCCTTAACAATGTGTAAATGATCGATAAAATGTAGAATCTTGGTTTGTGCTCCTCCAGAGCAATGGACCATGCCATGGATGTGACTGCGGAATTGAGAAAGTATAGCCTTAATTACAGGCGCATAGGTACGGGTAGGTGATAGTACGAGTTTGCCCATGTCAACACCACCGACCGGCGACGGGTCAGTCAGGTTCAGTTGTCCGCTGTATGCGAGTTCACGTGGCATATCCTGATCGTAGCTTTCGGGATATGATGTGGCGTATATTCCGGCAAATACATCGTGCCGGGCCGATGTGAGCCCATTGCTTCCCATTCCGCCGTTATAGCTTTCTTCATAATTTGCTTTTCCTGATGAAGCCAGCCCAACAATTACATCACCTGCCTGAATACGATGGTTTGAGATAACCTGATCGCGCCTGATGCGGGCAGTAACGGTAGAATCAACGATGATAGTGCGCACCAGATCTCCAACGTCTGCTGTTTCGCCGCCGGTTGAATAAATTCCGACTCCATAGGAACGCATTTTCTCTAGAAATTCTTCAGTACCCTGAATGATCTCTGTAATTACTTCGCCGGGAATCAAATTCTTGTTGCGCCCAATGGTTGACGAAAGCAGAATATTATCAGTTATACCTACACAAAGCAAGTCGTCGGTATTCATTACAATAGCATCCTGAGCTATACCCCGCCATACGCTTTTGTCGCCTGTTTCCTTCCAATAGAGGTAAGCGAGTGATGATTTTGTGCCGGCACCATCGGCATGCATAACTGTGCACCAGTTATCATCGCCGGCCAGAATATCAGGTACAATTTTACAAAAAGCTTTTGGAAAAAGCCCTTTGTCGATGTTCTGTATGGCCTGATGAACATCTTCTTTACCGGCAGATACGCCGCGTTGAATGTACCTTGATTCCTGATTCATTTTCTGTTATCGGTCAAAGGAAACCGGCTGCTTATGCAGCCGGTTTTTATCAGTTAAATATCAGTTGTTTAGCGTTTTCGTTCAGTTTAAATCTGCCCATCATACCAAGAGTGCTTTCGCCCATAATTACACCTTCGGTAATTTTATGGGATACTGAGGCTTCGATGTTGGTTGCTGTTTTTTGCCCGATTCTGAATTCCTTTATTTTGAATACTGCTTTATCAGCAATACTTCCATCGGCAAGTATTTTCTCAGCATCGCCAATAAAATCATCTTTGGTAATAGCTCCGGTCTGAAGGAGTTTTTGAGCTTCAGGCAACGAAAAAATGAGCCCGCGGTCATTACGGTCGAACATGATTTTAACATTGTAGCCATTGATAACACAGGGTATCATTAATGAGTTTCCCTTGCCTGTTTCAAGAGCAACAATGTTATCTTCGGGGTTGATTTTGATTTCAACTTTCTGATCGAGTTGCTGATTTTTGGCTTTGGGTACAAAATCTTTGCTTAGTACCCTGAATTCAGTACGTCGGTTCAGGGCATGAGCGGCTTCTCTTTCGGCCTGAGATGGTAATGAATCGATATAGGATTCAGTTAAGCGTGTACCAGTTTTGAATAGAAATCCGTCTTTACGTATATCTTTGTTCAAAACCCGCGGAACCCTTTCGCCATATCCTTTAGCTACAAGACGGTCCGGATCTATACCGCGCTCAATCAAATAGTTAACTACTGATTCGGCACGGCGCTGCGACAAAATGTCGTTTCGTTCTTCCGTATCGCGGGCATCAGTATGTGATGCAAGCTCAACAGTAATGGTTTCATTCTCGAGCAGGGTTTTTATCAGGCCCTGCAGTGAATCCTGGTATTGCGGTTTAAGATCCCATTTTGCAAGGTCGTAAAGGATGTCGGGCAGCACAACCGGTTTTTCGGGGATTGGCTCCAGCATAAAATCAATTACAAAGTCTTTGTTTTTTTCAACGCCAACAGTAGTTTCACGGGCCTTTTTATTGAAGTAATTGTCTTTTAAAACAGTAAGGTCGTAGGTTGTATTTGGTTTTATCTGCGATTTGCTAAAGGAGTAAAATCCTTTAGGGTCAGTTTTTGCATCCACCGATGAGCCGTCAGATCCGACGAGTTTCACAGTAGCGAGCGGAACAAACTGCAGGGTTCTTGTGTCTTTTACAGTTCCCTGCAGGGTAAATATCAGCGGAGGGTTGATAAATGAGTATATATCGTCTCCGCCTTTTCCACCTTTACGATTGGATGAAAAATATCCCTGATCTACGCCCGGCTGGAATATCATGGCAAAATCGTCACCACTTGAGTTTACAGGCACCTCGAGATTAACCGGTGTAGTCCACTGGTTATCACGCTTAACACTCTTAAATATATCGAGACCTCCCAGCCCGGGATGACCGTTTGAAGCGAAGTAAAGCACTGTATCGTTTCTGAGGTATGGAAATTCTTCATCACCAGGGGTGTTAACCACCTGACCAAGATTCACCGGTTTCGAAAAATCATCGCCGGTATTTTTACGGGTTGCTATCCAAAGATCTTTGCCTCCCTGTCCTTCCTTACGATCACTTGAAAAAATAAGCGTTAGTTCGTCGCTGCTGATTGCAGGATGACCGTTGGTAACAGTACTGTCTTTACCCAGCATTAGCTCTTTGGGATCGCCCCAGCCACGACCTGATTTTTTTGAAACCAGAATTTTGCAGTTGGTTGATTCATTATCAGCATTTCCGCAGCGTGTATAATAAATGGTGGTAAACTTATCATTGAAAGCAGCCGCCCCTTCGTTGGCACCTGTATTCAGTTTGCCTTCAGTATCGGCAAGTGTGGGTTCACTCCACTCACCCTTGCGGTCCTGTCGGCTCAGGAAAAGGTCGCTGAAATTCTGACCTGTCCAGTCATCAGTGCCTTTGCCGGTGCTGCCTTCGCGGGTTGAAGTAAAAATGAGCGCATTATAAAACTTGTCGGCATAGGTAGGTGCAAAGTCGTCGTTTTTAGAGTTTATTTTCTTGATGTTGGCAATAGAGTATTTTGTTGGATTTGCAATCCATTCAGCTGCAAGTGTACACGATTTAACACCATTGGGGCCGCGTGGATCGTCAGTAACATTTTCAGAATAGATGGTGTAATATTCTTTTGCAATGTCATATTTCTCATTGGCCCTCAGCATGTTGGCATACTGAAGATAAACAATCGGGTTTCGTTTGGCATAGTCGCCCTTGATAATTCTGCGGTAATTGGCTTCGGCTTTTTTTGTTTGGTTCATCATACGATAGCACTCAGCCATTTGAAACGATATACGTTCCTTCTCAGGACGACTTTTGGTTTTTGAGTAGGCTTTTTTATACCGTGTAACTGCCAGATTGTACTGAAAACTATTGAATGCTTCCTCGGCAGCCGCAATTCTGCGGCTTTGTGCATACAATCCGCTTGCAGGCAGAATCAGTAAAAGCGAAAAAAGCAGTGCATTTTTAAGTATCTTCATTGTAATTGGGTAACGCTTGTTTTTAGTGGTTGTCCCAAATTATGGGACCCTGCTAATTTAATGATTTTGTAGGTATTCGAAATTTAGTTTTGAGAGGTTCCAGTATCTAACGGAAGTCGTGTTCATAAATTGTATTATTTATCAGGTTGAGTTGGTGTATCACCGTCATTTTTCCTGAGGTATGGATCCGGTGGAGGCGTTGTTTCCACGCCAGGTTCCTTTAGTTCGTCGGTAACCGTTTTGCCGGCATTCTCAAAAGTTTGCTTAAAATCGTTTCCCAGCGAATCTGATTCACGCCTGATGGATTCACGGGCTGCAAGAATTTCATTTTTGATTACATTGGTTTCATCCCTGAATTCACGCGTAAGATCCGATGAGGCTTTCTTAAGTTCATTCATGGTACGACCAATTTTTCGGGCAATTTCGGGCATTTTCTTGGGTCCAAAAATCAGAAAGATGGCGATAAGAATCACTATAAATTCCCCACCGCTGATATCCAGAAAAAGAAGTTGCAAAAGTGACATGCGTGTCGAATTGGAAATTCAAAAGTACAAAAAAAAGCCCTGCGGTTAAACAGGGCTTTTAAATCGTTGCGGGCGTATTATTTTGTAGACGCTTTCTTAAGTTCTTCTTTCCGCTTTTTGCGACGGTTGTAAAGATTGATAAAATCGTAGGCAACCGGGGTGGCGTTAAAGATTGATGAGTAAGTACCAATTGCAATACCCACAAGCAGTGCAAAAATAAATCCGCGGATGACTTCACCACCAAAAATAAAGATGGCAATCAATACTACGAGGGTTGTACCGGCTGTATTGAACGTACGACCAAGAGTGCTGTTCATAGCGTGGTTCATATTATCTTTCAAATCGCGCTTTGGATACAGGGTGATGTACTCTCTGATTCGGTCGAAAATGATAACGGTATCGTTGATGGAGTATCCGATAATAGTCAGGATGGCTGCGATAAATGCCTGATCAACCTCAAGGTTAAATGGCAGAATTCCGGAGAATATCGAGAACATTGAAATTGTAATCAGTGTATCGTGCGTAAGTGACAGCAAACCACCAAGTCCATACTGCCATTTTTTAAACCTTATTGCAATATAGATGAAGATCACGAGCAATGCAAAGAATACTGCAAGAACGGCACCTTGCTTGATATCGTCGGCGATGGTAGGTCCAACCTTTTGCGAACTCAGGCGTCCAAGTACCTTGGCTTCATCGTCGGAAGTGAATTCCTGACGGGAGAGCTGATTGTTATACATGCCTTTTACGCCTTCGTAGAGTTTAGTTTCAACTACTGAATCGGCGGTACGGGTGTCTTCTTCAATCATGTATTTGGTGGTAATCTTCACCTGATTGCTGGATCCAAAGGTTTTTACCTCAGGTGCTTCACCAAACTGTTTAGACAGATTGGCGCGCACATCGTTGGTTGAAACAGGCTTATCAAAACGAACTACATAAGTTCGTCCTCCTGAAAAATCAACACCAAAATTCAGTCCTTTCGTGGCCAATGATATAATTCCAAGTAAAATTACCACGCCTGACGCGATATAAAGTTTCTTTCGGATGCTGATAAAATCGATGTTTACTTTGGTAAATGCGTAGCGGGTAACATTGTTATCAAATGCAATTTCCTTATTGCGGCTAAGTAAGTTCTCAAAAATTAGCCTTGAAATAAAGATGGCAGTGAAAAGCGAAGTGATAATACCAATAATCAGTGTGGTAGCAAATCCCTGAACTGGCCCTGAACCAAATACATACAGCACAATACCTGTGAGAAGTGTTGTAACGTTACCGTCGATAATGGCAGAATAAGCATTGCTGTAACCATCTGTAATAGCCAGGCGGAGGCCTTTACCGGCACGGAGTTCTTCACGGATACGTTCATAGATAATTACGTTGGCATCCACTGCCATACCGAGGGTTAGCACGATACCGGCGATACCAGGCAGTGTAAGCACAGCTCCAAGCGAAGTGAGAACTCCAAAGATAAAGAAGATGTTGGTTACCAGTGCAAGGTCGGCAATGAGACCGGCGCGGCTATAATACAGGAACATGTAAAGCAACACCAGGATAAATGCAATTACAAAGGATGCAAGTCCTGAATTGATAGATTCGCGTCCAAGTGATGGACCTACGATTTCTTCCTGAACGATTTTAGCAGGGGCCGGGAGCTTACCGGCTTTCAGAATGTTGGCAAGGTCCTGGGCTTCTTCGATTGAAAAGTCACCGGTAATTGATGAACGTCCGTTGGGAATTTCACCATTAACACGTGGAGCCGAATAAACATAACCATCAAGTACAATGGCAATCTGGTTTCCGATATTATCGGCAGTGAGTCGTTTCCATGTTTTGGCCCCATCGGGGTTCATGAGCATAGTAATTTCAACACGACCATTGGGGTCATAATCCTGACGGGCATCAACAACCGCATCGCCTCCTAGGGGAGCTTTTCCATCGCGGCTGGTAACCTTAAGTGCAACCAGTTCGAGTACTTCGGGGCGTGTTTTCTCAGGTTTAACAGTCCATGCAAGTTTAAGATCACGCGGGAATGTGTTGGCTACCTTGTGCAGCATGCGGTTTACGCGGGCTGTATCTTTAATAGATGAAAATCCTACTGTAGCACCCTGCCCGGGGAAATATTTTCCGTTTTTATCGGGGAAAATTGCTGGATTCAGGTATGCGTAAAGCGGATTCTGTTTGGCATATTTTTCGAAAGACTGTTTTTGCTGATCGGTTGATGCAGAATCGGCAATTTTATCCAATAGATTTGATTTGCCGGTATCAGCCTTGGCTGTTGCGTTGGTATCAGCTTTGGCTTCTGTTTCAGGTGCTTTGGCTGTTTCGGTAGCGGTAGCTTCGGTTTTTACAGCAAGGCTGTCGATTGCAACCGTGTCAACTGCCTGATCGGCAGCAAGACGTTTGTTGGCATCTTCAAAATAGGGTACAAGGTCTGAAAACTGGTAGGTTTCCCAGAATTCAAGCTGTGCTGTTCCCTGCAGAAGTTTTCTAACACGCTCAGGCTCTTTAATACCCGGGAGCTCAACAAGAATGCGGCCTGCAGTCTGAAGCTGCTGGATGTTGGGCTGAGCCACACCAAAACGGTCGATACGGGTACGCAGAATATTGAAGGTACGGTCTATTGCACCTTTGGTCTCCTGGCGGATAACAGCCAGAACTTCTTCGTTGGTAGAATTAAAGTTAACGCGGTCTTTCAGCTCAACTGTGTTGAAAATGGCTGCCAGCTTGGCATTGGGATCAACTTCAGCGAATGATTCACCAAACAGAGTAACAAAGTCAGCCTGACTGTTGCGCTGTTTCTGAACTGCTTTTTCGATAGCCTGAGTAAATACAGGGTTGGTGCTATAGCCTGAAAGAGCCCTCACAATGTCAACAACCGAAACTTCGAGGGTAACATTCATCCCCCCCTTAAGGTCGAGACCCAGGTTCAATTCGCGCTCCTTACATTCCTGATAGGTATATTTACGGACGAGAATATTGTAAACAGGCTGATTCGACATCGAATCAAGATAATAACGCTCTCTTGATTTGCTGATGGAATCTAAAACTGTAAGTTCGAGCGTCGCATTGCCTTTGGCAAGTTGTTTAGCCTGAGCCTGTGCATCTTCGTTCTGGGCATATTCCCTTGCTTTTTTCTCTACTCTTTTTGAAAAGTACGTGAACGAAAGCTGAAAAAGGCACACAATTGCCAGTGCAATCGCGAAAAATTTAATAGCACCCTTATTCTGCATGTGTAAGTTAGATTAAATGTATTAGACTGTTTTTTTGAGCCTGCAAATATAGAACATCTATTATAATTTACCAATTAAGGTTTTGAAGTTTTTGCTTTTGCAACTTTACAGTACTTAATTCAAATAGAATATTGAAATACAATAAGATAAACCAATCTATGATGCCAGTCTAGCCGATACCTTCAGTTTAGGTGAGTTCTGCCGCAAATTGGTTTTAGTTCTTTTTGGTAAATTAAAATCCTTTTTCCCGCTTTTTTCTATCTGTATCAGCATCAGACTGAATCATACTGAATGTTTGGATATCTTTGCATGTATGAAGCTGTATTTTTCCGAATTTTCTCCAAAACTCAAATTCTGCACGGGTTTTACCTTGGTATTTTTTCTACTTTCTGGTTCTCTAACTTTAAGAGCCCAGCAGATCAGCGAGTTTGGTTTTATTCCATCCGGCCAGATTCCGGTAAAGGTTGATGGTATTGAACTTAAAGCGTCATGGGCCGGAGGACTGAATAATGCACAATTTGGGACCATCGACCTCAATGGTGATGGTTTCAGCGATTTGTTGGTTTTTGACCGGCATGGCGATCGCATTCTCCCGTTTTTATTTACTACTCAGCCCACGCCTGCTTACAATTATAGGCCAGAGTACCGAAGGTGTTTTCCTCCATTAACCCAATGGATGCAGTGCCATGACTACAACAACGACGGTTTTTCGGATCTTTTTACCTATACTCCAGGAGGTATCATGGTTTATAAGAATCTTAAAACAATTCCTCCAACGTTTGAAAAGGCAGTTGACCCCTTTATTACCAGTCTTCAGGGCAGCATTTTTACCAATTTACTTGTTACCTATGTTGATTACCCGGCAATTGCAGATCTTGACCAGGACGGCGATCTTGATATTCTTACATTCTGGGGGCTTGGATCTTTTGTCGAAATGCACCGCAATAAAAGTATGGAGCTATACGGAAATGCAGATTCTCTTGTATTTTACAAAGAGAACAACTGCTGGGGAAGGTTTGCCGAGAATGCCGAATCAAACGCAATAACTTTTGATACCTGTGTTGATTTTACCTCGCACTTTAACCCGGTTAAAAATGGACCAAAGCACACGGGTTCAACATTTTTTCTTGCTGATGCCGATGGTGATGGCATTAAGGATTTGTTTCTGGGGGATGTAGATTTCCCGGATCTTGCCGGTTTGCACAATGCCGGTACCAATGCTGATGCAATTATGGACCGGAAGCTTGATCCCTGGCCTGCAGGTAATCCGGTTGATTTATGGTCATTTCCGGTAGTTACACAGCTTGATTTGTTTAACGATGGAAATGCAGATGTGCTTGTTTCGTCATTCGATCCGGGCTTAAACTGGTCGCAGGGCATAAGCAGTGTTTGGCAATATTCAAACTGCGACAACGGAACCGGCCCTGGAAGTTGCGAACTGGTTAGCCAATCATTCCTGCAGGAAGATATGGTTGATCTGGGGCTTGGTGCTGCCCCTGTGCTTGAAGATGTTAACGGCGACGGACTGACTGACATGGTAATAGGGAATTATGGAGAGTACGACACCTGCTATATCAATGAGACAGGACAACTCAAATGTTTCTATTCCGGAAGGTTGTGGCTTTTTATAAATACCGGAACTAATACAAATCCTGTATTTGAGCTTAGCAACAGCGATTTCGGTCAACTGTCATCTCTCGGCCTTACCGGCTTATTCCCCGCTTTTTTTGATTTCGACAACGATGGCGATGATGACCTTTTTGTTGGTACGGCCGATGGAATAATACTTCAGCTTGAAAATATCGCAGGAGGAGGGGTTTTGCCTGAGTTTGCGCAACCGCCTGTAATAATGCCCGGTATTGATGCAGGTGATTTTGCTACACCGGCGTTTGCCGATGTGGATAATGATGGACTCATGGATCTTATCTCGGGCAATCAGGCCGGGAAACTGGTTTATTACCATAATCAGGGCTCATCCGGATCTCCAGATTATGTGTGGATTACCGATAATTTCGGGAATGTAAATGTTACTGACCCTGCAATTTCATACACAGGTTACAGTACTCCCTGCCTTTTTAAAAATAAATTTGGTGATCTTTGTTTGCTTGCAGGTTCTGAGTCGGGACTAATTAAGTATTACAAACCAGTTACTTCTGAGCCGGAAGCTGAATTCCTACTTATTGACAATCACTTTATGTATATAAGCGAAGGCATCAGAACAGTGCCGGCATTGCATGATCTGAACAGCGATGGTTATCCTGAATTGATTGTTGGTAATTATTGCGGTGGAGTTTCATTGTATATGGGTACAACCCCTGGCCCTGCCGGGATAATTTCTAAAAAAGACCAATCAAAAGCTCCGGTTGTTTATCCGAATCCCTCAAACGGTGATTTTAATGTGAAAACTTATGGAAATGAACCGTGGCATATTCGTTTATTCAGCAGCGATGGCCGGCTTGTGACAGCGTGTACCGTGCCCGGAAGTATAAACCAATCGTTAAATACCATGAATCTTGCTCCCGGCATCTACATTGCCGAGCTCATTCAGGCAAAATCGCATCAGGTTTACCGTATTAAGCTGATAAAAGGCCGGTAAACTTGCGTAAATCCGCCAAAACAAAACTAAAAATCAGAAATTGGGTTTGAGCGCGTATTTATTGTAATACGATTCAATGGTGTTTACAGCTTCTTCGGCAGTATCAACAATTGAAAATATTTCCAGATCGCTTTCGCTGATATTATGTTCTTCGAGCATGGTTTGCCTAATCCATGTGTATAGTCCGCCCCAATACTCTTTTGAAACCATTACTATCGGAAATCTGACGGCTTTATGTGTTTGAATAAGGGTAACCGCTTCGAACAATTCATCCAGGGTTCCAAATCCGCCCGGTAAAACGATATAGCCCTGAGAGTATTTCATAAACATTACCTTTCGCACAAAGAAAAAGTCGAAAGTAAGTAATTTGTCGGGGTCGATAAAGGGGTTTGAACTTTGTTCGAAAGGCAGTTCGATATTGAGTCCAACTGAACGGCCTCCTCCAAAATGAGCACCCTTGTTGGCTGCTTCCATAATTCCGGGCCCACCTCCTGAAATAACACCAAAGCCCTTCTTGGTGAGCATATAGGCAATTTCTTCGGCCAGTTTATAGTATATATGTGAAGGTTTGGTTCTGGCTGAACCGAAAATGGTTACACAAGGACCAATTCGGCCGAGTTTCTCAAACCCTTCAACAAACTCTGACATGATTTTAAATACCGCCCATGAATCGCTGGTCATAATTTCGTTCCAGCTTTTGGTGGTTATTGCTTCGCGGATTCTGTTTTCTTCGTTTAAACCTTCTGAATGCATATGCTTGGATTTGAATGTCAAATGTAATAAACCAGCGGGAAATAAATGCAATTAAAGTCCGAGTTCAACCTTCAGAAATTGCCCTGTAAGACTTTCGGGTACCGTTGCGACAAATTCGGGTGTTCCCTGTGCTATAATCATACCACCGCGTTTTCCGCCTTCGGGACCCAAATCAACAATATGGTCAGCTACTTTTATTACCTCTAGATTGTGCTCTATCACCAGTACCGTATTTCCTCTGTCAACCAGCCTGTTAAGTACACCTAAAAGCACGTTAACATCTTCAAAGTGCAGGCCGGTAGTTGGCTCATCAAGAATATATAATGTTTTCCCGGTGTCTTTTTTCGAAAGTTCAGTTGCCAGCTTTACCCTCTGGGCTTCGCCCCCTGATAGTGTGGTAGATTGCTGACCTAAAGTTATATAACCCAGTCCTACTTCCTTTAAAGTCCTGATTTTTTGCAATATTGAAGGAATATTGTCAAAAAATTCAACTGCCTGATCAATGGTCATATCCAGCACATCGTTAATTGATTTGCCTTTGTACCTTACTTCAAGCGTTTCGCGGTTGTATCGTTTGCTGTTACAGGTTTCGCAGGGAACATGCACGTCGGGTAAAAAGTTCATTTCAATAACGCGTACACCAGCTCCTTTACATGTTTCGCAGCGACCGCCCTTTACATTAAAAGAAAACCTACCGGCCTGATAACCGCGGATTTTAGATTCGGGAAGTACAGCAAAAAGTTTCCGGATATCATCGAATACACCGGTGTATGTTGCCGGATTAGATCGTGGGGTGCGGCCAATAGGCGATTGATCTATTTCAATGACTTTATCTATGTGTTCAAGGCCGGTAATTTTGTTGTAAGGCAGAGGTTTACGATCAGAACGGTAAAAATGTGAATTTAGAATCGGATACAGGGTTTCGTTGATAAGTGACGATTTGCCGCTGCCTGAAACTCCTGTAATGCAAACAAAAGTGCCAAGTGGCAGCTTCAGGGTTACCTGTTTAAGGTTGTTGCCTCCGGCACCAGCCAGAACAAGCTGATGTCCATTGCTTTTCCGTCTTACTTTTGGTGTTTCTATACTGCGGGCTCCGTTCAGGTAGGCACAAGTAATACTTTTGCAATCATGCATCTGCGAGGGCGTGCCCGTTGCAACAATCCGACCGCCGTGACGGCCGGCGCCAGGGCCAATATCAACCACAAAGTCGGCAGCCAGAATCATATCTTTATCGTGTTCAACTACGATCACTGAATTGCCGGTATCCCTCAAATCCTGAAGTGCTTTTATAAGTCTTTGATTGTCGCGCTGATGAAGGCCAATACTGGGTTCGTCGAGGATATAGAGAACACCAACCAATTGTGAACCAATTTGAGTGGCAAGCCTAATTCGCTGTGCTTCACCACCTGAAAGACTACCGGCTGGCCGGCTCAGTGTAAGGTAATCGAGGCCCACATCGAGCAGGAAACCTATCCGGTTTCTGATTTCCCGTACTATTTCATGCGCAACCACTTTCTGCTTTTCGTCAGTGAAGATTGCAGATTCCGAAAACCAATCATCCAAAGGACCAAGCTCCATTTCTGAGAGATCTGCTATGGTTTTTCCGGCTATTTTAAAATTGAGCGATTCGGCTTTCAAACGGTGGCCGTTGCATTCCGGACAAGGTTTGTAATTCATAAATCCGGAAGCCCACTTCCGCACTCCTGTCGATGCATTTTCTACGGCCTGTTTTGAAATGTAGTTTACAAGGCCTTCAAAGTTCAGAGAATAGGAAGAGGTTACACCCAGATATTCATTCTTCACCTTAAGCACTTCATCGGTTCCATACAAGATGGCATTGATGGCCGTTTGCGGAATTTCGCTTACCGGAGTATCGAGATTAAAACCGTATTTTTCGCCCAAAGCCTCCACCTGCCTGAAAATCCAGGTGCTTTTTGCTTCACCCAACGGGGCAAATCCTCCTTTGCGTATGCTTTTTGAAGGGTCGGGAATAATTTTATTCAGGTCAATTTCGGTAATCGTACCCAGTCCGTTGCAGTTTGGGCAAGCTCCGTAAGGTGAGTTGAACGAGAATGAGTTGGGCTCTGGCTCATCGAATGCAGCGCCGGTTGACGGATCCATTAGTTTTTTGCTCAAAAAGCGGGTTTCACCGCTCTTATGCTCCATAATCATAAGGGTGCCTTTACCATGCCTTAGAGCTGTTTGCACTGAGGCTATCAGGCGCTGCCCCGATTTTGTATTGACTGTGAGCCTGTCTACAACCAGTTCGATGTCGTGGGTTTTGTAACGGTCGAGCTGAAGTCCGAAACTGATTTCTCGGAGCTCCCCATCGATGCGAACCCGCAAAAATCCCTGTTTGCGCAGCTGTTCAAACAACTCACGATAATGCCCTTTCCGGCCTTTAATTAGCGAGGCAAGAATCAGAATGTCATGATCGGTATATGTGGTTGTGATAAGTTCGATTACTTTTTGCTCAGTGTATTTTACCAGTGGATCACCGGTAAAGGGAGAATAAGCTGTTGAAGCCCTTGCATACAGTAAACGCAGGAAATCATAAATTTCAGTGATGGTTCCAACTGTAGAGCGGGGATTTCGGGAGGTTGATTTTTGTTCGATGGAGATTACCGGGCTCAGTCCCCGTATTTCATCAACATCCGGACGCTCGAGGTTGCCGATAAACTGCCTGGCGTAGGCTGAGAAAGTCTCCATATATCTGCGCTGGCCTTCGGCATAAATGGTGTCGAATGCAAGCGACGATTTGCCACTGCCGCTAAGCCCTGTTATTACTACCAGTTGGTTTCGCGGTATCCGTAAATCAATATTCTGAAGATTGTGGACCCGTGCACCCCAAATCTCCAGTGAATCTGTATCGTGAAAATGAGAGATTTGGTTCTCTTCCGTTGTCTCAGTAATTATACCAGTCATTGATTAGCAACTACATTCATTGATTGTTTACCGGATGCTGGCCCTTAATTTCGTCGGGTTGTTCAACGCGTGGCAACAGTCGGCTATAAATGATTGAATTGCTTTCAGGAAAATCAAAAGTGTACGATTTTCCCGGAAGCACCTTCAGCTGATCGTCGCGCAACCAAGGGTTAAATTCTTTAAGTATCCGGTAATTTACGTTGTTTTGAGCCGCAAAGTTAACCAGATCTGTGATACTGGTATCAATTGTAACCGGATAGGTTGAAAATGGTGGGTAAAGGTCTTTGTTGCGGAGGTAAAAGCCATAAGCTGACGGATTTTCGCAAATAAGCTTGAAGGCCAGTATCCTGAATACGTATCGCGAAGTTTCGGTATTGAGATATAAATCATAGTAATTGGTAACTTTTTGACGGGCAAATTCACGGGTAATTCTGCCCTGGCCAGCATTGTACGAAGCCGCAGATAATGTCCAGTTGTTGTATAGCGCATAGGATGCTTTAAGATACCGGCAGGCGGCTTTGGTTGATTTAAGTGTATGATACCTTTCGTCAACCTGATCGGTGATTTCAAGGCCATATTGTTTACCTGTTTTATCGAGAAACTGCCAGAAACCAGCTGCATTCGAGGGCGAAACAACGTAAGTAAGGCCACTCTCAATCAACGCGAGGTATTTAAAGTCGTCGGGCACATTGTTGGCCTTGAGTACCGGTTCTATCAACGGAAAATAACGCGCTGCCCGTTTAAGCAATAACATGGTATTTGAGTGCCAGTAGGTGTTTACAAGTAGTTCACGGTCAAGTGCTTCGCGGGTATAGTAAAGGTCGAGCGGCACCGGTTCGCCGGCAAAAGTCATCGATTCCGGTATTTCAACAGCAAAAGCCCTGGTATGGGCATTAAACTGTTCACGGTATTGTTTGTCCTTTTCGGATGAGGTACCGGTAAAACAATAAAACAGGATTGCTGAAGTGCTTAATAGCATCAGCAATACTAAAGTCAATTTAAAACCAGAAAATTTCATTGGATGATTATATTTTGCCGTTACCAGATAACGCTAAAAAACGTTGTTTGGTTTTGCTATCGATAAATAATTTTTTCAGCGGCAGGGTAATAGAAGCAATAATATACCTTGCGCTCTGTTTATTGAGTGCAGTGCAGGGAGTTTGCTGCCAGTCGCCTGTTAATCAGATAGCATCTCAGAAAACGATTCCAAGGTCCTTAAAGAAAGGAGCAACTACATCCTTGGCTGAAAGTTTGGGATCACTGCATCCCCAGGTTATGTTCAGATCGGGGTCATTCCAGCGCACGCTGCCTTCGGATTCTTTATTATAAATATTTGTGCATTTGTAAAAGAATACCGTGTTATCCTCAAGTGTCAGAAATCCGTGGGCAAAACCGGGTGGTACCCAATACATCCATTTGTTGTGTTCGGTAAGTTCAATGGCTGCCCACTTTCCATACCAGGGTGAGCCATGGCGCAAATCAACCGCAACATCGAGCACAGCACCTCTCATTACCCGTACTAGCTTACCCTGTGCAAAAGGAGGTTTCTGAAAATGAAGCCCGCGCAAAACGCCTTTCATCGACTTGCTTTCGTTATCCTGAACAAAATTGGCATCGATGCCGGCATTCATAAACTTCTGTTTATTATACGATTCAAAAAAATATCCGCGTTCATCAGCAAACACATCTGGTTTAATAATCAGAACATCAGGAATTTCGGTTGGTACAATTTCCATATTCCGGGAATTTTAGAATGTTTAAAGGTAAGCAAATTGGCAAAGCGTTCAACACTGTTTTGAAGAAAATTGAAGATGAATTAATCAGGTATCCATTCAGATGAAAAAAGCCCGCCAAAATGAGGCAGGCTTTTAATGAAATTCATTTTATCTACAGGTGTATAACTTCGTCGTAGGCGGCAGCAACAGCTTCCATAACTGCTTCTGACATGGTTGGATGTGGATGCACTGCTTTAATGATTTCTTCGCCGGTAGTTTCGAGCTTGCGCGCAACTACTACTTCGGCAATCATTTCAGTTACGTTTTCGCCAATCATGTGGGCTCCGAGCCATTCGCCGTATTTAGCGTCAAAAATAACTTTAACAAATCCATCCTTTGCGCCAGCGGCACTTGCTTTACCAGAAGCTGAGTAGGGGAATTTACCAACTTTGATTTCATAGCCGGCTTCACGCGCAGCTTTTTCAGTCATTCCTACCGATGCAATCTCGGGATGGGTGTATGTGCAACCCGGTATATTTCCATAATTGAGCGGCTCAACATGCTTTCCTGCTATTTTCTCAACACAGATGATGCCTTCGTGCGATGCCACATGTGCCAGAGCCGGTCCGTGCACAATATCGCCGATGGCGTAAACGCCTTCGATGCTGGTTCGGTAAAAATCGTCAACAACTACTTTGCCTTTATCGGTTTTAACGCCAGTTTCTTCAAGGCCGAGACCTTCAAGGTTGGTAGCAATTCCAACTGCTGAGAGAACGATTTCGGCTTCGATTTCCTCTTCGCCCTTTTTGGTTTTTACCGTTACCTTACACAATGAGCCTGAAGTATCAACTGATTCTACGGTAGAAGATGTCATTACTTTCATGCCTGCTTTCTTGAAACTGCGTTCCAATTGTTTCGAAACTTCTTCATCTTCAACAGGTACAATATTTGGCATAAACTCAACCAAAGTAACCTGGGTTCCGATAGAGTTATAAAAATAGGCAAACTCAGATCCTATAGCTCCCGACCCGACAACTACCATACTTGCCGGTTGAGAAGCAAGGGTCATAGCTTCACGGTATCCAATAATTCTGGTTCCATCCTGTTTAAGGTTCGGAAGTTCGCGTGATCGGGCGCCAGTAGCCAGAATAATGTGACTGGCAGAATAGGTGGTTTTATTTCCTGAAGCATCGGTTACTTCAACTGTCTTACCCGGCTTAAGCTTACCTGTTCCGGCAATATGATCAATCTTGTTTTTTTTGAACAAAAACTGAATCCCCTTGCTCATGCCATCGGCTACACCGCGACTTCGTTGAACTATGGCTTTAAAATCGGGTTTAACTTCGCCACTTATGGCTACGCCATAATCGGCCGCATGCGATGCGTACTCAAATACCTGGGCGCTCTTAAGCAAAGCCTTTGTTGGAATACATCCCCAGTTTAGGCAAATGCCACCTAATTCTGATCGTTCGATAACACCCACTTTCATACCAAGCTGCGAAGCGCGGATGGCCGCAACATAACCTCCGGGGCCAGAACCAATAACCAATACATCGTAATTCATAAAAAGAAGTTTTGTCTTTTGCAAAGTTAGAAAAATACACCGCTTCAACAAGCCAGCTGCCCTTTTGTTTGAATAATCATTAACATGCTGAACCTATTAGTACAGCACTTTTTTTATATAAAGAACCAAAATAAAAACTATGAAATACAATGAAATGGGCCGTACCGGTGTTTTGGTATCCGAGCTTTGCCTCGGAACAATGACATTTGGTGGCAAAGGATATTGGCTGCCTATTGGACAGGTGCCTCAGGATGAAATGAATATATTGGTAAAGGAAGCTTTTAATCAAGGAATTAATTTTATCGATACAGCCAATGTTTACTCTGAGGGATTATCAGAAATCATGCTTGGAGAAGCAATTCACCGACTTGGCCTTTCACGCCGCGATCTGGTAATTGCCACCAAAGTACGCGGAAGAATGGGAGAGGGGGCGAATAGTGTTGGACTTTCGCGTTTGCATATACCCGATTCGGTGGATGAAAGCCTGAAGCGGATGAAACTGGATCATATAGACTTGCTCTATATTCACGGAGTTGATCACCTAACTCCGCTCGAGGAGACTATGAGGGCCCTTAACGACGTAGTAAGAGCCGGGAAAGTTCGGTATCTGGGTATCAGTAATCATCCGGCCTGGATGGTAGTTAAAGCCAATGTCATTGCAGCAATCAATGGATGGACGCGCTTTGAGGCCACCCAGAACTTTTACAGCCTTGCCGGAGGCGATATTGAGCGCGAACTGGTGCCGATGGCATTGAGTGAAGGTATCGGAATTATGCCATGGAGTCAGCTCGCCGGAGGTTTCCTCGCCGGAAAATACCAACGTAATGGTAATGTGGCGGGTAATAGCCGGCGTGCTTCTTTTGATTTTCCGCCGATTGATAAGGGAAAAGCATATGATATTGTTGAAGTTCTGCAGCATATCGCAAACAATCATAACACCACAGTTGCTGCAGTTGCGCTTAACTGGGCTATGCGGCAAAAAGGAGTTTGCAGTACCATTATCGGGGTTAAAACACCTCAGCAACTCAGCGAAAACCTCTCATCGGCAACGCTGGAATTGAGCGCAGATGAAATGGAACAATTGAACACGATAAGTGTATTGAAAACTGAATATCCGGGATGGATGGTTGAGCGCCAGATGAGCGGACGCCGGCCTTCATAAATTAATGCCTGAGTAAAAAAAGCCGGATCTAACATAGGTCCGGCTTTTTTGCGTAGTGTAATTTTCTTTAGTTCACCTTACTTCTGATTTCTGTAGTATATCCCTCGGTAATTTCCTGCCATTCGTCGAGCAAATTCTGCCACGATCCGCTTCCGTATAATTTTTCAACAGCTTCTTTGGGCCCCGGGTCATTGGCCCAGTCTGAAAAATTCTTGAAACTCCATAAGAGTGCAACATCAAAGCCGTTGTTGGTATGCACAAGATTGTTATAAACCAGAAAAGCTGTTTTACCCGTTGATTCATAAGCTTTTTTAAGCTTTTCGGCAAGGGCCTTAAACCTGTAGTACTGACCTTTCTTCAGGTCGACTATCCAAAGTTCGTACTTTGGCGAACTTTTCATAATATCCAATCCAAATGATAAATCATGGTTTAATTCTGAGAGTGTTAGTTCACCGTACTCCTGAACCAGCGGATCAATGGTTTTACCCCAATCTTCGTTATGGCCGTTTTCTTTAGCAGGTCTTGAATCGAGGCCTTCATAGGTTACCGGGCCGAAAACCCATACATACCAGCCGGCTTTTTCTCCGTAATCTACTTTGCGCAATCCGGCTTTGTAAGGTCCATCAGGATGAAATTTGTCGTCGTGGGCTTTAATGGCAGCCTCAAACTTGTCTTCCATACCACTTTTAGGCATAATATACTGGTTTTCAAATACCATTGCAGCAGGCTTATCACCTTGTTGTGAAATAGCAGTGGCTGTAAGCATAAGCGTAAATGCAAACAGAATCATGATCTTTTTCATGGCTATTGTTTTAGGGGTTAATAATATGGTAAAGATAATCAATTAATTACACTATTTATAATAATTCTAAATAAGCATTCTTATTTAGAATAGAGATTCTTACAGATGAAAGTATAAAAATCAGGCGAAGTCAGCGCTGATCACCGATTCTGATGAATCAAAACAAATTTTGGGAGAGAGAAAAATGTTGATAATTATTTTTTGTTTTTTTGGCACATAGGAAACCATTTAACGATTCCTTCGCTTACCTGCTGGATAGTTAGTGGCTTACTCAGATAATCATCCATGCCGGCGGCGAGGCACATATCGCGGTCAGATTGCATTGCATTTGCTGTTAGGGCTACAATCAACGGACGTTTATCGCCCCATTCCATTGCAATGCGCCTGGTAGCTTCAAGCCCATCCATTTCAGGCATTTGCACATCCATAAAAATCAGATCAATATTCATTTGTCTGAGTGTTTGCAATACCTCGATTCCATTGGCTGCAATGTGCACCGTATATCCAAGCATCTTAAAAAGGCTTACAATGAGTTTTTGATTGATGGTGTTGTCTTCAGCCACTAGCAATGACAATGGATAGTTCTGAGCCAGTTTTAATTCCTGATTGCTCTTGATTTTTGTTGAAGCCTGATTTGATTTATTGGTTGTAAATAATTGCTCTGCAACCTGAATCAATTTACTGTTTTTAAAAGGTTTATTGATTGACTGAACGTGTAATGAATTGGGAAGTTGAAAACATGAATTATTGGAAGGGACAATTATTTGAATAACAGATAATGTTGATGGTAATGCATTTAGCAGGAGGGCATCTTCAGTGTTTTTTTTAGGGAGGTTACAAAGCACGAGCAAAGATTCTTCCGGATTAACTGAAGCCATTTTAACAGCCATTGAGAGTTTGTCGAAACTACTTGTTTTTGCATGATACCGGTCATACATATGAAGGACTATGCCGGCTTCTGTATATCCTGCTCCGGCAACAAATATCTGCTTGCCGGCTAATGATTTAACAGCTGTGTTATCAGAACCTGACTGCCTGCTTCCTGCGTAACTGGTTTGAATGGTAAAAATGAACTCAGAACCTTCATCAGGGATACTATGCACCCAAATTTTTCCATGCATAAGTTTTACAAGCTCACTGCAAATAGCCAAACCGAGGCCTGTGCCGCCATACTTACGGGTAGTTGATGCATCAACCTGGCTAAATGGTTTAAACAGAAGATCAATTTTTTCTGGTGCAATTCCAACGCCAGTATCTTTTACAGAAAACCGAATGTAGGAGAGGTCGCCATGGCAGGATACCTGCTTGACTTTAATCAGAATTTCGCCAGAGTGGGTAAATTTAATAGCATTTCCGGTAAGATTTACCAGGATTTGCCTGAGCCTGGTAAGATCGCCTCGGATAATAGGAGGGATCTCCTCATCTATTTCATAATATAGGCCAAGATTTTTCTTAAGTGCTGCTGTCGATGTAAGGTCAATTACATCCTCAATAGCAAGTGCCAGGTTAAAATCCTGCTCCTCAAGCACCATTTTTCCTGATTCAATTTTCGAAAAATCAAGAATGTCGTTGATGAGGCCGAGCAGCATCTCGCCGCTTAATTTAATGGTTTCGGCATAATCCTGCTGAACAGCATCAAGCTGAGTATGCAGCAGAAGGCTGGTCATTCCAATTACGCCGTTCATAGGCGTCCGGATTTCGTGACTCATGGTGGCCAGAAAGTCGGATTTGGTTTTGGTGGCGTTTTCAGCAATTAGCCTGGCTTCATCAAGCTTTTTTTCAATAATCATTCGTGAGATACGGCCTCCCAGACTTGCTGTAAAAGCTTTTAATGTACTTTGATCATCGGCCGACCAGGGGGCTCTCTGATGGCAATTGTCGAAACCGACAACACCCCATAATCTGTTGTCTATGTTAATAGGCAGTATAAGTGTTGATAATATTCCGAGTTGCTTAAGAATCTTATTTTGAGTTTCAGAAAACTCCTCGGTCATTCCATAGATTTCGGTTAATTTTTTATTGTTTTTACTGCATAAGTTGATTAAATTAATAAGTAGTGGTTTGTCAATTTCTTTAACAAATGTTGAATCCTGTGGTGTCCAGTAATATCTCAGATTGAAAACTGGCTCCTCATTTAAATCAAAGGCACTGTTCTGCATCACAAACATTCTGTCGCATTTTGTTACATTGCCTATTATTTGCATTGCTTGGGCTATTGCGTTGTCGTGCGAAAGATTAGTAATTAAATGATTGAGTGCATCAGCCGATCCCTGCAACAATACACGTTGTCTGATAATGCTGTTCTCGCTCATCTTACGCTCGGTAATATCGCGGTATACCCATAAAATACCGTGACTTCGGTTGCCTGAATCCCTGATTGGAATAAAATCGCGTTCAAGAACCAACCCGTTTTTCATTTCAAGAATATGATTGGTTACAGCCTGATTGTTACTTAGCGTAGTATCAATTTCCTGAATAAATAATTCGGGCGATTTAAACAAACCTGCAGAGGATACTGCGGCCTGAGCGCAGTCGAACCCAAGCATCTGTTCAGGTGAAAGAGGTATTTGGAAAAGTTCACAAAAGGTTTTATTGGTTAAAACTACTTTTCGTTCATGATCTTCAACAAGCACGCCCGCTTTCATGCCCGAAATAAGTAATCTGAATCTGAGGTTGGCTAGTTGTAATGCATCGTATTGTAGTTTTCGATCGGTAATATCTTCTTCGATAGCCAGGTAATGGGTAATTTTGCCGGCTGAATCAACAATGGGGGATATTGAAGCATTTACCCAGTATAATTCTCCACTTTTCTTTCGGTTCAGGAATTCGCCTTTCCATTCCTTGCCCAATGAAATGGTTTTCCATAAATGAGCATATTCATTTGGTGCTTTCGTTTGAGAACTAAAAATGCTGGTTTTTTTTCCAATCAGGTCAGTAGAGGAATAACCGGTAACCATTTCAACCTTAGGATTAATATATTCGATTACTCCTTCGGTTGAAGTAATGTAGGTCATTACAGGGCTTTGCTCAACTGCTCTTAATAATTTTTTAAGACCTTCGTCGGTGGCTTTTTGGGCACTTATGTCTTCGGCCATAGCCAGGTAGCCGGTAATAATACCTTCGTCATTGCGCAACGAGGTTACTATAAGCTTAACAGGAAACTTGCTGCCACTCTTATTTAAAAACATAAATTCACCCGATTTGGGCTTTACGTCACTACCAGCCTGAGCATCAGAAAAATCGAACAATTTTGTTGAACCAGTCCCAGTACCACCGATTCGGGCTTTGCGTAAAAGCTCTTCTTTGTCGTGAAACAGAATGGGTGTTTGCAGTCCAATCACCTCTTGAGGCTGGTAACCTAACATACGCTCAGCTGCAGGATTATATGATTGAATAATTCCATCAAGATTAGTGGTGATTATTGCAACTGCCGAACTGTTAAGTATTGCTTTTTGAAAGGCTGATGTGCTAAGGAGCGATTGTTCAATTTGTTTCTCTCGGGTAATATCTTTTTGTATCGATATAAAATGGTCAAGTTCACCTTCACTGTCAAATACTGGTTGTATTTGCAATTTCACCCAGTATTTCTGGCCACTTTTTGAGTAATTGATGATATCAACTTCTATCGGTTGCCTGTTGCGCACTGCTTCACTAAGCATTGCAACAGTAGTTTTATTGGTCTCTTCACCCTGAAGTAATTTTCCGGGAATCTGGCCTTTTACTTCCCCATAAGTATAGCCCGTCATGCGCAAAAAGGCTTCATTTACCCATTCAATTTCACCGGCTTTATTGGTTACAATAACTGCATTATCTGTGTTTTGGGCAATCAGAGCCATGGTTTTTAACTCATGCTCAGCTAATTTATATTCAGTTATATCACGTCCATATACGTTAATGTAGTCGGCATTATTTATTGGTGTGAATAAAAAGGAAAATGTTTTGTCACCATTTTGAATTTCTTTTTCAACTGGAACTTTAGAATTTACAATTACATCAATATCTCTACAAAACCTTGCATCAATAAACCCTCCTAGGGCGATTCCCATTTTCTGCAAGATTGCCTGACTTGGTCGGTTGGCATAAATAATTTGTTTATCACGCTGAATGCGAAGCACCGGATTGGGGTTTTCGTCGGGAATTTTTGACAGTGTTTCTATCTGTTGATTGGCAGAGTGCAGTTTCTGCTGATTGAGGATGTATTTATACTGAACTCCGGCGAGGTTGCATATAAAGGATAATACTGCAATATCTTCCTGATTAAAGGCATTGGGCTTTGAATCGACTACACCAAAAGCTCCAACCGCCACATCTCGGTTCATCACGGGTATGTATAACCTTGATCTTACTTCAAAGGAGCGTTTGCTCGAAATGCTCAGATGGTCGTCGTCGAGTAGCGTATCGGGGATGTAGAGCATCTCGCGCTTACGAAAAACATACCCGGGGTGCCTTTCCATGGCAGTCCGGTCTGCTTCTTTCCACTCATCACTATTAAATCCACGTGCATAATAAAGTTTCAGGCGGCGCTGGTCTTCATCATAAAGATATAAACCGGTGTGCTCGGCATCAAAAATCAGCTCAAAAATTGCTTCAACATCCTGTACCATCTCGTCTAGACTTTCAATGGCCGAAAAAGAGGAAGAAAATCTGTCGAGATGCCTGATAATTTCCAGAAACTGTAATTTCATGTATCAGAGGGCATTAAATGTGTCGATTGCTGCAATTACACATTGTTCATCCTGGCGATAATGGCCACCGCTAATACCAATGGCGCCAATCATATGGTCGCCCGATTTTACAGGCGAGCCACCCCCCAGCAAAATAAAGTCATGAAGTTGCTGCACTCCATTGAATAGTATGGGATCATCTTTGATGAAACTGTGCGAGGTGTCTCCGGTCGAGAAGCCTAGCCCAACTGCAGTAACTGCTTTTTTACGGCTTGCATCAACCGATACAAGAGGGGCTTTATCCATGCGGCTAAAAAATTTTATTACCCCGCTTTCATCAACAATCGTAATGCTAATTGCAATGCCAAGTTGCTCTGCTTTTGCGGCTGCAGCATCGGCCATAGCCTGGCATGCTCCAATGCTAAGACTTATTTTGGTAAATTGTTTCATGCTTTTAAACAATGAACATAAACTCTAGATTTATTTGCAGAGCTAACAATTTGATGTTAACAATCATGTGGTAGCTTTGTTTTTTTCTTATTATTAATTTGCTTTTAAGGCTAAAGTAATTCTACAAAGTAAGCTCTCTTTCGAACCCGGTTTCAAGCGAAATAAATGTTTCGGTAAAAGTAATTTCAGGTATCGATTGTATTTGTTCAACAATCACCTTTTTAAGGTGCTCATTGTTACGGGTGTACAGCTTTACCAGCAAGGAGTATTTTCCTGAAATATGGTGGCATTCAACAATTTCGGGAATCTTCTGGATTTTTTTAAATACCTCGTCGTGGGTTGAGGTAGAAGTAAGATTTACCTGAATGCCGATAAATGCGCAGGTCTGGTAGCCTAAACCGCGTGGGTTTAAACGGAGAGATGAACCAAGCAAAACCCCGGCCTCCTTCATTTTATCAAACCGCTGATGAATGGCCGCTCCTGAAACCCTGCACTGGCGTGCTATTTCGACAAATGGAGTGCGTGCATCCTTCACAAGCAAAGTGATAATCCGCTTGTCGAGACTATCAATATGAAAGTCAGAACTCATAATTTGTTTGAATTACTTAGATAATTATGCAAAAATGAATGATATACTTATATAATTCAAAAAAAATTGCATGATTTATTTCAAAATTTCATTAATCATTGCATTTTAACACAGTAATTATATTTTTGTCTCCATCAATTATTCACCAGCAAACAATCACCACTATGAAATTCGATCCGGCTAGTCAGATTCAGGACCTCCGCCATTTTGGCGAGTTTGGCGATGTTAACCCTTCGGTTACCGATTCAGCAACATTTACCTTTATGCAGGCCAAAACCATGGTTGATACTTTCCATGGCGAAGGCGAAGGCTGCTTCCTTTATTCAAGACATTGGAACCCCAGCAACAAATACCTGGCTGATGCTATGGCTGCCATGGAAGGCACCGAAGCCGGCTGGGTAACCGGCAGTGGTATGGGGGCTATCACTACTACCATTTTGCATTTGATAGGTTGCGGCGATCATATTGTTTCGAGCATCACAACTTATGGCGGAACATTTGCCTTTCTGGCCAATTACCTTAAAAAATTCAATGTTGAGGTTTCGTTTGTCGATATTACCGACCTGAAGGCAGTTGAAGCTGCTGTTAGGCCTAATACCCGAATGATTTATACCGAAACCATGACCAATCCGCTGCTTCAGATTTCGGATATCCCTGGCCTGGCTGATATTGCCAACAGGCACAATATTAAACTGGTTGTTGATAATACGTTTACCCCTATGATTGTAAGCCCTGCCAGGCTGGGTGCACATATTGTGGTTTACAGTCTGACCAAGTTTGTGAATGGTAAAAATGATTGTGTTGCCGGAGCCATCTGTTCAACCAATGATTTTATCAATTCGATGATTGATGTAAACGACGGTACTGCGATGTTGCTTGGGCCGGTTTTAGATCCTTTTCGCTCATCGTCGATTCTGAAAAATATCCATACCTTGCATCTTAGAATGAAGCAACATAGCGCTAATGCAGCCTATCTGGCCGAAAAGTTTACTGCTGCCGGGCTTCGTACGATTTATCCGGGCTTGCCGTCACATCCGGGACATGCGCTGCTAAAATCTATGATGAATCCGCAGTTCGGATTTGGTGGAATGATCGCCATCGACCTGGAAACAGCGGAAAAGGCTTCGGCACTCATGGAGGATATGGAGCTGAATGATGTAGGCTATCTGGCAGTGAGCCTGGGATATTTTAAAACATTGTTCAGCAATTCAGGTAAAAGTACTTCGAGCGAGGTGCCCGAAGAAGTGCAGCGCAAAATGGGCCTGAGTGAAGGCCTGGTGCGCTACAGCGTAGGACTCGACAATGATATCGAACGGAGCTGGCTGCGCATTGAGCAAAGTCTGCGTAAAGCCGGAATTGCTTAATTATGATTGCATCCGGGTTTTTGGGCAATCTGACCTGATCTTAAACTTCGATTACAGTTAAAATAAAGCCTGCCTGAGCATCCAGGCAGGCTTTACGATTTTCAGTGCTGTTGTATTTGTAAAATATTATCCAGCTGCCTGTCGGTTAGTGCAATAAACTCAGTATAGGATGCCGGATTCAACCGGTTAAGATAAAATAACAGTAAACCTGCGATTGTATTCTTCAGGGTTAGAATGAGCACTAAACCGGCCGGATCATTATCCCGGCCAGAGTTTAGCAATGCGATATCATCCTGTTCGATTACCGAATCGAACAATGTATAAATAAGTTGTGCAGTTGGTTGTTTCGAGCCTGTTCCGGCGAAACGTTCAAGATAGAACAATTCAAAAATGCCGGGATACTGTGTAAAATAATTGATGAATGCTTTGGCCTTTGCCTTGATGCGCTCGCTCCCGGCATTGCTCTGATGTGACTGCTCAGCCACAAAATCCCTGCATTCGTTTGAAAAATCATTTACACAAATAAAAATTAACTCATTGAGGTCGGTAAAATAGTTGTAAAGTGTTGCATAGGAATATCCTGCACGTTCAGCCACCGCCCTTACATTCACCGCTTTGAGACCTTCTCCTTTTAAAATATCTTTGGTGGCATCGATAAAATACTGCCTTACGCGTTGTTCCTGAATTTCTTTTGTTCGTGGCATATATGTTTTTTTTGCCAAAATAATAACAATGTTAATATAATGAACGTTGTTAATTATTTTTTGAATAAAAAAAGGGAGAATGTCTCTCCCTTTTTTTAGGTTTGTTCTTTATCAGTGCGTTACCGCTGATTTGGTATTTCTTTTAACCTGCCGCTTAAATTTATACTGCATTAGTTTCTGGTCAAGTTCACCTGTTTGCTTCTTGTGCATGATAAGTTTCATTATTTCGGCCGAAGAATAAGCATTTACGTTGTTTGGCCTGACCACTGACTGGAATGGCATATTGGCAAACTTTTCGGGCGTTACACGCACCGGTTGCGATTTGGCACTTGTACCTTCCTGAATCTGACCATTGATAAAATCGAAAGGCATGCCATCGGGTTTACTATAGAAGTAGAAGTTATTGTCTTCATTTACTTCCTTTAAATCGTCAAAACCATCAGCAATCAGCACCAGGTAAAACTTTCCGTTGATGTTTGATGGCATGGTATAGGTAAAAATAAAGTCAGCATCCGGCTGATTGTAAAGGGCTGCAGCTACACTTTTGCCCGATGGAACATCAATGTAATTCCACCAGCTGCCAGCGATACCATAACCACCTTCCCAATAGGCATTGTCGCCCGGTGTTGTGCTAAACTCATCGGTATAATAATCCTGTATCAGAATTCCGTAATCGTTGGCATTGTAAGCATTGTAATACATGTAAAGTATGCTCCAGCGCGATGATGAACGCACGGTTTCGGTTCCTGAGTTGTACACATTGTAACCAATCACACGGTCGAGTGGTTCCTGAGAATCAGGATTGTCAACATCAACCAGATTCCAGGCAAGTACATCGAGACCGTTGGCGATATCGCCTGAGCCTACTTCGTTGCCTGTTACTGTTACATTCGACTTGTTTTGGGCTACAAATGCAGCAAAACAAAAATTATTCACAAAGAAATCGTAGTCAACCCAGATGGTTCCGCCGTTTCCCCAGGTATTTCCCCAGGTATTGATGATTTTAAAAGCATTGCGGTTGTCGTCGTATCCGGCAAGTACCATAGCATGATAGGCATGTTGCATACCTGGATTGAGGTAAGTGTCGTAGTCAATGGCAGCGTCGCTTTTCCATTGCATAAACCTATCGCCGAGCCTGGCTCCGATAACTATTGGGCGACCTTCGGCAAGATAGGCTTTAAAGTTGCTTACTTTCATCGAAGCGACGTTATTTTGGTCAGCTATTTTGCGAAAATTCACCAGTTTATTATTTGCAGCTTCTGTGGTCCAGTCCTGCGATGGAGTTTGGCTGCAATCGCCCATATTGGTATAAGGCACGGTGGCCAGCGAAGCAGCTCCACGACTAATCATCATGTTCATGGCTGATTCGAATTGGGTTCCATCGCAGTTGCTTCCCTTTTCGGCCGATGGAATAGCCCAGAAAACATCTTTAGGACTTGTTTGGTTGGCAGTTTGTGCCAATTGCGAGGCAGTCCACTGATTGTCAATTCCGTTAAGGGCGGTTTTGAGGTTGTAACCTGATGCCCAGGCTACGCAGGTTCCGTATTGACCCTGATCGCCAATAGGCGGGAATTTAGAGGTTAGATCGACCGAAGCAGGAAGGTTTGCTGTATTGTCGTTGATGTCAAGATCCTGAGGAATTTCGTCGAGTTTTTCATCGGTGGCATTCCAGCTGGCCAGCGCCTGCACTGCTACTTCGGTTAAAAAATCAGTTACCTGCTCTTTGGTACATGATGTTACGACAAAAAGCGGAACCAATAATGTTATTGCTGCTATGGTAATCCTTCTCATGGTTAGCCTGATTGATTTCATAAGTGTTTGTTATGGTTTTGGTGAATCCTGATTAAATTCCTGAAGATTGGTAGATGCAAATTTTGTTCCAATGGTTATGGGTGGATGGGATTCGGCGAATTTAAATTCATCCATAACCGGTTTACCGGCTAAGAAAAGTGAGCCGCTCAGGTCGAAAACGCCTGATGCCTGCGACTTGCTAAAATTGACCCGACTGTGAAATTCGGCATTGGTAATTACCAATTGTTGCTGAAATACACAGCTTATCAAATCAGTTTTTCCGAAAGCTACCGTATTGGCCATTCTGAAATCACCGGCAAAGTTGCAATAGGTAAACAGTGCGTCGTTTTTGAAGTTGGTGAGCGAAAAGTCGGCAATTCCCTGAAATGCCGAGGCGCTGAAACGGGACGTTCCGTTAAAAACGGAGCTCTGGAAACTTGCTTTACCACCCATTTTTGATTTGAAAAAATCAAAATTTCCGGCAAATGAAGCTTCCTGCATGCTAAAACGCTTGTCGGCCTGAACGCCGGTAAAATAGGCCTCGCGGCCCATTACTGTGAGGTTGTTAAAGGATGCATTTTCTCTGAAAACAGCTCCGCTAAAATTAACCGGCCCGTAAACCGTTGTGTTGCTGAAATCGGCCTCAGCCCTGAAATCACAGGCTTCAAAGGTGAGATTGCGGTAAAAAGTTGCGTTGTAAACCTTGTTGTTCCGTTGTGCAGTAGTGGTTACCTTACCCATAAAAATGCATCCAACGAAGGTTACCGGGGTTTGCACTTCAGTTACCATTTGCGCAGCGCTGAATGCGTGATTTTGCTCAAGCAGTGTGAAATCGAGATCGTCAACAATTATTTTGTCGCTGATAATCAATGGTTTTCCCTTGTCAATTGACTTAAGAATGACCGATGCATTTATTCCTTTGTTCACATGGGTGCTATCGGCCGAACAGCCAAAAGTAAGCAGGCAACACGAAATCAGCAGCGTAATGGTTTGTTTCATCAGCTATGCGTATTGGTTATGCAAATTTACCATCTTAACAAATAAAACTGCAGCTTGCTTTGCAGTTGGGTTATTATTTTCAAAAAAATGGTGGAATTCCACTACCTGCCGGTGGAATAAAATCAAAAGCAGCCGGAATATTGGTTCCGGCTGCTTTTGTTACTGCTTTATTCAATCACAAAGCTTTTAACAATTGGCTTGGCATTGTCGGTGCCGAGTGCGATTTCGACCTCGTAAATGCCTGTTGGCCAGCCATTGTTAGGGATATTCAGGCTCGATTGCATATTAAAAGTAGTACCTCCATCAGGGGTATTAATGGTAACTGCATCAATGGCCATGCGTGAATCGCCCTGGTAAAACCATGAGAAAGTTACCGGTGTTCCTGCAGGTGCATTGTTTACCACTACTGAGCAGTAGATCTCGGGAGTTGTAACATCAAATACCGGGTTATCAGATGCACACTGATTATCCTGGACCGATTCGCATACCTTAACATCGCTCAGATTGGCGGTTGATACATTGCAACGGCTGAGTGCGAAAATTACAGCCACTGTGATTGCGAGTACTGAAATGATTTTTTTCATTTTTGTTTAATTTATGTTAGCAATAAAATCAGGAATTCGTTTGATTGAAAATTCACCAACAGCAGTGAGGCCGCTTACCTGGGTATTTGACTTTTTATCGCGGTAATTTCCACCTTTCAGGATAACAGTTCCTGTAACCATCTGGCCGGGCTCTCCCAATGCAGAAATTTTTATTTCCATATCGGTAAAGCTGATTTCCGTATCGGGAAGTTTTACGCCGGTGTAAATCTGAACTCCTGCCGGAACTTTAATCTTATTGACATAATCAACATGAAAAGTGCCCGTTTTAAATTCGTGAACGCTCAGGTACCATGTAATTCCGACACTTGAATTTGATGCAGCTTCCACATCAAATATTGTTTCAGTCTGGCCTTTTACAGTGTGAACGATCCTGCGTGCTTCACATTTTCCATCGAATTCAATCCGCTGATTCCTGAAGCTGCCACCGTTTAAAACCAGGTAAGTAACTGATGTTGATGGGATGTCATCCAGGATGCCATTCTCTGGTGGTACCACTTTTGCTGAATCCGCTACTGAGTCGAGGGCTGTGTTCTTAGTGCTGTCGTTTCTTACCGGTGGCAGGGGCGGGTGCTCATCTTTTCGGTTCTTTTTATCCTTATCTGGCTGGCAAACAACCAGATTGCCGAGGGCAATGGATGATTTTTTACCTGAATTTTTAACTTTTTGCCGGAGTTTTGAATCGTTGCAGGTGATGGTGAGTACCGATTCATCGATTGCTCCCGGAATGCTTAGTTCGAAAACGCCGTTGCGTGTATAAACCTGCGAAAAATCAGGACTTCCCCAACTCAGGTTTACCTGGGCTGCCGATGCTTTGCCATTGCAACCAATTATGGTACCCGAGATATAGGTCATAGGCGGCACCGACAGATCCATGATACCTATTTGCCCGGCTTTTACAGGCATGCCTGCGGCTTTTATTCTGAATCCCATGTAGTTGAGTTCTACATCAAATTCCGAATCGGCTGTAACCGCGGCTTTGTAATTTCCGTCCTGATCAGTTATAACCGGGCACTGATCCGCAATTACCTCGGTACCGGCAATGCCCCGGCCATTTCTATCGGTTACACGTCCTTTGATAAATGCCAGCGCATCAGTCTTTTCGCCGAACGACCAGTAGGTAAAATGCCGGACTATTCCAGTGATTGACCCATTTTCAATTTTTGCAGTGCCTTCCTCGTGCCAAAGGCCTGAATTTTCGTCGAAATAGAACAACGAAGGATTTTCAGTAAGTTTATCAAGCATAGACTCCGGAACGGGAATCTGAAGCGTTGCGTAGGCTGAAGAAGGCAATTGAACTGATTTGCCTTCATTATTGCTGAGTTCCACTGCGATAACCCCATAACTACGGTGCTTTGATTGCCCATTGGCATTGTAGGTTTTCATATCACCGCCGGGCAATGCAGCGATTTGACCAATATCAGTAGTATTGATATAGGTTACTGCAGCAAAAATGTCTCGCTTTGGGTTAATTTTCTCACTGAAAGTAACCCTACATCCCTTGCCAGGCTCAATTGAAAGGCCTGCCGGGAGCTCACATGCTACCGTATTTGATGAAGCATTTGTTTCCTTAATTTTCAGAATCACTTTCAGCTGATTGATTTCATCTGATGATGACGAAGTTCTGACGAGCGAAAAATACCCCTGTTTCTGAAATTTCACCAGTGGCCGATCACCATCAACCACAATTTGCTCAAGCAGAAAACAGCCATTATCGTCAGATTCACCAATTTTGTTACCCGCGATTACTCTCACACCCGGCAATGGCTGGTGGTTCTGATCAAACACAACCCCAGACACAGTAGTGGTTTTTGTTTTCTGGCAAGAATACTGAGCCAGTGATGCGATCATCAGTAGTAGGAAAAGTGCTTTTTTCATGTCTGCTCAGTTTTGGTTTCTTAATTTTTTGATTTTAATAATGATGAGATAGATAAGTCCGGAAACCATCAAACCGGTAATGACCAGAATTACCATTCCAATCAAAACATCATGGTTATCAGCCGGAAGTACCGCTGCATTGGTTGACGCACCTTCATTTGGTTCATTGAGTACAAGTGCAACATGCCAGCTTGAATCAGGGTTGGCACATGGTGAGGTTTGGCCGTTCGCGTTTATCTGTTCACTGGTTTTTTCGTGGATTTTAATGATATCGGCCGGTTTACCGGCATTGGGAATTAACAGTGTATTTCCCTCCATTCCGGTAACTCTGATGGTTGAATCTTTTTCAATGGCGAATTCAGTATTTTCGCCCACAACCAAAACAGGAGGTGCAATTTCGTTCCATTTACCTTCATTGCCTTCGATACGATTGCCGGCATTAAGGCTTACCATAAAGTGCCCTCCCTTGTTGTAGCTGTTGAACTGCGCCCTACCATGAACCATATGCAGCGACATGTACTCCGGGGAGCACTTTTGAATACGTATTTCAGAATACCTGCTCAGATAAATCGTGCCCCAGATCTCTCTTCCTTTTTTGAGGTTGATATATGCATCGCCATTGGCCGTTGCAATTCCCTCTGATGTCCTTAATTGCATTGGAAAACGGGTAGGCCCAGAAATAATGGTATCCTCAACAATAGGTTCGATGTAGGAAGTAGTTAAGCCCTTGCTTCCTGAAGTAATTTCCATGTGAATATTTTCAAGCGGAAGTTCTTTAATGGGTTCAAGTAACCATGTTAGCAGTACTTTTTTAACTTCGTCGCTGTTGGTAATGGCATTCGGATAAATTGAAGTGGAATGCCAGGTGTCAGACACTTTGTAACTTATCACACCGGGCAGATAGGCCGAACTTGCATAAGTGATACCGTCCCAGGGTACGCCGTAAATATTTCCGAATTCAAATTCTAGACCCGATCTACCTTTTGGCGGGTTGCGGTTGAGCCGGCTCAGAAATGCGCTGCGCTCGTACAATTGTTCAATGGCACCCTTATGCTTACTGAGGTATTGCGATCCGGCTTTGCCGGCATAATATCCTAAACTGTTAACACCATGATGCGGAGTGCCTACAGTAATTAGTTTACGCACATGTTTTTCGCTGTTTAGCTCGGCATTGTAAAGAAAATTACGGGCGATAAGTCCACCCATTGAGTGGGCTATGATATCCACAACCTTAGATTTTATTCCGCTTTGTTTCTGATGATCCAATTCCTTTGCAATATAAATGGCCAATTGAACCGATTGATCATCAATAGTCTGATCAGCACCGCGGTAATACTCGGCGTTGAAGGTTACAAATCCGTAATCTTTAAACTTATCCGACATATATTCCCACGTATCTCCACCACCCAGAAAACCATGAACGAATATGAGGGATGGCCGGTACAGCCTGAAATCAACTGAATCACTGATAACAGTTCCATCAGGTATCACAAACTTATAGAACAGCTTCATAATCAAATAATCGGGTGAGTAGTAGAAACCAACATCACTGCCGTAATCTTTGTATTGACGGTTAGCTCTGGCATAGGCATTCCATTCATTTTGGTCGATATAGGCAGGCGGATGATATACCACACGGGCTGTTCCGTTTGGTTCAACCGGCAAGCTGATGGTTCCGGGATTGTCATCCTGATGTCGCGAAAGCATTTTACCATCAGTATCAGAGAGTGAACCGAACCTGGGTGATTGAATAATAATGCGTTTATTGGCCGGCATCGAAAATTTAAATTCCAGGGTGCTGATTCCATCCATTGCAATACCTTTGTATGGGTTAAAATACTCAGGTTCAATGGCCTCTGGTGTAACTTGATAGTCTGACCTGTCAGGCAAAATCATGCTGGTAAGCAAAACCTCCAGCACACATCCAATGGGTTTGTAACTTTTATGTGAACCGTTAACTGAAATGAGGATAGATCCACCCCGATCCCGGTTTTCGTAGTGACGTTTAAATAAGTTTTCATACGATAATTTAACCGGCGGCCCCTGATATATGGTAGCCCACCCGCCGTATTTGCCGGCCAGCTGAATGGCAATGTAGGAGCATTTGCCGCTCAAAACCCGGAAATCAAGATATTCACCGGGTTCGAGCGGGCTGGTCATATGCATGTCAAGTCCGCCTGTTTCATTTTCCCCCGTTCCGTAGTTCCACACAATACCCAGGGTCGATTCCTTGGGTACTTTTTTGGGGTCTTTGCTATTGTTGCTTAATCCGGAAACAGCAATAACCAAAAACAAAATGATAGGGATAAACTGCTTATGCATTTTATACAGTGTTTAAATCGTTGGTGATTGTTCAAATTGATTTAACACGCGATTTATTGAAGTGTTACTGTGATACTCGCCGCCGATTTATTCGTATTCAGATTAGGGTAGATATAATAGGTTCCCGGTTTAAGAATGGTGCCAATGGGCTTTTTAAGGTCGTAAAAGGTGTGGATGGTAACATTGTCCTTTACTACCCAAAAACCTGCGCAATCGCCTGTTGCGGTTATAATTTTCATGTTTTTTATCAGCTTAACCGGCGTGCATTTAAGCTCGGCATTTTTGCCTGCGGTTCCTTTTGTCTGAGTTCCCGAAATGGAAACATTCTGAGCTGAGAGAGTGAGTGCAAAAAGCATCATTCCCAATACGATAATGACTTTTTTCATTGAATTATTTTTTAAAGAATGGGATAAAAATAGTGCTCACATCACACCTTTTGCAGTGCAAATGAGTAAATGCATTGAGGAAATTAGAAATCGCAGCGAAACGGGGAGTAGTTTAAAGAGCAGTGTTATAATGAACTGCCAAGTTGCTGTATAATTTTAAGCAGAATATCTATGCGCCGATAGGATACAGGAATACGTGAAGCATCTTTCATTACAACAAACCCTCCGTCGCGTTTATCAAAATAATCAATTTTGTACATGTTGATCAGGTGTGAATTGTGAGGGCGAAAGAAACCGCATTCACCCAATAAATCTTCATACTCGCGCAAGGTATGCGAAACCAGGATATTGCGGCCATCGGCCAGAAAAAAGCGGGTATAATTGTCATCTGATTCACATTGAATGATATCTGATACTGATACCAGATGTACTGCTTCGGTTGTTTTAAGAATAATTTTACGTTGCTCCGAACCGGTAAATGAAATGTTTTTGCCCAGGGTTTCGAGTTGCAATTTTTGACTTAAGTTTCGTTCAGTGTTTCTGATGCGCTTAAGGCATTGACTGAGTTCTTCAGGCAAAACAGGTTTCACCAGGTAATCCACTGCGCTGAATTTGAACGCCTTGATGGCATATTCTTCGTAGGCCGTTACAAAAACGCAGTGAAACGATGGTGATGGAAACGCATTGAGCAAGTCAAATCCGGTTCCATCGCCTAGATGAATATCAAGGAAAAGCAGGTCGGGTTTAAACTCCCTTATAGCTGCTATTCCGGATGCAACCCCTTCGGCCATGCTTATATGGCTTATTTCATCCGAAACCATACCCAGCATTGCTACCAGCGTTTCTCTTGCATTAAGTTCATCATCAACGATAAGTACATTCATAGTTGTTCGTTTAAACCCGATGGAATTTCGAAAATAACCCTGGTTCCAGCCGCCTGATTCTGCGCATCGTATAAATCGATGATGGAGAATTTAATATTGAATTTCACTACTGAACGACTAAAATAAAATAAGGGGTTACTCCCCGAAAGTTTCACCCCATGTTGTAAGTTTGTTTTTGCGAAATAAACAACAACATGAGCAAAAATACGGAAATAACTTTTGTCGG
>Ga0172371_10001092_pt1 | contig 42899 bp, 37 predicted proteins | sample Lak12m_FD_114543 | JGI IMG/M metagenome (GOLD analysis project Ga0172371, IMG submission 114543) | Freshwater microbial communities from Kabuno Bay, South-Kivu, Congo - kab_022012_12m | ecosystem: Environmental > Aquatic > Freshwater > Lake | place: Democratic Republic of the Congo: South-Kivu... | reverse complement strand
GAGGCGGACGGCGCCAGGCGACGGGGAGCGAGGACCCGGCCAGCAGCGGGAAACCCAGTTCGCGCGACACCTCGACCATCCACTTCGCCTGGTCCCAGTCCACCGAGAGGTGTTTGTCGCAGAAGACGGGCACGCTCGCCGCGGTGGCCCGGAACACGTCCACGATCTGCCGGTACAGCTCCCAGCGCGGGTAGAGCTTCTGCCCCTTCTCATTGTCGGGGTAGTTGCCGTGTTCGCCGATGAGGACGACCCCATCCACGGCCAGCCCGGCCCCGCCCAGAGTCAGGGCGTCGCGGACACTGCCGCAGATCCGGGCCCCGTGCCGGGCGGCCAGGCTGCGGCTCAGGTCATTCTCCGGTACCTGGTCCGTATACATCGAGAGGACGCGGACCTGTGGCGCACGGCGCTTGCCGCCATAGTCATAGCCCGCCAGCAGTCTGCCGACGATGACCTCAGCGTGGGAGTTGCGCCGGTACTCGGTGATGACTGCCGCGATGGTCTTGCGTAGGCTGGTCATAGGCTGCCTTCTCCGCCCTGCAACCGCCGCCGGATCTGCCTATGGCGTCGGTCATCTGCCCGTTTCCCCTGCCACCGACCGCCACGGCCAATGGTCGCCGTGCAGTCCAACATACACCCTGGCCCGCCGCCAGCCGCCGGAACGGCACCGCGCCGTCAGAAACGTGGCCTGGGGGTCGCCTGGCCCCATGAATGTGGGTTGCGTTCCAGGGCTAGGGCGAGCCCATGTCGGCATGACGACGCTGGACGGAACGAGGGCGGTGTCCCGGATGGCATGGATCGTCTACCGGAGGCAGTGCTCACGCACGGCGGGCCATCGAGGGGCGGTCGCGGTTGCGCCAGAGAGTGGGTCAGTATAGGCTACAGCATGCGCGCGCAGAGCCCCAGGCAACGCCCGTTATCGCGGCCGGCCCGGCCGCGCGTGCCGGCGTCTAGGGCGAGGTCTAGTGGCCCGGGCCCGAACCGTCCTCAGCGGGAGCCCGGCTCAACCAGAGCTTCGCCCGCCAGAGCCCCACGGCCGGAAGCACGCGCCGGACCGCGCTACGCCGAGCGGGGGCGCTTCCTGCCGGTCCGTCGGGGGGACCTGGCCGCCCGCGGCTGGGATGAGCTCGACGTGCTGCTGGTCAGCGGCGATGCCTACGCGGATCATCCGGCCTTTGGCGTACCCTTGCTGGGGCGGGTGCTGGAAGCGGAGGGCTTTCGTGTCGGCATCATCGCCCAGCCCCGCTGGGACACGGCTGAGGACGTCGCGCGCCTGGGTCGCCCGCGGCTCTTCTGCGGCATCTCGGCGGGCTGCCTGGACTCGATGCTGGCGCACTACACCGCCTTCCGCAAGAAGCGCTCGGAAGATGCCTACACGCCAGGGGGCGAGTCGGGTCGACGCCCGAACCGCGCCTGCATCGTCTACAGCAACCTGGTCCGGCAGGCATTCCCCGGGCTGCCGGTCGTGCTGGGGGGGATCGAGGCATCGCTCCGCCGGGCGGCTCACTACGACTTCTGGACGGACAGCGTCCGGCGCAGTCTGCTGCTCGATGCCAAGGCCGACCTGATCCTCTACGGCATGGCGGAGTCGATGATCGTAGAGGTGGCTCGGAGGCTGCGCGAGGGCCGTCCCCTCGCCGGCGTGGCCGGAGCGGCGTTCGTGGGAACGCCCCCGGAGGGTGCCGAGGCCCTTCCCTCATACGAAGAGATCCAGGCCAGGCCCAGGGCGTTGGTCGAGGCCACGCTGGCGATCGAGCGGCAGGTGCATCAGGGCCGTCCGGTACTGGTGCAGGCCCATGGCGAGCGTCAGGTGGTGTTGACGCCGCCTCCGGCGCCTTCGGTTGCTGACCTGGACCGGATCTCCGAGCTGCCTTTCACCCGCGATGCGCACCCGGATTGCGACCGGCCGATCCCGGGCCTGGAGATGGTCCGCTGGAGCGTGACGGCGGTGCGCGGCTGTGGTGGCGGGTGCTCATTCTGCTCGCTGGCGTTGCATCAGGGCCGCCATATCCGTTCGCGGTCGCCGGAGTCGGTGTTGCGGGAGGTCCGCGCCATGGCGGCGCATCCGGCCTGGCGCGGGTCGGTCACCGACGTCGGCGGTCCGACGGCGAATCTCTGGGGTGCTGAGTGCGGGGCGGATCCGTCGCGCTGCGGGCGGGCGAGCTGCCTGTGGCCAGTCCGGTGCCCGCACCTGCGGCTGCGGCAGGGGGACTACCTACGGTTGCTCCGCTCGGTCGGGAAGGAACCGGGGGTGAAGCACGTGCGCGTGGCCAGCGGCATCCGTCACGACCTGGCCCTCGAGGACCCCGAGTTCGCCACCGGGCTCACGGCGGAGTTCGTTGGGGGACAGTTGAAGCTGGCCCCGGAACACTGTGTCGGGACCGTGTTGCGGTTGATGCGCAAGGGCGACTTCGCGTTGTTCGAGCGCTTCCTGCAGGTGTTCGGCCGGGTGAGCGCAGGCCGCGGGCGAGAGCAGTATGTTGTCCCCTACGTCATGAGTGCCTTTCCCGGGTGCACGATGGACGACATGAGGCAGCTCGCGGCGTGGTTCCACCAACAGGGCTGGCAGCCGCAGCAGCTCCAGTGCTTCGTGCCGACGCCGGGGACGCTGGCGACAGCGATGTTCTACGCCGGTTGCGACGCCGATGGGCGGCCGATCCACGTGGCGCGGACCGACCGCGAGCGTGAGGACCAGCACCGGTTGCTGGCTGGAGACGGGCGCCGCGCCGTGCCGGCACGACCGGCAGACGTGTGACGCGCCCGCGGAAGCGATGGCAAGACGGAGCCTGCCGCCGGTGCGCGGGGCTCCTGGAGGCCAGAAGGGCCAGTGTCCTATGACGCCTGAGCTGTCCACCACGGACGATCGCTCCCTGGATGAATCGTTTGGCGCGGTGATGCCCGGGGTGCCGGCGGTGCGCCTGTCGGCGGCCACCCGGCGGCTGGCGGCCCGGGTCCTGTTGGGTGAGTATGGCCGGCGTATGGGTCGGGCCACGTTCGCGCTGACGCCGGAGGAGGATGTGGCCCCGGCAGAGCTGCGGGTTGCCCGTGCCGTTCTGCGGATCGCCGGGGAAGCGCCGCTCCACGTGCAGGCCGAGGAGCGGCTGGCTGGCGCTGCGCCCCTGGTGGAGGCCGCCTACCACCAGATCCCCGTGGCGGGGGTACCCGGCACCAGCCATACCACGCTGGGGTTCGCACGGGCCCTGCGGGAAGGCCTGGGGGCCTATCGCGAACGCATCCGCGCGCGCCGGCAGTCGGGGCCCCTCTCCGGCGAAGAGGCCCAGTTCCTGGGTGCCATGGGGCTGTGCCTCGAGGCCATGGCGGTATGGCACCGGCGCCTGCTGGCGGAACTGGCTCGACAGGCGGCGGCTGAGTCGGGTGCCGTGCGGGCCCGCCTGGAGTCGGTGCGTACGGCGCTGGCGCCCGTGCCCGAAGCACCGCCGCGGAGCTTTCGGGAGGCGGTGCAGGCGCTCTGGTTCCTGTGGGAGTTCCAGCGTCTGTGCGGGAACTGGTCCGGCATCGGACGCCTTGACGCGATGCTGGGGCCATTCCTCGAGCGGGACCTGGGTGCGGGCAGGATCCGCCTGGACGAGGCGCGGGAGCTCCTGGCGCACTTCTGGATCAAAGGCGCCGAGTGGATCGGCTGTCGGACCGACCACGCGTCCTCGGGGGGCGACGCGCAGTTCTACCAGAACGTCGTCCTGGGAGGCGTGGACGAGGAGGGGATGCCGGTCTGCAATGAGGTGACCTACCTGCTCCTGGACATCGCCGAGGAACTGCACATCAGCGATTTCCCCATCGCCGTGCGGGTCGGCGCGCTGACACCGGACCGACTCTGGGGCCGCATTGCCGAGGTGCAGCGCCTGGGCGGCGGCATCGTGTCCATCTACAACGACGAGCTGGTCATGCGCTCGCTGGTGGAGTTCGGTTACCCTCTGGCGGACGCCCGGGACTTTGCCAACGACGGTTGCTGGGAGGTGACCATCCCAGGGAAGACCGCCTTCTCGTACTGTCCGTTCGACCTGTTGCCGGCGTTCCAGGAGACCCTTGGGCTGGGCCCCGCCAACACCGTCACGCCGGCCTGCGCGACCTTCGGCGAGTTCTACGCGTTGTTCCGGGAGCGGATGAGGGCGATGCTCGAGGGGATCTGCGCCCAGGGCGAGGGGGCCTTCCTCGATGGGCCGCCGTCGCCGCTGCTGTCGCTGTTCGTGGACGACTGCATCGAGTCGGCTCGGCCGTACTACCGGCGCGGTGCCCGCTACAGCGTGCGCAGCCCGCACGCCGGCGGCATGCCGGACACGGCCAACAGCCTCTACGCGGTCAAGACGCTGGTGTTCGATCGGGCGCGTCTTGGGCTGGCCGAACTGGCCGAGGCCCTCCGGCAGGACTGGGATGGCCACGAGGGCCTCCGGCAGGAGGTGCGGCGCGACCTGGTGCTGTATGGCAACGACGAAGAGGGCCCGGATGCCATGCTCACGCGGGTCTACAATGACTACGTGGCCATCTGCCGGGAACGGCCTCGCCGCAACGGGGTCCTGATGCCACCGGGGATCAGCACCTTCGGCCGCGAACTGGCCTTCCGGCCGCAGCGTCTGGCGCAGCCCTTTGGCGCCCGGGCGCATGAGATCCTGGCCAGCAACCTGGCACCAACGCCGGGGACAGACCGGCGTGGCCCGACGGCGGTGATCCGGTCTTTCTGCAAACAGGATTTCGGTAAGCTGACCTGCGGGACGCCGCTGGACCTGAAGCTGCACCCGGGGGGCCTCGCCGACGCGCGCGGTGTGGGGGCCCTGGTGACGCTCCTGAAGACCTTCGTCGAGCAGGGCGGTTTCTACCTGCAGGTGGACGTGGCTGATGCGGCGGTGCTGCGGGACGCCCAGGCGCACCCGGAGCGCTACCCGAACCTCTCGGTGCGGATATCGGGATGGTCAGCCCGGTTCGTGACGCTGGGCCGGGAATGGCAGGATATGGTGATCCAGCGTACCGAACAGCAACTCTAGGCTGGGATCAGGCCAGGGACGCGTCCCTGGCGGATGGCAAAGGATGCTGCTGAACGCAACACGGCGCGAAGTGCTGGCAGGAGCGCTGGGGGCCGCGGTGGCCTGTGCCGGCCCAGGCCGGCTATGCGCTGGCGACGACGGAAAGGAGAGTCTGACGATGGTGACCAGGAAGGGACGGATCAAACAGGCGGTGAGCCGCTGGTGCTTCGGCAAGATCCCCGCGGCCGAGTTCTACCAGGCCTGTGTCGAGATGGGGATCGTGGGGATCGACCTGGTGGGGCCCGCAGAGTGGCCCCTGCTGAAGCAGTTCGGGCTGGTCTGCCCCTGCGTTCCCAGCCACAGTCTCACCAAGGGTCTGAACCACAGGGAGAACCACGAGCTGTGCTTGAAGCAGGTCCGGGAGTCCATCGAGGCGACTTCGGCCGCGGGCTTCCCGAGCGTGGTCTGCTTCTCGGGCAACCGCGATGGCATCTCGGATGACGAGGGCGCCGCCCACTGCGTCGAGGCGCTCAAGCAGGTCGCCGGGTTGGCCGAGGCCAGGAACGTCACCCTGGTCGTCGAGCTGCTCAACTCCAAGGTCGACCACAAAGACTACCAGGCGGACCGTACCGCCTGGACCGTGGACATCTGCAAGCGCGTGGGCAGCCCGCGCGTCAAGGTCCTCTATGATATCTACCATATGCAGATCATGGAGGGCGACCTGGTCCGCACCATCCGCGACAACATCGCCTGGATCGGTCACTTCCACACCGGCGGCAACCCGGGCCGCAACGAGATCGACGAGACCCAGGAGATCAACTACCTGGCCGTGGCCAAGGCCATCGCCGAGAGCGGCTACCAAGGTTACGTCGGTCACGAGTTCGTCCCCAAACGCGACCCGTTGACCAGCCTGCGACAGGCCGTGGACCTGTGCGACGTGTGAGGCGGGGGGGGCCGGTTGGGCTTGGAGTGGGGTGGAACCCCGGATCGAGGACGGCTGTACGACTGAACTCACAAGCAGTGCGGGGCTCTGCCATGGCGATCTATGGGGCGCATGCATACCTGTGGAACAGCCGCATCGACGACGAGGTGTTGCCGGGGTTGCTGGACCGTTGCGTTGCTCTCGGGCTCGGGTTTCTGGAGGTGCCCGTGGGCGACGACATCCGCTTCGCTCCGGACCGGCTCGGGGCCGCCGCCCGCGAGCGCGGTCTGGCCCTGGTGCTGAGCCCTGGCGGCGAGTGGCCCATGTGGGCTGACCTGTCGCTGACCGACGGGGCTGACCGTCAGCGTGCCCTGGCCTGGCACCTGCAACAGATCGAGATCTGCGGAGCAGCATGTGCAAGTGCCTATACCGGAGCGCTGTATGGGCATCCTGGAAGGGTCCTTCGGACGCGGCCTCCAGAGGCCGAGACCGGGGCCATCGCCGAGGGGCTTCACCGGTTGGCGGCGTCGGCGGCGGCCTGCGGGGTCCGCATCGCGCTGGAGCCGATGAGCCATTTCCGCACGCACGTGGCGAACACGCCGCGGCAGGTGCTGGAGATCATCCGGTGCGCGGACCACGCCAACCTGGGCGTGCTGTTCGACACCTACCACGCCTGCACGGAGGTCAGCAACTACCGTGAGGCCCTGGAGGAGGCCTTGCCGCGCCTCTGGGGCGTGCACGCGTGCGAGAACCACCGCGGCGTTCCCGGTACGGGTCTCTTGCCCTGGGGCGACATTGCCGGGGCACTGCGCGCGCACCGGTGGACCGGGTTCATTGGCTTCGAGAGCTACAACTCCACGGTTGACGAAGGCTGCTTCGCCGTGTCGCGTGGCATGTTCCACAACGTCTGCCCCGACGGCGATGCCTTCGTGCGCCAGGCCAAGGCCTTCATGGAAGGGCTGTTGCGGCCCACGGCGAAGGGATAGGGAGAGCCGGGGGGAGCGCCCGGGGGCGGCCGCATCTGGGCCGCCCTCCGCAGAGCCTGCGCCGGGGACCGCCGCCGGTTTCAGGTCACCGTGGCATCGGCCCGTTGAGGTGTCGGTGGAGGAAGTCGAAGGTGCCCTGGCCGTGGATGGCATGGGGGCCGTCGAAGACCTCCATCTCGATGCGGTCCCGCCGGCCCAGCAGATCGTACCAGCGGAAGGCCTTGGCGTACTCGTAGGCGACCCATTCGTCCGGGGCCACGCCGTCGTGGTGGCCGCGTTCGACCATGAAGGGTCGCGGGTAGATGAGGCGGGCCATCTCGGCGTAGTTGAACGTGTTGCCGAGGTCGAACTCGAAGATCTCGTATTCGCCGGTGTTGAGGTAGCTGTAGCGGTGGTGGGCCGAGGCGTTCTTCCAGATCCACTCATTGTAGTCCGCCGAGCAGATGCTGAGGCAGTAGCGGTCGAGCACCGCGGGCACGCGCATGGCGGTCTTGCCGCCGTAGCTGATGCCGTAGAAGGCGATGCGTTGGGGGTCGACGCAGGGCAGGCTGGCAAGCCAGTCCAGGGTCACCTCGTGCTGGCGGATGATGACCGAGAAGAGGGTCAGGCCGAGGGGGTTGAGGCGCCGCTGCAGGCTGCGGAAGTGGTCCAGGCCCTTGTAGGGGTTCTGCGGCGCATAGACGATGAAGCCGCGGTCGGCGAGCCGGGCGGCGTACTGGCGGTAGGCCTGCACGGACTCGGTGGCCTCGATGACGTCGCGGGGGGTCCCCTCCAGTCCGTGCTGGCAGACCACGACCGGACGGCGCTCCCCCGGCTTGAGGTCGCGGGGCAGGAGGAGCACGCCGTAGGCAAAGACGTCCTGCCAGACGTCGAGGTAGACCTCGTAGCCGCACCAGCGCTCGGTGGTGTGAGTCAGGCGGGTGCGCGGGCAGGGGGTCCGGTCGGCGGGCGGGAGCTTGCCGATGACCTCCTCCCAGAACTGACGGCGGTACTCGTCCCGGAGGCTGTTCCAGGTGTTCTCAGCCGGGGGCTCAGTGCGGGCCCAGAGCTGGGCCCGGCGGAACTCCGCCTCGCGAAGCCAGTCCTGGGTGACCCCGAGCATGGCGCGGAATAGGCGTTCCTGACGGGCGGCGGTGTCCAGCGTGGCGAGGGCGCGCGGCGCGGTACGGGATGTCCCGATCCGTCGCCCGTCGACGGCCTCGGCTATGGCCTGGAGGAAGGCGCGTGACCAGGCGTCGCCGGAGCCGTCGCCGATGAGGGGCGGAGAGGGCTGGTCCGGCGCCGCCAGGCCCCACAGGTGGCAGGCGGCATCCCACTCCGCATGAACCGCCTCGAAGTGCGGCGTCGTCAGGCGGCCGGGGGCGGCGCCGGAGCGGCCGTCGTACGGGACTGGGGGACCGGCGACCTCGGGGTGCCGGCAGGCCTCGATGAGCACCGTGCGAGGCGCGATCAGAGCTACGGCTTCCGCATCGCCGACCTCCCGCAGCAGGCTGAAGACATTGCGGTAGATGGGCTCCTGCCACAGACCCTCACGCGGACCGAAGCAACCGCTGACCGCGCAGAGACCGAAGCGTTCGTCAACGGCGGCAGCGAAGAGGGCCACGAGGCCACCCTCGCCATAGCCGAGGATGCCGGAGGCGGTGCGGTCGGCCGGTCCAAGCCAGTCCAGGGCAGCGCAGGCTGCCTGGACATCGAAGCCGATGACATGTCGGCCAAGCTCGTAGGCGGCGCGGTAGACGTACTCGCGGTGCGGCTGGTTGGTCATGCGCACGCCCGGCAGGCCCGAGTGCGTGTCCTGGCGGTTCAGCAGGGCCGGGACCAGCACCCGGCACCCGGCCTGTGCCAGGAGGAGGGCAGCGGGGGCCACCTCGGGGCTGCTGGCCAGGCCGCAGAGGACCTCCGGGTCCTGGTCGCAGTCCGGCAACAGCACGAGCGCCGCCCGGGGGTTGCCGGCAGGCTCGAGCAGGATGCCCTCGGCGTCGAAGCCCTCGAGGACGGTCCAGCGGACCGCGCGGAGGGTCACTCGGCCCGCCTGGGCGAGGACGTCGCTAGCGGGCGCTACCCGCAGGATGCTGACCAGGGACGGGCGCCGGGCGTCGGCAGCGCCCAGGATCGTGCGCAGGCGCTGGCGCCGGGCCGCCAGGAAGGCGTCGGCATCGGCGCCGTCGAGGGCCCTGAGCCAGGCCTCGCGGCGTTCGGCAGCCAGCCGGGCCGCGAGGTTGTCGGCGTAGCGGTGCAGGCCATCGAGCATGGCCAGGTAAGGACTCTCCAGCACGGGTGCCGGGCCAGTGCCGGGCAGGCAGTCCGGGGCGACCAGGATCGCGGCCATGGGTGCTCTCCTCTCAGGGCGCACGCTTCTCGAAGCACAGCTACGACAGGAGGTCCAGCGCCAGCCAGAGCACGAGCATGGCCGCGACCAGCAGGACGACGAAGGCCGCGATGGCCTTCCACGGCCTGACCTGAGTCGGGGGCGCGGCCTTGCCCTCGGTGCCAGGCATGGGGCCGAAGAGATTGGCGAAGGCTTCCCGGCGAGCCCGTTCGGTCATGATCTCGACGGCCTCTTCCCGGGTGATCTCGCCGCGCTTCAGCTTCTCGCCCAGTTCCTCGGGCGTCAGCAGGTCGTCTCTCATGACCGGAGTCCTTCAGCCTACGGCACCCACGGGCGCGAGTCCGGGACCGGCAGCCAGGCAGCGCGGAAGCTCGCTCCACGCCCGCAGGCCCCGACGATCCCCATGCGGATGGTCCCCATGCTGACGGCTGTCTCCTTCCCGCGCGAGGCTCAGAGAGGGGCGCTGTGGCGGCCTGGGCTCTCGCTGACGAGCGGGGTCTGGGTCACAGCACCACGCACTCCAGGTCCGCGAACTGCGCGAAGGCGGCGATCGCCTCAGCCCGGTCGCCGAGGACCAGGGCGCTGTGGTGGGTGCCGCCGTTGAGGCTGTACTGCTCCAGGAAGGTCGCCAGGCTACCCCGCGGCCGGATCCAGCCTCGCACGGCCCCGCGCAGAGAGGGGTTGTCGCTATCACCCAGGATCTCGACGGGGGCCACGATGAGCCCGAAGCTGTTGTCGGGCCCGGGTGCCAGGTTCACCAGCACGCCCGGGCCGGCTGCCGGAGCACCGGTGACCACCGCCGGATCGAGGGCACGACTAAAGGTGTAAGGCTTCTCCGTGAGCGCGGCCTTGCCGGAGACCACCTCCGGATTGATCTCGCCCATGTGCGATAGGAACAGCGCATTGCCTTGCCAGTCGGGACAGAAGATCTCGGTGAAGGTCGTGCGGCCGAAGCCCGCTGCCGCCGCTCCCACCAGGCTGGCGGTGAGCACGTCGCCTTCGCCGGCGTAGCCGATGCCGCGGGCCATCGCCTTGGACGCTTCGAGGAAGGGCACGACGTTGGCCGCCCCGCGGGGCGAGTCGAAGGCCAGGAAGTTCATGCTGAAGGCGCCATAGCCGCCACGCTGGAGGAGGTTGCGCAGCCCCAGGCCGGTGCGAACCGAGCGGTGGTGTACGACCGGATCAATGTCGGCCGCGAAGCGCTTCAGGTCGCTGGCCATCTCGGCTCTGATGGCCTTCTCGGTGACGGCCTTGGCGGCCTGTTCGAGATCACGGCGCGTGATCTCGTCCACCGTGATGCCCAGTTCGCTCTCGAGGAGGTCCTCGTCGACGGCGAAGTCGCCCATGCCGGCGAAGGGTGGCCCGATGCGCAGCGCGCGGCTATCGGCCAGGCACTGGGCCGCGAAGGCCGCGCGGGCGATATCGGCAGCGCGCTCCAGCACGGGGGATGAGCTCACATGGCCGGCGACGATCTGGTAAGGCTTGCCCAGGCGCCTCAGCATGCAGGCGAGGTCCTGGACGCCGTGGATGCCATGGTTATACATGATGCGGTCGGCCTGCACGTCCTTGCCGAAGGCCTCATCCATGGTGGTGTCGAGGAGGAGCAGGGGCAGTTCGGTATCGGTCAGGGCCTCCACGGCCTCCAGCGAGGGAGAGTAGGCCAGGTGCAGAGTCACGATGAGGTCCACGCCGGCGCTTTCGAGATGGTCTACCGCCTGCTCGAACTCCGCTTCGACGCGGCAGGCCCGGCACTGGACGACCTCGATGCCACGGCGGCGGAAGCCCTGCATTACCGTGTCGACGAACGGCTCGAAGCCGGCTCGACGCTCCGGCATCAGGTCATCGTACAGCTTCAGGTACAGCGGCAGCAGGCCGATCTTAGGGGCGCGGGCCATGGCCGTATCCTCCTGTATGCTGGTACTTTGCGGCACGACATGGGGTCAGCGCCGGCCTACCGCGTAGGCGATCAGTGCGTTGCCGTGACGGATATACAGGCGACCGTTGGCCACCACGGGGTGGGCCCAGTGCTGGGCCGTGCCCTCGGTGACGCGGAGCGTCCCCTTGATGCCAGCCCCGTTGGCGCCTGGCTTGAGGAGGGTCACGACGCCCTTTTCAGAGTAGACATAGAGAAGGCCGTCGGCCGCGGTCAGGGAGCCCTTGCCGGCCTTGGGTTCGGTCCAGCGCACCTGTCCAGAGCCGGCGTCCAGGCAGACCAGGCCCCGGTCGTTGGTGCCGTAGAGGTTGTCACCCATGAGGATGAGGCCGCCGTGGTGGTTATCCAGGCTCTTCTGCTGCCAGCCCACGTCCACGCTCGAGCCGTTTCGCGCGATCTTGAGCATCTCCGTGCCCTGCTCGTAGCCGCTGGAGACGATGACGCGGCCGTTGGCGTAGACCGGTGTGGCCGCATGGACCGCGTAGCGGTTCTTGTGGGCGTGCTTCCATAGCAGCTTGCCGGTGTCGGCGTCGACGCCGACAGCGCCGAACTCGACCATGGTCAGGAGCATGCGAGCGCCATTGTGGTCCGCCAGGATGGGCGAGCAGTACGCGCTTTTCGAGTCCAGGCCACGGGTGCGCCACACCAGCTTGCCGCTGGCGGCGTCAAGGGCTGCCAGGAGGGCATCCGGGCCACCGGGCGTGCAGATGACGCGTTTGCCGTCCACCAGGACGGACTCCGCCACGTTCCACTGCAACTGGCGTCCGCCCAACTCCTTGAAGGTGTCCACCTGCCACTGTTTCTGCCCGGATTTCTCCCCGAAACAGGTGAGGACGCCAGTGCCGCTCATGATGAAGATGCGGCCGTCGGCCACGGTTGGGGTGCTGCGGCTGCCGGGATAGCCTCCGCCCTCGACCGAGTCGCTCCCGTAGGAGGCCTTGCCGAGGATACGTCCGCCCTCCGCACTGATGGCCACCAGGCGGCCTTCGCCGTCGCTGACGCCGGTGGTGTAGAGGCGGTCGCCGATGACCACGACCGTGGAGAAGCCCTGTCCCAGGCCCTCGACGGACCAGAGCTTGCGAGGGCCTCCGTCAGGCCAGGATGCCAGCAGGTCCTGTTCCCGCGAGATGCCATCGCGGTTGGGGCCACGCCACTGGGGCCAGTCGCTGGCCCGTGCGGGGGGAATCAGGGCGGTCGTCACCAGGGCCAGTGCTGCGAGGGACCCGATACGCATGAGATCACCTTGACATCCGTTGCTGCGAGTGTACCTCTGCCGGGGTCTGCCGTCAAGCTCCAGGGCGCGGGTCCGTCTTGCCGTAGCCCTCGCCCGCGGCCGGGCCCGTCAGGCCATGGAGACGTGAGGTATGCGGCTGCTATTCATCACCGACATCCACGGGCGCGGCGACGGTTTTGACCGTCTGCCGGCGGCGGAGGTTGCCGTGCTCGGCGGTGACCTGACGCAGTTCGGCACCGCGGTCGATGTGCGGGCGGTGCTCGACGGGGTTGCCGGGCACTTCCCGAGGGTGCTGGCAGTGCTGGGTAACTGCGACCCGCCGGCCGGCGAGTCCGTGCTCTGCGAACGGGGTGTCAGCCTCCACGGTCGGACCACGCAGGCGGGGGGCCTGGCCTTTGCCGGCTTCGGCGGTTCGAACACGACCCCCTTCCGGACTCCCAACGAGTGGCGCGAGGAGGAGGCTGCGCCGGTTCTGGGTGCCCTGGAACAGCCACCAGACCTGCCGCTGGTGCTGGTATCCCACGCTCCGCCCCGGGGCTCCGGTGCGGACCGCCTGCCCAACGGGGCCTCTGCCGGCAGCGAGGCCGTGGCCTCCTGGGTGCGGGCTCGGTGCCCGGCGCTGGTGCTCTGCGGGCACATCCATGAGGCCGTGGGGAAATTCCCGTTCGAGGGGACCACCGTGGTCAATCCCGGGGCCTTCCGGGCGGGGCGGTATGCGGTCGTCGAGCTGGGCGCCGACGGGGCCCTGGTGCGGGTGGAACTCGGGCGGGTCTGATACCCCTTGGACGTCAGCCGTAGAGCCTTGCTGGACCGGCCGCGGCCACAGGGGCGAACGCCCCCGCGGCCATGCCCACGAGGCCGTGGGCGCTCCAGCCGGATGGCCGGGCACTGCGCGGCCGCAGGGCGCGGTACCGGCCAATGCTCTACGACGGACGTGGAATCGGTATGAGGAGGCCAGTCGCCGCGCGGATGTCACGCGACCGCTGGAGGCGCGGATCTCCGCATCCGCCCGGCGGCTGGCGGAGGAGCCGCCCTCCAGGCGTCCCCGGCCGCAGCCGGGAACGCGACCCCGAGGTGCGCGCCGCCTACGGCAGTGGGACGACGACGCCCGCGGCAGCGCACTCCTCGATCACGCGGGCAATGGCGGCGCGCGGGCAGGCGCTGAGGTAATGGGCCCTATCGGCCACCACGATGAGCTTGCCGCGGGCCCTGGAGACCGCCACGTTGACGAGGTTGGCGGCGGGCTGGCCGGGCCGGTCCCCGGCCACCAGGACGCCCGGGGGAAAGGGCGCGGTGTCCACCGTGTCCATGATGACCAGGTCGCGTTCGTTTCCCTGGAACCCGTGGACGGTCCGGCACACGACCTGCTCGGGCCTGGCCCTGAGGGGTCGGATGAACTCGCGGATGAGCCGAGCCTGTGCGGTGTAGGGGGTGATAACCGCGATGGACTGGACCTCCGCCGCGAGCGCCTCGCGGACCAACGCCGCCACGGCCATGGCACTGCGCTCGTTGCAGCGGGAAGGACCTGGCTGGACCATCTCGCAGGCGGTCTGACCGGCCGTGTCCACCAGCACCAGAGGGCTGCCGCGGTAGGGCGCCGCCTGGACGATGTGGGCCAGGTCCGCCGGCTCGACGGCGTGGCGCAGACGGCCGCCGTAGAAGGTCCGGCTGACCACATCGCCGATCCGTGGGTGCATGCGGTACTGCTCGTCGAGCAGGGAGACGAGAGGGGAGACGAACGGGTTCGGTGCGGCGACCGCGAAGACCGTGCGAGCCATGGCCCGGACGACGAAGGGGTCCGCCGACTGGACGATGGGCGGGAGCTGCATGGGGTCACCCACCACCAGGACCTTGCTCGCGGCCCGGGCGGCGCAGACGAAGACCATGGGCAGCGGGACCATGGCGGCCTCCTCGATGACCACGGTGTCGAAGGTCTCCCGATGCAGGAAGCGGTTGACGGTGACGGCCGCGGCGGTGGCGGTCACCAGGCGGGCCTCATGCACGAGGCACTGCTCGATCCCGTCCATGGCGCGGTGCTGATCGAGCAGGGCCCGGTCGGTGGCATCCAGGGCCCGTTGCAGGCGTGCCAGCCGGCGTGTCACCAACGCCCGCTGGCCGGCCGGATCGAGCCCCGCCAGGCGTGTCCCCAGGGCCGGGGACAGGCCTGCGACGAGATCCCCCGCAGATATCGCAGAGGGTGCGAACCGCGCCCCGAAGAGGTTCATCTGGCGGGGACCATGGTCGTCCGCCAGGCTGCGCAGTACCCGGGAACAGGCGTGATGCCGGTCGTGCAGCCGTTGCCGGCGCTGGCGCAGCCGCTGGCGGCGGGCCAGCACCGCGGCGGCGCGGCCTTCGGCCAGGTGCCAGGGGGTGAGCCCCTGCCACTCGGGCTCCGGCGAACCGACGCGGACGGTTCGCCCCTCGGCCAGCCAGTGCGCGGCCTCAGGGGTCCGTTGCAGGGCCCGGAGGACCTGGTCGACCGCGGCGTTGGTACCGGACGTGACCAGGACGCGGTGGCGGTGTTCGAGCAGTTCGAGGAGGATACGGGCCAGGGTGGTTGTCTTGCCCGTCCCGGGGGGGCCCCAGATGAAGGCGCAGGAGCTCTTCAGGCAGTTCCCCAGGGCGATACCCTGGCTGCGGTTGAGCATCCCATGGCGGAGTGCCAGGCGCTGCACGGCGTAGGTTGGCTGGCAGCAACCGAAGGCGGTGAAGGCGGGTCGCAGCCGGCGTGGGTCGACGTCCGCCAGGGCGGCGAGGGCCTGACCCAGGCGCTCGTAGAGGAACCACGGGTAGACCACCAGGCAGACCTCACCGGCTGGCCCCGGCAAGGCCTCGTCACTGCGCAGGGTCACCTCATCAGAGGTCACGGTCAGGAGCGTCACCGGAGTCTCGGAACTGCCCAGGCGGAGGCGGCACTCCTGGTCGGGGAGGAGCCTGGCCCCACGGGCGTGGAGCGTCAGGCGGTAGACCCACTCTCTGCCGTCGCCTCCCGGTGCCACCTCGACGGGGGCGCTGACCGGGATCGTGGCCGGGCCGCTGCGCTGCCGTACGGCCGCGGTCTCGATCTCCAGCGCCCGGCGGAAGGTCGACAGGAAGCGTTCGCGCAGTCCGCTCAGGTCCTGGTCAGGCAAGGCCGTCCGTCGCCCTTCCTACTTCCTGAAGATGCCCTTGACGCCCTCGAGGGCCCCGCCGACGCCCTTCCTGAGGCCCTCTCCGGCGCCCTTTACGGAGTTACCGAGGTCACCGGCGGCATCGAGGATTGCTTTGCCGCTCTGCTTGACGGTGTCGAGGACGCCGCCGAGGATGCGGTTGAGGATCTCGGCCGCGGCCTTGGGGCCGCTCATCGGCTGGCCCTTGCCGATGTCGGTCATGGCGATGGTGGGGAGCGGCACCGGGAGCGCGGCGCCCTTGAGGAGGGTCCCGCTGAACTGGATCTCGCCGTTCTCGACCTTCACCTGGTCGATGACGACCTTCCGGGTGCTGCCCGATGGCTCCTCGGGTCCCTTGGCCCCGGGCGTGCCGGAGACGCGCTTCAGGAAGGCGTCCACGTTGCCTTGAATGGTGCCGATGTTGGTCTTGCCCAGGCCCACCTCGTACGTCACCTGGGGGCCGTTGATGTAGACCTCCTGCACCTGGATGAGGTCAGAGAAGACCGAGCCGGGTCTCATGGCGACGCGGATCTCGTCTACGCGGAACGCGTTCGGCGTCCCGAAGCCCTCGGGGTTGCCGATGGCGAAGTTCACGATGCGCAGGCGGCCGCGCAGGGGGCTCAGGGAGACACTGTCGACGGTGACCGGGCACTGGGTGACCATCGGGCCAGCGGTCTCAATGGCCTTCTCGACGATGCGCCCGAGGGAAAGGTAGACCAGGACCAGCACCACAACGGCAAGCACGAGCAGGCTGCCGACCCCCCAGATCAGCCACTTGATGAGCTTCTTCATCCGCGGGACCTCCAGGTTGCGGCGCGCGGCCTCCCGGCGCCGGGCATGGTTGAGCGCGGAGCCAATGTATCCGCCGGCTGAGCCGGTGCCAGCCGCGGCGAATCTCCCGGCGGGGGCCTTGCCTCCGTCGGTCGCGGCACGGAGGGCTGCTCGCACACATCCACCTCTGTGGCGACCTCGTTGCGGTCCGCGGGGGCATTCGCGCTGGCGGGCCGGGGGGGTATCTTGAGCGGCCGAGTCGGGTGTGTGGCTGCCAGTCGATCGGTCGCCGTGGAGGGATCCTCATCATGCGGGCTCGATGGACGCGGGTCGCGGGATGGTCAGCGGCGGTTGTGGGCATGGCGCTGGCCGTGCGCGGGGCGCCGGTCGCCGTCGCCAGCTATGAGGACGGCGAGGAGGTGCGCTACCCGGTGGTGCTGCTGCGCGGCACGGTGGATCCAGGGGCGACCGCAGTGACGATCACGAACCGGTCGTCGCAGCGGCCCAGCCGTGAGCTTGCCGGGCAGGCCCGGGACGGGCGTTTCTCCGGGCTGGCGGAACTGGTTCCGGGGGAGAACGTTGTGGGGATCTCCTGCGGGGAAGCCATGGCTGAGCTCCGCCTGCGCTACCGGCCCCAGACCAACCCCGCCCGGGTGCGGGTCATCTATGTCACGGACCGTTCGGGGGATACCGACTTCGACCGGCCTGCCGGCAGCGACGGCGACTGGCTGGGCCGGCTGCGGACCGCGATGCTGCTGATGCAGACCTTCACGGCCGAGCAGTGCCATCTGGCCGGGCTGTCGCGCCGGACGTTCTGCCTGGAGACGGATGAGGCGGGCGAGGTGATCGTGCGGCGGCTGCAGGGCGAGCGAACCGCTGCCGAGTACCAGGTCATGGACGGCAACGAGCTCTATCGCGAGCTGGGCCGGGAGCGGGATGCGCGCCTGCCCCCGGGGGATGACGCCGACCTGGTCATTCCCGCCTTCACGCGCTTCGACCGGACCACGGGCAGGCCCACGGCCCACACCGCCCTGGGCGGCGGCAACCTGGCGCTGTTCGGTTCCGGCGATCTGTTCACCTGGCCCGAGTCGCTGGCCCGGGTGCAGGCGGCTTTCATGGATGCGCGGCGGGTGGACCCGACCCAGTTCTTCAGCGACTCGGTGGGACGCCACACCTACTGGGCCTGTGCCTCGACGACGATGGGTGCCGCCCTGCATGAGCTGGGGCACGTTTTCGGATTGCCGCACTCGACCCAACCGCATGATCTGATGACGCGCGGGCACGACCGCTTCAACCGCTACTTCACGTTGGTCGAGCCGCCCCATGTCGGGCGGCCATCGGTCTACGCGTTTGGCCCCAACGAGGTCGCGACCTGGGCTCCGGTGAGCCTGCAGCCCCTGTTCCACGAACGTCTGCTGGCCCTCGACACGCCGCCGCCGCTTTCGGTCGAGCCGCCACGGGTGGCCCTGGATGCGGAGCGTCTGGAAGTGGTTATCGAGTCGCCTGCGGGGATCGGCGCCGTGGTGGTGCAGACGTCGACGGGGGACGGTGGCACGGTCGCCCGGGACGCCTGGCCGCCGGTGGCGACGGCAGCGGTCCCGACGCGGGTGGTCATCCCGGCCGCCCAACTGGGCCGCATGGCCGGTACCGTGCAGGCCTCTTTGGCGCTTCGCGATGGGACCGGTCGACGCGATCACGTCCGGGTCGCCGACCTCCTGCAGGGGCCTTTTGTCGAGGGCTGGCACCTGGCCCCCGAGACCGTCCCCTGGCCCGAGACGTCCCGTTTCCCGGAGGTCGGCCCGGAGGCGTGCCAGCGCCTGGCGGCAGCAGCCCTGGAGACCCCTCTGCGGACGGCATCGGGCCCGTTCGTGGACCTGTTGCCATGGATGGGGAGCGGGAAGACCGAGCGCGTCGCGGCGTACCTCTGCCGGCGGCTGGTGGCGCCTCAGGCCACGCGGGTCCGGCTCGGCACCGGCAGCGATGATGCGCTGCGGGTATGGCTCGACGGTCACGTGGTGCGGGAGGTCCTGGCCCTGCGTGGTTCAGCCCCGGACTCCGAGTGGACCGACCTGGCCCTGGACGCCGGCACGCACACGCTAGTGCTGGAGGTCTCGCAGTGTCTTGGCGGCTGGGGGTTCCATGCCCGGCTGAGCGATCCCGCAGGAGGCCCCTTGCGGCTTCAGGACGATGGCACGATGGCCCCCTTCAGCGTGGCCGGCCTGGAGCGTTTTCGTCAGGCTGTCGAGGACCAGTTCGTCCGCCGGTGGCACCTCTGGCCCGAGGTGGTGGCGTGGACGGACCATCGGAGCCTGGTGCCGATGAGCGCCGAGTTGCTCCAGCGCATCGAGACCGAGGCTGCCGCCGTGGCTCCGGTCACTGCCGGTCCGGCCGGGGCTGTGGTGGACCTGACGGCGTTGCATCCCCTCGGGAAGCGGACCGATGCCGCCGCCTACGCCTGGCGTCGCATCCAGGTCCCCGCACCACGGCGGGTCGTGGTTCTGACCGGCAGCGATGACGCGCTGCGGATGTGGCTCAACGGCCGCGAGGTGAAGGCCGTGCTGGCCCTACGCGGGACGGTCCCGGACGCGGACCGCACGGAGTTGGAGTTGCAGGCCGGGGAGAATCGGTTGTTGGTGGAGGTCTCGCAGGGCGCCGGGGACTGGAGCTTCTGCCTGCGGCTGGAGGATGCGGACGGCACGCCGTTGCGGGTGACCGCCGAGGGGGACCTGGTGCGGCTGGGGGCTATGGCACGGCCCTGACGGCGCCGCCATCGGTCGCGGCGGCGGTCCGGCCGCGGGTGCGGCCTGCCCTTGCCCTCCAGGGCGGTGGCGTGTGCCGGGGGGTGTCGCGAAAACCTGGCCCGTGCGCGGGCTTCACGCCCGGAAGGCAGCCACGAACTCCTGGTTGCCCTTGGGCCCGGTGATGGGGGAGGGGACGACCCCCACGGCGGTCCAGCCGAGTCCGGCCCGGGCGAAGGCGCAGACTTTCTCCACGCAGCGTTGGCGGATGGCCTCATCGCGCACGACGCCGCCCTTGCCCACGTCCTGCCGTTCGGACTCGAACTGGGGCTTGACCAGGGCAAAGACCCAGGCGCCGCGACGGAGCAGGGGTTTGCAGGGCGGCAGGACCTTGGTCAGGGAGATGAAGGATACATCGGCGGTCAGCACGTCGATCGGCTCCGGCACGAGATCGGCGGAGAGGACGCGAGCGTTCACCTTCTCCAGGCAGACCACACGGGGGTCCTGCCGGAGGCGATAGTGGAGTTGGCCATAGCCCACGTCCACCGCGTAGACGCGCCGGGCCCCGTGGCGCAGGAGCACCTCCGTAAAGCCGCCGGTGGAGGCCCCCACATCCAAGGCCACGGTGTCGGCGAGGTCGGGGTGGAAGGCGTCCAGGGCGGCCAGGAGCTTGTGGGCACCTCGGCTGACGTAGTCGTCGGCCGGGGTGACGCTCAGGGGGGCATCCTCCGCCAGGGCTTGGCCGGGCTTGCGGACGGGCGTGTCGCGGCCGGTCAGAACGCGGCCCGCCATCACCAGCCGTTGGGCCTCGGTGCGGGTCGCTGCCAGCCCGCGTTCTACCAGGAGCTGGTCGGCACGGCGGGAGCTCACGGGACGTCCTCAGAGCGATAGGGTGAAGCGCGACTCCCCACTGTACACGTGCGCGGCCCTGGCGCGACCCGGATACCCCGCCGGCGGCGGGAACACGCGCCGCGGCGCAACCCGGAGGGCAACTCGCGTGTCTGACCGAGCCGTCTGGCCAGCAGGTGGTGGAAACGGGGCCTCGACGGCATGGAGCCAGAGGGCTCAGACCCCCGGCATGCACGAGGTCAGACTGGACGGGCTCGGTACGTTGCCTCTGACATCCACACGCGAGAAGGAGACACCTCGGTGAAGACGAATCCTGGTGCCGTGACGTTCCGCGGGAATCCCCTGACCCTCGTCGGCGAGGTGCCGGCAGTGGGCAGGGCGGCCCCCGATGTGACCGTGCTCGACAACGGCCTCAAGCCGGCCAAGCTGTCCGACTACCGGGGCAAGACGGTGGTCCTGGTGACGGTCCCGTCCCTGGACACTCCGGTCTGCGACACCGAGACCCGGCGCTTCAACCGCGAGGCGGTCGGGCTGGGCGGCTCGGTGGTGGTCCTGGTGGTCAGTGTGGACCTGCCCTTTGGCCAGGGGCGCTGGTGCGGTGCGGCCGGGGTGGACCGTGTGGTCACGCTTTCTGACCATCGCGATACGGCTCTGGGCCTTGCCTACGGTGTGCTGATCCAGGAACTGCGGCTTCTGGCTCGCAGTGTCTTTGTGATCGGCCCGGATGGTGTGCTACGTTATGCTCAGGTCGTGAAGGAGATCACCAAGGAGCCCGACTACGAGGCCGTGCTGTCGGCCGTTCGGGCTCTGCGATGATCGGGCCAGCGGCCACACCCGCCGCCGACGAGGCCCTGGACGGTAGCGCGATGAGAAGGAGACCCGGGACATGAAGAAGTACGAGTGCACTCTCTGCGGCTACGTCTACGACCCCAAGAAGGGCGACCCGGACAACGGCGTCGAGCCCGGCACCGCCTTCGAGGACCTGCCGGATGACTGGGTCTGCCCCGAGTGCGGCGCCTCGAAGGACGACTTCGAGGAGGCCTGAGCCGGCTGCAAGGGTCTGCTCGCGGCCCGCGTGAGCAGACCCTCTGCCGGGCGCCGGGCCCGGAGAAGGTGCCATGACCGTCACCGAGGCCGCCTTGCGGCGCCTGACCAGGTTGCAGCAACGGGCCGGTCCAGGGTGCATCGGGTTCCTGTTCGAGGGGGCCATCGGGTCGTGCTCGGTGAGTAAGCCAATCCTGACGCCGGTGACGGCCCCGGTGACGGCGGCGCGGGAGTTCAGGGCTGGGGCGGTTGTTCTGTTTGCCGCTGGGGAGGCGGCGGAGATCCTGGAACAGGCCACTTTCGAGGTGGATGATCGTCTGCTGTTTGGCCGGGGCCTGAGTTTGCGGTGGCCACACCGCGAGGGCGGCTGCCCAAACTGCCGATGAGAGAAACGAGCCGTCCTGCGGCCGGCCCGGCGGACTTACCGGGATGACGTCTGCGTTTGCGGGTAGCGGATGACGCGGGTGTGGACGCGCGGGGTGCGCCTGGGGTGAGTTTCTGGCAGCGGGTGCAGGAGGCGGTCATGCCTGAGGTGAGTTCCCCTGGGGGGCCACGAGGCCCCAGGTTCAGACCCCAGGTGGCGATGCGCCGGGTCTGTCTGGCGCTGACTCCGGCACTGGTGGGGGGGGTCTACTTCTTCGGCTGGCGTGCCGGGGCGCTGTGTGCCTGGACGGTGCTGTGGACCAGTGCCACGGAGTACGTCCTGGCAAGGCGCCGCGGGGACCCGCTGACGGAGTCCGCCCTGGTGACCGGGATGTTGCTGGGGCTGTCCCTGCCGCCGACGCTGCCCTTCTGGATGGCCTCTGTCGCCGCGGTCGTGGCGATGTCTTTCGGCAAGGAGTTCTTCGGCGGTTTTGGCCGGAACGTCTTCAACCCCGCCATGGTCGGGCGGGCCTTTGTCTACGTCTGTTTTCCCATTGAGATGACGCGTGGATTCGCTCCGGCCTACGTCTCCGGGACTGGCGGCTTTGCGCACTGGGGCCCCCTGAGGTCCCTGGCCGGGATGGACGCGGTCAGCGCGGCCACCCCCATGTGGGTCTTGCGTGACTACGGCTGGGCCGCCTCTCTGAAGGACCTCTTCCTAGGCACCCTGGGGGGGACCTTTCCGCTTCAGGGCGGAGGGCAGAAAGTCCTGGCAGCCGGTTCCATCGGCGAGGTGTCGGCGTTGCTGCTGCTGCTGGGAGGCGCCTACCTGCTGATCTCCGGGACGGCCCAATGGCGTCTGCTGCTCAGCAGCCTTGCGGGGGCGGTGCTGACGGTGGTCGTCCTGCGTCACGGGTTCGGCGTGAGGGCGGTGCCGCCGGTGGCCTGGTCTCTCTGTTCCGGGGCCCTGCTGTACGGCTGCCTGTTCATGGTGACGGATCCGGTCAGTGCGCCCAAGGACAAGACCACGCAGCTCATCTACGGGGCAGTGATCGGGGCCCTGATCGTGTTCATGCGCTGGAAGGCCGTGTTTGCGGGTGGCGTTGGGTTCGCCATCCTGCTGGGCAACACCGTCGGCCCCACGGTCGAGCTGGCCGTGAAGAGCCTGGCCAAGCCCCGCAAGCCAGCCGGCAGGGGCCCCAGGGCGGCGGCGGCGGCCTCGGGGGGTGCCGCGCCATGACCACCAAGCCCTGGTTCATCGTCGGTTTCATGGCGGCCGTCGCGCTGGTTTTCGGCTCCGGCGTGACCGGCATCTACCTTGGCGCCGCGGGTCTGCTCCAGCGCAACACCGAGTTTCTGCGCCAGCGGGCTCTGGTGTCGGTATTCGGCTACGGCGATCCACGCAGCATGACCAAGCCCGAGGTTTCCGCCCTGGTAACGGCCCAGGTGGTCGCCGGCGAACGCTGCACGGACCCGGAGACGGGGGCCAGTTTCGAGCTGATCAAGGCCTATGCGGACGCCGGCAGGACGGAGCTGAAGGCCTATGGCTTCCAGTTCCGCGGGTTGGCCTTCTGGGGGCCGGTGCAGGCCATCCTGGCGGTCACTCCCGACCTGACCCGTACGGTGGGCCTGGTGGTCCTTGAGCAGTCGGAGACCCCCGGCCTTGGCGGACGCATCGAGGAGCCGGTCTTCACCGACCAGTTCCGCGCGGGGATCACCGTGGCTCCGAACGGCCCCGGGCCCTTCATCCGCATGGCGAGCGCGGGGACCCCGGACCCGGATGGCCGTCAGGTGGACGCCATCACGGGTGCCACTCAGACCTGCATGGCCCTCGAGCGCGTCCTGAACCAGCAGTTGGGCGTCTTCCACCGGGCCATGGCCGTGCGTCCGGCCGCCACCTCAGCAGGGAGCCTGTGACAGCCATGGGATTCCGCGAGTCAGCCGGTGGCAGGGCCTTCCTGGTCAACCTCTGGCGGGACAACCCTGTATTCCGCCAGGTCATCGGGATCTGCTCGACCCTGGCGGTCACCAACCTGGCCAAGAACACGGTCCTGATGTGTGGCGCGCTGGCCTTTGCCACGGCTCTGTCGGGCTTCACCATCTCCCTCATCCGCAGCTATACGCCCAAGCAGGTCCGCATGATGGTGCAGGTGCTGGTGATCGCCGCCTACGTCATCATCGCGGGCTTCGCCATGAAGGCCTGGTTCCCCGAAGTCCACAAGCTCATCGGTCCCTACGTCGGGCTGATCATCACCAACTGCATCCTGATGGGCCGCTGCGAAGCGTTCGCCGCGAAGAATCCGCCCTGGGCCTCCTTCCTCGACGGTCTGGGGGCCGGGCTCGGGTACAGCCTCGTGCTGCTCCCCATCTCGGTGGTTCGGGAGGTGATGGGTTTCGGGACCCTTTTCGGGCTGGCCCTGCCCGCCCGGGAGGCGTGGTGGCACTCGTGGACGATCATGATCATGCCGCCGGGGGCCTTCTTCATGCTGGCTCTGGTGGTCTGGCTGTGCAGCCATCTGGTTCGCACCCAGGGAGGGCAGCCCGCATGACCGTTCCCGTCACCGCCGACGTTGGGCATCCGGCCCTGCTGGTGCAGCTCGTCGTCATCCTCCTGGCGGCGGCCATCACGGACAACATCCTGCTGACCCGCTTCCTGGGCATGTGCTCGTTCATCGCCATCTCGCGGCAGATGAAGACCAGCATCGGCCTGGGGGTGGCCGTAGCGGTGACCACCACGGCCACCGCCGCGCTGAACTACCTGGTGCATGTCTGGATCACGGTCCCCCTCGGGATCGATTTCCTGGAGTACATCCTCTTCATCGTCGTCATCGCCGCCTTCGTGCAGCTCGTCGAGATGGTCATCGAGCGTTTCTCGCCAGCCCTGTACTTCGCGCTGGGGATCTTCTTGCCTCTGATCGCGGTGAACTGCGCCATCCTGGGCGTGTCGCTGTTCATGCTTGCCAAGGAGGGGTACGGTTTCGTGCAGTGCGTCGCGTTCGGCTTGGGCAGCGGCCTCGGCTGGTTGCTGGCCATCGTGCTCATGGCTGGCATCCGGACGCGCGTCAAGGAGGACAAGGTCCCGCAGGGCCTGCGCGGCACCGGCATCACCCTGGTCATCTGCGGCATCATCGCCTTGGCCTTCGTCGGTTTCAGCGGCATGATCAAGTTCTGAGGAGGGAGGAGGGACGAGGGACGGGGGTCGAGAGGACATGAAGACACAGGGCGGAAGGAATGGCCAACGCTCAACGCCGAACTCGGAACGTGGAGCTCGGAACGTGGGACCCTCGACCCTTGTCCCTTGACCCTCTTAATATGGAACTGCAATGGTGTTCCTAACGGCAGTGGGAAGCCTGGTAGGCGTGTGCGCGGGACTGGCGCTGCTGCTGGTGATCGCGGATCGCTACCTCAATGACTACGGCACCTGCCGCATCACGGTCAATGGCACTGATCGCGAGCTGGAGGTGTCTGGGGGGAGCAGCCTGCTGAGCCTGCTGACCTCGCAGCGGATCTTCATCCCTTCGGCCTGCGGCGGCAGCGGCAGTTGCGGGCTGTGCAAGGTGAAGGTGACAGCGGGTGGCGGCACGGTCCTGGCGACGGAGGAACCGCACCTGACGGCGGCGGAGATCCAGGATGGCGTTCGCCTGGCGTGCCAGCTCAAGGTTCGCGCCGATCTTGCCATCGAGGTCCCCAAGGCCTTCTTTTCGGTGCGGGAGTACCGTGCCGTGGTGGTCGAGATCAAGCCACTCACCCACGACATCCGGCTGGTGCGCTTTGAGCTGGTCGACCCCGAGACCATGGACTTTGTACCCGGCGCCTACGTGCAGCTCCAGGCACCGCCCTATAAGGGGAGCCCCAATTCCGTCTACCGGGCCTACTCGCTTGCCGGCGACCCGCGTGACAAGCGCCACGTGGATCTCATCATCCGGCGGGTGCCGAAGGGCATCTGCACGACCTGGGTGTTCGATCACCTGCAGGTGGGTGACAGGGTCGGGCTCAACGGTCCCCATGGCGACTTCCGCATCCACGCCGGTGACGCCGAGATGGTCTTCATCGCCGGTGGCAGTGGCATGGCCCCCTTCCGGAGCATCCTGTCCGACATGCGGCACACCCGCGACCCGCGCCGGGTGCGGTACTTCTTCGGGGCGGTTTCCAGGCGGGACATGTTCTACCTTGACGAGATGAAGGAGTTCGAGGTGGCCCTGCCTGACTTCCGCTTCATCCCGGCCTTGAGCAAGCCGGCGCCCGAGGACGCCTGGGAGGGTGAGGTCGGGCTGATCACCGAGGTCGTCGGCCGCCACTGCCCTGACGGGGCTGGCAAGGAGTCTTATCTGTGCGGTTCCCCGGGCATGATCGACGCCTGCATCAAGGTGCTGACAGCCCACGGAATGGCCTCCGACCGGATCTTCTACGACAAGTTCGCGTGACCCATGGGAAGCACCAGGGACAGCCGGAGGGCCAGCCATGAAGCGGAACCCAAGTCTCGCCACCGTGCGGCAGCGCATGGCTCCCGGCCGGCTCTCCGGCACGGGCTTCCTCGGCGACGACGAGCGGCCCTTGGATGAGATCATCGCCGCCGACCTGGCCGAGCTGGACGAGGCCGGCCTGGCCCCCGGGCAGGTGGCGGACCTCCTCGACGAGCTGCACCGGGTCGCCGACGCTGGCCTGGAGGCGCCCCAGCCGGCCTTCGGCGGACGGGCCATCGCCGAGGTCGTCGAGGGCATGGGGCGCATTTCATGCCCTTTCGCCTGCGGGGTACGCAGCCACAAGGCCGTAGTCCACGTCAAGGCCGGCAGCCTCGACGTGCGCTTCACGCCTCTCCACGCCCACCTCATCCGCGAGCACGGCTTCTTCCAGGGCCGCGGCAGTGAGTTTCGCCTGGAGCCGCGCGACGTGGTGGCGCTCTACGTCGCCTGCAAGGGGTGAGAGGGCAGGGGGATCGGACCGATCCGGCCGATCCGACAGATACCGATCGGTCGGATCAGGTCGGTCGGGACGATCGGGCGGCGGCGAGGTGGGAGGCCACGGCCGCCACGGTGTCGATCCAGACGCCGTGAGCCGGGTCGCGGCACCAGGCGCAGAAGCGCTCGAGGGTACCGGTTGCGACGCACTGCCGTGGCTGGGTGCCGACATCGTGGCCGACCAGGATAACCCAGAGGCCGTGGGCAGCGGCTTGCTCCACGGTCGCCACCAGCTTCTCGAAGGGGACCCCGTCCATCTCCGTGCCGGCCAGGGCCGCCAGGTCACAGAAGTCGGGGCGGTTGAGGAACTCCTCGCGGAAGCCGCGGCCGGCCAGGAACATGCGGGCCACCAGCGGGACGTAGCTGCGGCGCCCTTCGCCCCGTCCCACGTAGGTCTGGCCACAGGGGTAGGCGAAGGTCGTCGGAGCCGCCCCGGAGAGGTCCCGGATTCGGCGGCTGGCTTCGGCGAGGTCCTCCTCCATCTGTTCGAGGGTCATGTTCTCCAGGACGTTACGGGCGCCCCAGATGAAGTTGCCGCTGCAGGTGTGGTGCAGGCTGTGGTTGCCCAGCTCGTGGCCGGCGGCCACGGCACGCTGCCAGTCGGGCAGGCGCTCCCGGGCCCGGTCCGGCCCGATGTAGAAGGTCGCCCGGACGCCCAGACGGTCCAGCACGGGGATGCCCTGGTCCAGTTGGCTGGGGCGGGCATCATCGAAGCTGAGGCTGACGGCGACCCGCGCGCCACCCGGCCATGGAACAGTCTTCAACAGGCTCATGGTCAGCTCTTTCCAGCTACTGAGAAGGTGGTGACGACAACCAGTTCGAGGCGAGCTCCGGGCTGGATCACAGGGGGACAGCCGCCGGCGGCCTCGATCTCCATGAAGCAGGTGGGATCGCTGTAGGCACTGAAGCGGATCGGCGGGCCATCGGGCTCGTGGAGCGAGGGCCGGTCGGCGAGGTCGGTGTAGTCCAGGCCAGGAGCGAGAGGCTGGGTGGTGCGGTGCACGCAGAGCCCGCGCCGGGGGTCGACGAACTCCACGTAACCGACCCGGGGTGACAGTCCGAGCTGGAACCTGGGGCCACCCGCGGTGGTGACGTGCCAGACGCCGTCGCGGCACTGGCGCCGGTCCTCGCTCGGGCCATAGAGGTCCCAGACACAGGCCGGGCCACCGGCATCCGGGAAACGGGCTTCGCAACCCTCGCCGCAGTCGAACTGGCAGAGGGTCCAGGGGGCCAGCAGGAGGGCCTCCCGGTGACGCGGGGCAGGCCCCAGGTACTCGATGACCTCGGTCGTCTCCACGGTGACGGAGTCCTGGCCAGGCCGCACGTGCACCTGGCGCTCAAAGGCCGTGGGCACGCCGTTGCCCTGGGCGTTGACGAGGTCGATCTCGGCGCGCAGCGTGGCGCTGTTGGGGGTGGTCTCGGCCAGCCAGAAGCGGGCCGAGCTCAGGCCGGGCGGGACGCGCCAGGTGCCCGTGCTGTATTCGTAGCCGAGGCGGGACCCTTCCGGGGAGGCCCAGAGGCCGTCGCCACCGGGATTGAGGTAGCGGTCCTTGGTGCAGGTGCCGAGGAAGGCCTCGGGGTTGACGCGGTTGATGACCTCTCCGTTGAGGACGGTGAAGAGTCGTCCCTCGAGGTCCAGGCCGGCCACGACTCCGGCGGCCTCGGTGCCGATGAGCCGGTAGCGGCGCCGGCCGGTGTCGAACAGGCGGATGAGTTCGCTGATCGTCATGCTGCGACTCCTCGGCGGTGATGGGGTGCGGGCTGCGGTCGGGCATAATGTCTCGCCTCAGGCCGAAGACGCAACCGTACCCGGCAGGCCGGGGGTGTCGGGGGGCGGGAGGAGGACGCCTCCGGCGGCCGGGACATCGCGGACTCCCCGGAGCCCACGGGTTGGCGCGCCACGCCAGACGCGGCCGAGTACAACCCCATTGCCGCGGCGCGCGCTGCCGACGCAAGTAAGCGTGCAGGGGGAGGAGAGCGGCCTTCGGCAGCCGTCATGCTGGGGCCGCGAGCGGGCGCCGGTAGGCAGGGATCGCCTCCTCGATGACCTGGGTGACCTGGCGGATCTTCCACTCCAGGTGTTCCCGGTCGGTCATGTACTCCATGCTTGGCTCCCAGCCGAGGCGCGAGTCGGCCTCGACCAGGGGGATGGCCGCACGGGCATTCCCGATCTCGGCGTGGCCGAGTTGCAGCATCTGCTCCAGGGTGGCCTGGCGGGCCGGAGCGTCGGCCTCCGGCCGGCGCAGGGCCTGGTTGAGCAGGAACCAACGCTTCACGTGGATCGTGGTGCGGACGCACAACAGGATGAAGTGGCCCAGACGGTGCTGGCTGAGGGCGTTCTCCCGCTTGCCCTCCGGGGCCAGTTCCACCGCGGCCTGCATCGCTTCGAGGCCCCGCTGCCAGGTGGCCGCGAGCCGTTCCAGGAGACGGATCTCGCCCTCGACGTCCGCCGGCGCGTGGGACCGGTAGAGAGTATGCACGATGCGACTGCCGAAATGGGCGTAGTCAGCCGAGGGGAAGGTCACGTCCTGATCGAGGAACACGAGCGGGAAGGAGGGCCCGACGCGGAAGGGGCCATACTGGTCTTCGTTGGTCGGCACGTAGTCCCGGATGGCCTCGCTCCAGGCCCGCCAGGCATCGAGGACGCGCGGAGCGGCGTCGGGGCCGGTGTCGCGGGTCGCGATGCGCAGGGCCATCGGCTCGAAGTCCTCCTGCGGGTCCCAGTAGGCCCCCTTGGCCAGTTCGCTGACCGGGGATGGCCACCAGCCGAAATGGTGCGACTCCATCAGACCCTGCAGGCCCCAGTTGCGGCGCGCCTCGTGCAGGGCTTCGTAGCGGCGCTGCCACTGGAAGGGGATGGGCTCATAGGGGATGACGCCGACATCCCAGGTCAAGCCGGCGGTGTTGGCCATGGCGTAGAGGGGCAGCCCGCGCTCGTGGGCCGCCTGGGCCTCGGTGGCGAAGTACTGCCCGGGGCCTTCGAAGGAGGCCGTGTAGTCGACGCAGCGGGTCATGACGCCATCCTTGCGGATGTCTTCGAACATCTCGAAGGTGACCTCCAGGGAGATGTCCGTGGGCAGCGAGGCGATGAGGGCGAGGCGGTCGGCGACGGGGGCCCAGCCCCAGTTATAGGTCCAGAAGACGATGTCGCACTGGGGATTGGCGCGGCGGATGACCCTCTTGACCAGGTCGAGCCATTGCGGGTAGTCGCGGCAGGGCCACCAGCCCGGGAAGGGCCGTCTATCGTTCTCGGCGCCGGCCGGTACGGGGCCGTGTCGGGTGCGCATGCGCGTGCGCTCGTCGTGGCTGGGGAACTCGCAGGACTCCCCCACGAGAACGATGCCGCGGGCTCCGGGGCAGGAACGCATCAGGGCCCCGTAGGTATTCTCGTAGAAGGCTTCTGCGCCCGGGTCTTCCGGGTGCCGGTTGCTGTGCAGGCAGCTATAGAGGTACACATCGAGCCCGTGCAGGGCGGCGCGGTCCACCAGGTGGTTGAGGTCAAGGTGACCCGTCGTGGTCCGGTTGACCCCCTTGGCGAAGACCAGGATGGCGTCCATCCCGGCGTGGGCGATGGCGTTGAGATGGGCATCCGGGAACTGGTCGATGCCCCAGCCCGAATGGACCATCCGCGGCTGAAACAGGGGGGTGCGGACCGTGTCGACCATGGGCAGGAACGGGGCTTCGCGCAGGTTCAGCAGGTCCTCGATGTAGAAGGCGCCCTGGCCGGCACCCCGGTCGTCGTAGCCGCAGACGATGGCGGCGTCCCGTTTGACGACAAGGCGGTAGCTGCGCGGCACCGTAAGGCCGGCTCCGAGTCTGGGCAGGTGCTGCCGGGTACCGAGCACGATGGCGTTGGCCTCGGCGCGACCGAGGGCGCTGTCGAGGCGGCACCGGCGCAGGAGGAGTGAGACACCCAGGCTGACGAAGAAGTAGTCCTGGAGGTCACGGGCGACGTGCAGCAGGTGTCGGGAGGCGTCGGGGGGAATGACGATCTGCCAGCCCGGCTGGACCACGACCTCGGCGCTGTTGGGGGTCTGGTCCGGGAGGCAGCGGCCCGGCCGGTGGACCTCGTTGAGGCGGTGGCGAAATTCGTATGGGCGTTCGGCCATGGATACCCCCGGCGGCTAGAGGATATTGGCGGCGGTCTCGGCCAGGGCGCTGCGCTCGCCCTTGACCAGAGTCAGGTGGGCGCTGAGGGGGCTGTCGCGGAAGCGGTCCACGAGACAGGTAAGGCCATTGGAGCGTGCGTCGACGTAGGGGTTATCGATCTGGTGGGGGTCGCCGGTGAGGACGATTTTGCTGCCGGAGCCGACGCGGGTGATGACGGTCTTGACCTCGAGGGGGGTGAGGTTCTGGGCCTCGTCGATGACGATGAACTGGTTGGGGATGCTGCGGCCGCGGATGTAGGTCAGGGGCTCCACCGCGATCTCATCGCAGTCCATGACGTCGTTGGGGAGCGTCCGGGCGGGGGCGAGCCGGTCCTGGCTGCGGATGAGGTCCAGGGCGTCATAGACCGGCTGCATCCAGGGACGCATCTTCTCGCCCAGATCGCCGGGGAGGTAACCCAGGTCGCGGCTCACGGCGATGGTCGGTCGGAAGACGATCAGGCGCTGGTAACGGTTGTCGGCGAAGACCTGGTGCAGGCCGGCCGCCATGGCCAGGAGGGTCTTGCCGGTACCTGCCTTGCCGGCCAGGGTGACCATGGGGATGGTCGGGTCCAGCAGGGCATCCAGGGTGAACGTCTGTTCTGGGTTGAGGCTGCGGACGCCGCAGACGGCCCGGGTGGTCTCGATGAGGGGCCAGAGGGTTCGGCCGTCCTTGGCCACGCGGCAAGCCTGGGCGCGCCTGGGGTTGCCCTTGTCGCGCAGGAAGACGTACTCGTTGGGGGCTGTGTCGAGTTCCGGGATGACGGCACTGCGGCCTTCCTTGAGACCGTCGATGAGCGGGGCGTCCACCTCCAGGGCATGCCAGCCTCTGAGCAGGTCCGTGTCACGGATGCGGGCAGGGTCATAGTCCCGGGCCTCGATACCGAAGACATCGGCCCGGACGCGCAGGTTGACGTTCTTGGTCACGATGGTGACCGGGACCTGTGGGTCGGACTGCCGCAGGAAGAGGGCGGCGCTGAGGATGCTGTTGCCGACACGGCTTTCCGGGCGGCTGTTGTCGAAGGCCGGGAGGCCGTCGCCTGGCGGCGGGATACGGCAGAGGACGCGCAGGGTCCCGCCGTTGTCCATGGCCACGCCGGTGCCGACCGATCCACGGGCCCGCAGTTCATCGATGAGGTGGGCGACCGTGCGGGCGCTGCGACCCCGCTCGTTGGGGTCGTGCTTGAAGGTGTCCATTTCCTCGATAACTTCCAGGGTCAGGATCACCTCGTCTCCGCCATAGTGGAGAAGCGACTGCGGATCGAACAGCAGGATGTTGGTATCCAGGATGTAGCGGCACGACATCGGCACGGCTCCAGACCCCACACAACCCCGGGCTCCCGGCCGGCCCGGCACTCGGACATAGGCACCAACCCGCCGCCCGGACGAGGGGACACCAGGCCGGGGCCACAGGAAGGGCCGGCGGTGCAACCGCCGACACGGGTGCAGCCGAGGGAGCGCTGCAGGCCGGCCTCGCGGCCGGTCGCTCTAACATAGTGGACGGAAGACGGGCCGCAACCCTGTAGGGGGAGTCGCGGTGGCAACCCAGCGGCATGCATTCCGGTTCGGCGAGCGTGAACTGGTGCTGGCGGGCGAGTGCCAGCTCATGGGGGTAGTGAACGTCACGCCAGACTCGTTCTCCGATGGGGGAGAGCACGCCACCACGGAGCGGGCGGTGGCTCACGGACTGGCCCTGGTGGCCCAGGGCGCGGCCTGGCTGGACATCGGCGGCGAGTCGACGCGGCCGGGCAGTGCTCCCGTGCCGCTGGACGAGGAACTGCGGCGGGTGGTCCCCGTGGTCCGGGAGCTCCGCCGGCGGACCGAGGCCCTGATCAGCGTCGACACGACGAAGGCCGAGACGGCCCGGGCTGCCCTGGCGGCCGGGGCCCAGGTGGTGAACGATGTGTCCGGCCTGCAGGCAGACGCGCAGATGGCCCGCGTTCTGGCGGATACGGGTGCCGGCTGCGTCCTGATGCACATGCGCGGCACGCCCGCCACCATGCGGTCGCTGGCCATCTATGACGACGTGGCCCGCGACGTGTGCCGGGAACTGGCCCACTGCCTGGAGTCTGCGGTGTCCCGCTCGGGTCTGCCGGCCGAGCACTTCCTGCTGGATCCCGGCATCGGCTTCGCCAAGACGGCTGAACAGAACCTGGTCCTCATGGCCCGTCTGGCGGCCCTGCGTGAGGGGCTGGGTCGGCCCCTGCTGGTGGGGCCATCCCGCAAGTCCTTCATCGGTCACGTGCTGGACCGTCCTGACCCGCGTCAGCGGGGTTGGGGAACGGCCGCCGCTGTTGCCGTCTGTGCCTTGGCGGGGGTGGACCTGGTGAGGGTCCACGACGTGGCCGAGATGCAGGACGTGGTGCGCGTCTGCAGCGCCATCCGGGCTGCGGGCGCCTCCTGCGGACCTCGGCCAGTTTCCGCGGGGCACTGACCAGCCTCCGCCCTGGCAGCGCTCCCGCCGCTCCAGGCCCTCCATCGAGGACCTCCTGGCCCTGCTCGGAACCCAGGCCGCCGAGCGCGATGGCCTCGAGCGCGACGGCCTCGAGCCCGACGGCCTGCCCTTCCGCTACCACCCCAAGACGGCCGTCGCACGCTCCGCAGCCTGACCCGCGCAGGCCGCACCCGCCAGTCAGAACGTCCAAACGCCAGTGCCGGGATACGGAGACCACGGCTTCCACGGCGGCCGGTGCCCGCCTCCGCTGGGCCAGGGACATGGGCACCGGGTCCCCTCCCCGCCATGGTCGGGGACAGCAGCCCAAGGCAGGGGCTGTCAGCCCGAAGTCCGTTCGACCGAGGGGGTCCCCGTCGGAGCTGGGACTCACCCCTGTCAGCGCGGCGCCACCGCCCCCCGGGCCGTCCCCTACGAAGCGCCCTGTCGCCCGGGTCTGCGGCGTTGCCATCCGCCTCACCCGATGTATGGTGTGGCCTCCGTCAGCGTTGCTGCCGCCCGAGAGAGCGACGATTTCCGGAAGACCTGTGAGGCCGTGTCGATGAGCACCTTCCCCGTCCTGGTGGCCATGGATCTTGAGGGCGTCCTTGTCCCCGAGGTCTGGATCGCCGTCGCCGAGGCGACAGGGATCCCGGAACTGCGCCTGACCACCCGCGACATCTCCGACTACGACGCCCTGATGAAACACCGCATGGGCATCCTTCGCCAGCACGGCCTGAAGCTGGCAGATATCCAGCGCGTTATCGCCGGCATGGCCCCTCTGCCCGGTGCGCTGGAGTACATGGCCTGGCTGTGTGAGCGCTACCAGAACGTGATCCTCTCAGATACCTTCTATGAGTTCGCGTCGCCCTTCATGCGCAAGCTGGGGTGGCCGGTGCTGTTCTGCAACTCCCTCCAGGTCGACGCCGACGGCATGGTGGCCAACTACCGCATGCGGATCAGCGACGGGAAACGGCATGCTGTCCTGAGCCTGAAGAACCTGAACTTCCGCGTCATCGCCATGGGCGACTCATACAACGACACCGCGATGCTGCACGAAGCGGACCTGGGCATTCTCTTCCGCCCGCCCGCCAAGGTTCGGGAGCAGTTCCCGCAGTACCCCGTGGCGGAGGACTACGGGACCGTGCAGGAGTACATCGAACGGTTTGCCGCGTCCTGACCGGGGCCGGTGAGGGCCTCGCCAGAGAGGGTCCCGTCATGCCTCTGAACACGGTCCGGCAGCAGTCCCTGCGCGCCCTGGTCGAGGCGCTGGTCGACCAGCGCCGGGCACGGGTCTTGGTGGAGCCCAACCGCCGGGCGTCCGGTTTCTGGTTCGGCGGCGGCAACCTGGCCGCCGATGCGCGGGGGACGCTCTGGCTCTGCGGCCGGTACCGCAACGCCGGCGACTCGCGGCTTGGGCTCGAGGCCGGTGAGCGCGGGCTGGCCTGTGCCCTGTTCGCCAGCCGGGACGGCGGGCACACCTTCGCCAAGGTGCGCCAGTGGTCGAAAGCCGACCTGTCGCGCCCGGATGCCCAGGTCGTCTCCATCGAGGGCACGGCCCTCTGGTGCCGGCCCGACGGCACGTGGGAGTTCTACGTGTCCTCCGAGAAGGCCTGGGACTACCCCGCGGACCTCCAGGCCTACCGAAAGCCGGGCTGTGGCGTCTGGAGCATCGATCTCATGACCGGCTCTGCCCCGGACGCCCTCGAGACGACGACTCTGCGATCCGTGCTGCGCGAACTGCATGACGCCGCCTACCTCCACGCCAAGGACCCGGTGGTCTACGGCCAGCCCGATGGCAGCACGCATCTGATCTACTGTTCCCACCCTTATTGCTGGTCCAGCGCCAACACCGCCCTGGCGGTCCGGCGGCCCGGGGCGGAGGCCTTCCAGGTGATGACCCGGCAGTGGGTGCCGCGTGGCCCAGCCTGGGACGTGGCCGGCACGCGGGTGACCTGCCGTATGGCGGTGCCGCGCCTGGGGAGCTTCGCCGACCTGCCGGCGACCTCCATCCTCTTCTACGATGGGCTGGAGTGTGTCCGCCAGCACGAGCAAAGCCAGCGCGGTGTGGCCCGTCCGCGGGGTTCCTCGTGCGAGGAATTGGGGGGCGCGCTGGCCGGTCTCGACGCCGAGCTTCCCCAGGTCGAACGCCTGTCGTACCTGGCGCCGCTCTTCGTCTCTCCCCATGGCACCGGGTGCAGCCGCTACGTGGACGCCCTGGCGACCCCCGAGGGCCTGCTGGCTACCTGGCAACAGAGCCAGGACGACCTCTCGCAGCCCCTGGTGGGGCACCTGCTGCCCATGGCCGACGCCAGGGCCCTGTTGCGGTGAACAGGCCGGGCCGAGCTCATGGGTCCGCGGGCACGGACGGGGCAGGGGACGGCATCGTCTGGATCACCGGCGAGGACGGCGTCGTGCGGCTTACGCCATGCGAGAGAAGCAGGCAGGAGCCCAGCCCCAGCAACACCGCCAGCGGCACCGCGATCAGGACCGCCAGGCCTACCAGCAGGGGCAGGATCAGCAGTACTCCCAGCACGGCCAGTCCCTCCAGCACACCAATGCCCATCATCGACGTCCTCCTGTATGGCCCGTTGCCACTACCGATTCAGTAACCGCAGTTCCGTGGCCGCTTCCTTGGCGCTGATCTCACCCCTCTCCAGACGCTCCAGCACCGCCAGCCGGGTCTCCTCGGTCGTCCCGGCCCCGCGCAGTCCCTTCAGGGCGGTGATGACCGCGTCCAGACGAGCTCGCACCGTGGGATAGGAGATCCCCAGAACGTGCCCGGCGTCCTTTAGGGAACCACCGCAAACGATGAACACCTCGATGAACTCCCGCTGTTCCGGGGCGAGCCGGGCCAGGTTCGGCAGCGGCACCTCGCCTTCCATCTTCATGCCGCAGGCGGCGCAGGCCAGATGGCGTATTGCCAGGGGACCGCCACACGTCGGACACTTATCGCTAAAGCGAGTCTGCATATGAGTAAAATGAAGGTAGTTATCAATAAAAGCCAGCAATAGATAATGAAAAAAGATCAGTGGATGCAGAATGGCACTGCAGCAATGGGGTTCAGAGCGGCGAGGACGGTGCGTGCACTTGGGCTGTGAGGGCCCCTGGCGGCCGCGTGCCTGCGGTTTTCCTCCTGCCGCGCCGTTGGGCTGCAACGGGCTTGACAAGGCGCGGCGGGCCCCCTACTCTTTGGCGCGCTACGCACCGGTCCAAGGGTCCTACCCGAAAGGTCTGTTCCATGCATCGTCGCGACGCTGTCAGAATCCTCGCTGGGGGGACTGCCTCCCTGCTGGTTGGGCCGACCCTACTGCTGTCCCGGAAGAGCCGCGCCGCCGAGGCGGCGGAAGGTGCCGTGCCGGACCTGGTTGCCGTGCGCAACGGCGAGCCGGAGGTGATGCTTGACAAGGCCCTCGAAGCGCTGGGCGGGATAGGCCGCTTTGTGGCCAAGGGGGCCACGGTTCTGGTCAAGCCGAACATCGGCTGGGCGCGGGAGGCAGAGACCGGGGCCAACACCCACCCGGGGCTGGTGAAGCGCCTGGTGGAACTGTGCCTGAACGCCGGGGCCAAGAAGGTCTATGTGTTTGACCACACGGTCAGCGCCGGGGCCGAGTGCTACGGCAAGAGCGGCATCAAGGCTGCGGCGGAGTCTGCCGGTGCCGTGGTGGCCCCCGGAGACAACGCCTCCCACTACCAGCAGGTCGACATCCCGCAAGGGGCCCGCCTCAAGTCGGCGCAGGTCCATGAACTGCTGCTCTCCACAGACGTGCTGATCAACGTGCCTGTGCTCAAGCACCACTCCGGTTCACGGGCCACGATCGCCATGAAGAACCTCATGGGAGTGGTTTGGGACCGGCAGGCCTACCACAAGCTGGGATTGCACCAGTGCATCGCCGACTTCTGCCTATACCGCAAGCCGCAGCTCAACCTGGTTGACGCCTACCGCGTCACCACGGCCAACGGTCCCCAGCGCGCCCGGCCGGAAGACATCGAGACCATGAAGGTGCTGCTGGCTTCCACCGACATCGTGGCCGTGGACACGGCTGCCGCGCGCCTGCTCAAGGCGACGCCCCAGGAGGTCGAGCACATCGCCCTGGCCGCCGGTGCGAAGGTTGGCCGCATGGACATCGACGCGCTGGATATCCGGAGGATCGTGCTTTGAGGCACCGGTTGCAGGCGGCCCGCATCGCGACCGCCTGGGTGGTCGGGGTCCTGTTCGTGGGGCTGTTCCTCGGGCCTGGCGTGTTGGCTGACCGTCTGGCCGCATGGCTCCCCGGGACCCAGGCTGGCCCTGCCCTGTTCAGGTTTCTGACCGTGGGCTCCCTGGCGGGGGGCCTGGTGGTGACTGCTGTTGCGGGGGTGTCTCTGCTGGGTGGTCGCCTGTACTGCGCCGCCTGGTGCCCCTTGGGCGTGTTACAGGACACGCTGGGCTTCCTGCTACTCCGGGTGCGCCCCCTGAGACGCTGGCGGGAGCGCCGCGGCGTGGGGGTGTTCCCGGTCGGCCGTCGGCGCTGGGTGCGCTGGGGGGTGCTGGGGTTGACAGCCGGGACTGCGGCCCTGGGGAGTTGGCTGCTGTTCGCGCTGTTGGAGCCCTACGGTGCCTTCGGCCGTCTTGCCGTCCACCTCGGGTCGCCCGTCAGCGCGGCCTTCTGTCGAGGGGTATCGTCACTGCTGGAACGGTTCGACGTGTTCGCCCTCTCTGCCCCGACCGCGGCGCCACCGGCCGCGCTGGCGACCACGGTGACCGGGGCGTTCCTGGTCGGCCTCGGGGCGCTGGTGGCCGCCGGCGGGCGCCTCTATTGCACCACCGTCTGTCCCGTCGGCACCTGCCTGGGCCTGCTGGCACAGACGGCGCCTCTGCGGGTGCGCGTCGATGCGGGGGCTTGCACCGGCTGCGGGCTCTGTGTCCGGCGCTGCCGCAGTTCGTGCATCGAGAAGGGGCCGGGGGGAGCCCGCGTTGACCCGGCGGCCTGTGTGCTCTGCATGGACTGCCTGGCGGCGTGCCCGACCGGGGCCGTTCGCTACGGTCTGGCCGTGTCGGCTCCACCTGTGGTCCCCCGGGCGTCGTCTGCCCGCCGGGAGTTGCTTGCCGCCGGGGCCTCCGTCCTCGTGGCCGCTGCCGCACGACCGCTGCGGGGGCTCTCTGGAGAGGATCCGCGGGCGCGCGCGGTCGCCGGACCCGTCTCGCCGCCAGGGTCCGGCGACCGCGAACGCTTCACCTCGCGCTGCACGGCCTGCCAGCTCTGCGTGCGGGCCTGCCCGACCCATGTGCTCCAGTCGGCTACCTTCGAGTATGGTCTGGGCGGTCTCCTCCAGCCTCGCCTGTCGTTCCGGCACGGCTTCTGCGAGTACGACTGTCAGCGCTGTACTGCGGTCTGCCCTACCGGGGCCCTGCTGCCCCTGGACCTGGGCGAGAAGCAGCGTACCCAGCTCGGCGTCGTGCGCCTCTACAAGGACCGCTGCATCGTCTACTGTCGCGGGGAGGAATGCGGTGCTTGCGTCGAGGTCTGCCCGACCCACGCCGTTTACTCGCACGATGTCGAAGGCCTGCTTTGCCCGGAGATCGCGCCAGGCTCCTGCATCGGCTGTGGCGCCTGCGAGTTCGCCTGCCCCGTGGGTCCGAAGGCCATCGAGGTGCATGCCAGCACGGTGCACGGCCGCGCCGCGCCGCCTCACGCGGTTGACACGCCCGCCCGGCCGATGACCACACCGCCCGCGGGCGGGACCTCTTCGGACTCCGGGTTCCCGTTCTGAGTTGCGGGCACCAAGCACCAAGCACCAAGCAGCGGGCACCCGGTTCCGAGCTTCGGATCCGCCCCTTGGGGCCTAGGGGCCACCGTTGTCTGGGGGCAGGCGCGAAGGCCGGCGAAGCTTCGCCTCGAAGCGCCCAGAGTTCCCAGCGGTCTGGAGGCCGGGATCTCCGCATCCCGGCGGCGGGTCACGGGGAACCCGGCCTCCAGTCGTTCCCGGCTTGGCCAGGGACTTGCCGCAACGGTGCAGATGGTGCACCATCGGGCGCAGCTAGCGCTGACCCCGGACTGGCCGCTGCAACTGGCCGTCAAGGGCCTTCCCGATCTCGGCCAACAGGCTGGCCGCTGCCTCGCGATCCCTGGCGTACCCCAGCAGGCGCACCAGGTAAGGCCCGCGCCTGAAGAGCGCCTCCGGCTCAAAGCCCGCCCAGGTGCAGCCTGCCTCGCCGGCAGGGAAGGCAGTCTTCGCGGAGGCGGCCAGCTCGGCGTAGAGCCGGGTGCTATCGTCGGGGCTGGCCATCTCGTAGAGCTCGATCTTGGCCTGGTCGGCGCCACGGAAGACGTCCGCGGCGGCCAGGATCCGGGCGTGGTGTTCCAGGTAGGTGACGGCGGCGCCGTCCATGAAATCGTAGAGTCGTTCGCCGGCGTAGGTCTGCGTCGGGCCGAAGCGCAGGGCGGGGGTAGCCTGGGCGGTGGCGGCGAGGAGCGCCGCCGGGCCGGCCACACTTCCGGGGGTCGTGCGACAGCCCGCACCGCAGCCGAGAAGCGTCAGGACCCCGAGCAGCAGGGACAGGCGAGCGGCGGCCTTGGCCTCAGCCGATGGAGACCTCATCCACGTCTACCTTCTTGAGGTCAGCCTGGCCAACCCCCAGCTTCGCGCACTCCACCAGGTAGTTTGCCTTGGTCCGGTTGCCCATGACATAGGGGGTGTCTCCCTGGCTCCAGTCCCCCAGGGGCGGCAAGTAGACGTCGGGCCGGTTGGCCTGGAGCATGCCACACCCATAGACGTCCATGGCCAGGGCATCCGTGCCGATCAGGGTCGTGTGCGCGTCGAAGGTCCGGATGCGTTCCGCCCCGGGACCGCGCCAGCCGAAGGTTGGTTGTCCCGCGTCGAGGATATTCAGTGCGATGCGGGGGCCGATGACGTCGCGGAACGCATGGCCGAGCTTGGCCGAGAAGACGTGCCAGCCATCGCTATCGGCCGGGTCGCCTGCATTCCTGGGCGGTTCGACGTCGTCAACCTTGTGGAATCCATACATGCGGTACGTCAGGCCGATCACGTTCTTGATGCAACCGGTGAAGACGCAGTGCGGATGGGTCTTCAGGCGGGCCAGGTTCAGGACCACGGCATTCGGATCCATCACGGCCTTGGCCACATACAACTCATGCCAGACGTCACCCTCGGGCTTCGTCAGCACGTAGGAGTCCCGGCTGCCGTCGACCCAGTAGTGGGGCAATTCCGTCAGCGTCGCCTTGGCGTTGGCGATGACCTCGCGCAGGGTGGGCTGCCCGGCGCGCGGACTGTCGAAACCACCCCACTCCTGGCCCACGACGGTCAGGCTTGCCGGAGCACACTCGGAGCACAGCCTCAGGAGGGCTCTGGCGGCCGGGACAGAGGTGTTGGCGTCCTGGCTGGAGCGCTCGGTGGCATTGACCTTGATGACGACCGGCTTGCCCTTGACGAGGGCTTCCATGCCGCCAAGGCGTGCCGTGCCGGCCTTGAGGCGCTGGTAGGCCGCCTCTTCGGGAGCCAGCGCCGCCCCACCCTTGGCCACCACCAGGTCCGGCTTACCCGCCGCCGCGAACACATGCGGCACGACCAGGGGCGCCGCCAGCAGGCCCGCCCCGCCGAGAAGGAACTCACGCCGCCGCACCTCGGTGCCGAAGGATGGTTGCATGGGCCGCTCCCTTGCCTGCTGGGGTGTTCCGCCCGCGCCGTGTTCCCGGCCGCCACCGGTCCACCCCAGACCATAGCGCCACGCGTGGCCAACGGAAAGCCGCGCGCCTGCCGAAACAGGACGGCTTCGCGAAACCGTCAGCCGGCTCTGGCTGTAGGGCCGGAATCCGTCCGGCCCAGGGGTCCCCATCGGAGTGGGGACCTACAGGTGCAGGCACAGATACGCCACCGCGCGAGACACGATCTTGGAGCTGCCCCGCTGCCAGGACTGTGCTTCCGGCACTGGGGGGCGCCTGGCGGTGGCCGGGGAGCCGGGGCTACAGTGGCGGCATGAGCGCTCAGACCCCAGTCCCCGCTACCGCTCCTGTCCTCCGTGCGTTGGGGGTTCGGTTGGACCCGTGCGTGTTCCACCAGGGCATCGACGGGTTCGGTGCCTCGGACGCCTGGCAGTGCGCCATCGTCGGCGAGCATTGGCCCCTCGAGAAGCGGGAGCGGATCGCCGACCTGCTCTTTAGCCAGGCGGTAGACCCGTGCGGTCGCCCGGTGGGCATCGGCCTGTCGCTGTGGCGCTCCAACCTGGGGGCCGGCACGGCTGAGCAGGGCGACGCCTCCGGCATCGGGAACCCCTGGCGCCGGGCGGAGTGTTTCCTGGACCCAGACGGGAGATTCGACGGAACGAGGCAGGCCGGCCAGCGCTGGTTTCTAGAGGCTGCCGGCCGCCGTGGGGTCGAGACGTTCCTGGCCTTCGCGAACTCGCCCCCGGTGCCGTTCACGCGAAACGACAAGGGCTACGCCTCGCCGGGTGACCGTGGCCTCAACCTCCGGCCCGACCGGCTGGCAGACTACACCGCCTACCTGGCCGACGTCCTGGAGCACTTCCGGGGGCAGGGGACCCCCTTCGCGTATCTCAGCCCGGTGAACGAGCCGCAGTGGAACTGGGACCAGCCCGGGCAGGAGGGGACGCCGGCCCTGAACGCGGAGGTGCACGCTCTGGTAGTGGCCCTCTCCCGCAGGCTGCAGCAGCGCGGCCTCGACACCCGCCTGGTGATCGCCGAGGCCGGCAGCATCGGTCACGTGATGGGGCCCATGGCCGGTGATGGCCGGGACGACCAGGCGCGGGCGTTCTTCAGCCCGTCGTCGCCGCACTACGTCGGCGACCTGCCCAACGTGGCGCCGATCATCGCCGCACACAGCTACCACTCGGTGTGGCCTCCGGAGGCCCAGGTCGAACACCGGCGGCGGCTCCATGACGCCATCCGGGCCGTTGCCCCCGGGCTCGGCTACTGGATGTCGGAGTACTGCATCTTGGAGCAGAACCCCGAGATCGGCGGTGGCAACGGCCGCGACCTGGGGATGGACACGGCGCTGTTCGTCGCCCGGGTCATCCACCATGACCTGGTCATCGCCCAGGCCCGGTCGTGGCAGTGGTGGACGGCCGTCTCCCAGGTCGACTACAAGGATGGCCTCGTCCATCTCGACGACGGCTCGGCCGGCGATACCGGGGCGATGGGGCCCGAGGTCCTCAGCCTGATGCGGGATGGCGAGGTACGGGAGAGCAAGCTGCTCTGGGTGCTGGGGAACTACGCGCGCTTCGTTCGTCCCGGCATGGTGCGGATACCGTGCGAGGTGGCTCCCGTGCAGTCCTGTGCGGACGGGCTCCTGGCATCGGCCTACCGCGACGCTGGCGGCGCCATCGTGGTGGTGCTGGTCAACCAGGCCCGCAGGGAGGTCCTCTGCGACCTCGGGATGCCGGTGATGGCCGACACCTACACCACCTCCGCCACCGCGAGCCTCGAACCCAACCGCCAACCGGCCTCGGGCTTCACGGTCCCCGCCCGCGCGGTGGTGACTGCCCTGCTGGCGCCGGCCGCTGGAGGGCGAAGCTCCTGCTGAGCCGCCCGCCTGCCGCGACGCCCGCAGCGCGGGCAGGCCGCAGCCAGCGGGAGTGGGTGTATCGCGCGGTCGGGGTGTGAACCGGTGGTCAGGGCAGGTCGCGCAGGCCCAGTCGGTCGATCTGCTCGGCCGGGACGTGCAGACGCAGGAGCTCCTGTCGAAGGGCCCGCTGCATCTCGTGGAGCTTGTCCGGACGCGCCGTGGCGAGGTTCTCCAGCTCGTTGATGTCGAGACGCTTATCGCTGAGCCAGGTAGGGGACGGCCAGGACCGGTGCTGACGTACCGGGCGGCGCCCATCAGCGTAGGGTCCCAGGTCGTAAGGCAGGAGCTTCGCCAGGCAGTGTCCATGCCAGGCAGTATCGGGGTCACACCGAATGCCCCCCAACTTAAGGGCGGTCACGGGTCGATCTGGCCGTAGCGGATGCCGAGCAGACGCATGTCCTCGCGGATGGCATCGCACCTTTGCATTTCGGCCTTCTGGGCTTCTGCTTTCTGTCGGACGAAGGGGCTGGGAGGGAACTGGCAGATGCGGGG
>Ga0172371_10001090_pt1 | contig 42948 bp, 34 predicted proteins | sample Lak12m_FD_114543 | JGI IMG/M metagenome (GOLD analysis project Ga0172371, IMG submission 114543) | Freshwater microbial communities from Kabuno Bay, South-Kivu, Congo - kab_022012_12m | ecosystem: Environmental > Aquatic > Freshwater > Lake | place: Democratic Republic of the Congo: South-Kivu... | reverse complement strand
GTTGTCTTGATTCGGGTTTTTTCATCAAGCTCATCAGTGAAAACGGCATCGCGTGTGCGAACTTCTTGAAGATGTCGCCTTCAGTACAAAAGACATATGCGATAAGCTACTATGTGATGAAAAAACCCGAATCAAGACAACGTCGTCTCGCGGTCATCATCGACAGACTGGAACGCAATCTTAAACCGATGTGAACAGGTTTATTATTGGAGCTGTCATAACTTCTTTTGCAATTTCATCAAGCATTAACGATGAATTCCAAAGTAATAAGCAATAAAATTTATCTATGAGCTACGAATCACCGATATACAAATTAATCGAAAAGAACAACAACGTCGAAATCCGTTCCTATGAACGGTTTTTCACCTCGTCGGTACGCGAGGATTCCCTCAGCGGGAATTCCGGTTTCTCCGTTCTCCTTTCCTATATCTCCGGCGATAACAAACCGGGCCGCAAAATGGCGATGACGATACCGGTCATCAACGAAATCGACACCAAGAAGATGAGCATGGAGTTTGTCGTGCCGCGCGCTTTTTATGACAAAGGAATACCAGAGCCCAATCAGCCATATGTCACCATCAAGGAATATCCATCCGCGCTTGTAGGCGTCATTTCCTTCTCCGGGCTGATGCGGGGCGAAGTCATCGAAAAGCAGACCGCAAAACTAATGGAAAGATTAAATTCGATGGGCTATCGGCCGACTTCGAACATCAGGATTGCCAGGTACAACTCACCCTTCTCGCTTCCGTTTTTACGTCACCACGAAATCCAAGTCGACGTGACGAAGAAATAGATTATTTTAGTCGGGTCTAGTATCCGACGCCGTTGACGATGATATGGATGATGACCGCGGCAATCATTAAGAACGGGGTGGCCTTATGAATCGGAACGATGAATGCTCGTTTTCCGATTTTGTTTTCCAATAGATAACCGGACACGGCTTGAATGGTTATCACGGCGATCAAGACTATTCCAGACACGCTGACGCTACCGGTCCGGGCGAAGATAAGTCCTCCGTGCAATAGCGCCAACAAGAGCGCGGTGATGCCAAACCAGCGATGCGGGTTGGAAAGCCACACCAGCGTCTTGACCAAAAAGGTTTTATTGTTTCCGCCGGTCTTCTTGGCGATTCGCGGCAGGATCAGCACGGCCAGCTTCCGGCTCATGGCCAATAAAACGAAGCCGACGATCAGGAAACCGATAATTGATTCGATTAACATGGCGAGATATCTCCTTTGCTTCATTTTATCAAAATCACGCTTGATGCTAATATTATTCATAAGCGGTACTAATCAACCTTCATAACACCATGAAAAAGAAAAAACACCCAATTCGCACGATATTCAAAGGAGTCTTTTTGACTCTTTACCTATTCGTGATCGGATTCCTTTTCGCCACTGGTTTCGCCCTTAGGGCCATCATCGACGATAAGGGATATGTCGCTACGACGTATGCGAAAACGGTTCAAGTCGGAGATCTAACATACTTCTACCGCGAAGCCGGAGACCCCGAATACGACACGATATTGTTCATTCACGGCTTTCTCGGCTCCAGTTACGATTTCATCGAAGTGATTGATGACCTGAAAACCGATTATCACGTCATCGCCGTCGATTTGATCGGATTTGGATTATCCGACAAGAGTGCGTCTTTCGACTATTCCAAAAAGAACCAAGCGGATAATCTCATCGCCTTTTTGGACACACTAGGCATCGAATCGGTGACCATCATCGCCCATTCGATGGGCGGCGAGATCTCGATTCATCTGGCCCACGATTATCCCCAATACGTCGAACGGATGATTTTAGTAGGTTCGGCTGGTTATTATGACGACACTTCACCAAGCTTTAATATTCGGCTGCCGTTATTCTTCTACGATCACGTCTTCAACAATTATTACATCCAGCGTTCATTCTTCTTTTCGGCTTATTCTAAAGACGAAGTAAACCAGAAGCTGGTCACCTATGACGATTTCGACGAGATGTTTTATGTCAATCGGACGATACCGGGCAAGGTGCTCCAAAAGATGACGCTTGATTCCGACGCCGGGACCACCAATGATAAACTGGCAGGCATCTATCAAGATACATTATTGATTTGGGGCGAGAATGACGGATTCATCCCCTTAGCCACGGGGCAACTGCTTCTGGCGGAGATGGGCGCCAACGCTTCCATGATCGTGATGCCGGGCGCCGGTCACCTGCCCTTCGACACGTACTTTGACGATTTCATCGTTCATGTGCGTGACTTTCTGACATAGATGACTTGTCTTTTCCCCCATATAGCACAATCATTAAAAAGCCTCATAAGGAATCAACATAATGTTACTTAACAAAACAATCATCACCGAACGGCTGACAATCAAGCCATATACCGAACAAGACGAAGACGACATGATTTCGTTATTGACTAACGACGTCATTAGGAAAACGTTCATGATTCCCGATTTACCGACGAAGGAAAAACAGCAGGCAATGTTCCGTAAGTTATTATCATGGTCACAATCAGGCGAGCATCTTGAATTAGGCATTTATTTGAACAAGCGCTTAATCGGATTTCTGAACGACGTCATGAACGAAAACAAGGCAATCGAATTAGGCTTTGTCATCCATCCCGATTATCACGGCCGCGGCTATGCGACGGAAGCATTGCGGGCGACGATTAATAATTTATTCAATCTGGGCTATCACGAAGTGGTTGCCGGAGCGTTTATCGACAACGCCGCCAGCATGAAAGTAATACGAAAATGCGGCTTGAACAAAGTAGATAAAACAGAAGATATTCCCTATCGCGGCGAGATACGGCATTGCCAATATTTTTCGATTAGAAAAGAGGGGTGACGCGATATGGACATTGAACGTTATCGTAGGCAGCTAACAAGCATCGTCAACCGCAAAAGAGCATTGGTGTTCATCGGCAAGGTGGAAGAAAAACGATACATGTTGACCTTGTCATCCTTTACCGGCGTCAGAACATTGTTCCACATCAGCAAGCAAGAACCGATTACGATTCACCTTGAAAAAGAAATCGACAAAGGCGAATTGGAACTTGTATTCGTGGCCGAAGAAGAACTCGTCGCGCTTAAAGAAGGTACGAATCATCTGCCGGCAGGAAGTTATCGCGTCCGGGTTTTGGGCGAAGGGGCAACCGGCCGCCTAAGCCTATACTGAATATACAAGCGATGTTTTCATCTCATCGAGACTAAACAAATAGCGCTTATGGTACAACAATAAAAATATGCAGCAATCAGTGAAAAAGGCCGTTAAAACTTATTTTCTCCCCGTTTTGTTTATAACGGTCGTCGGATTTCTCCTTTTGGCGTTAGGCTTCGTGCTCTACTTTTTCTCGAGCGTGGCGATCGAAGCCATCTTCTACGCCAATAATCCGCAGGACACGTCGACCGACAGTATTCGGAGCATCGTCGTGTTGATATTCGTTCTTGTGTATTTATTCATCTATTTCCGCAAGATACCCGAACTCGTCAAGGCGATGGCGTTCACCGCCGTGCTGGCGGCCACGCTGATCACGCTGATTTTAAGACTATATGCCAATGTGTTTTTGTTCTTGATGATGTCATTGGCGATCACGGCCATATTCATCCTCACCTTCTCCGTTTTCAAGAAACCGTGGTATTACCACTATGCGACCATGCTGGGGTTGCTGTTGGCGTTTTTGTACGCCTGGCCCCAGTAGCGGCCGCCTAAACGAAAACAAAGCATTGTCGAATAGGCCGGATAAGATTACAATTTTGCCAGTTACACATGAATAACAAAATCAAATTGCTGATGGTGGCCTGCTCGACTGTCTTGACCAGTTGCGGCTTTTCCTCGCTTCCAACTTCTTCGGAAGTCACGACATCTTCATCGGAAACAAGCAGTTATTCATCTTCGGCGTCCGCTTCTTTTACCGAAGAGATCTTAGCCCTCACGTTCACGAACGAATACATCAACGAAAACTTTTTGTTGCCGACGCTTGAAGATGAAGCGACGACCGTCGTTTGGAACTGCGATACGGCCGAGATTAAAGACGGAATCTTAATCTATCCAAACCCCACATTCGACTTCACGGCCGCGATCGACGCCGTATTGACCAAGAACACGGTCGAATATACATATACGCAGCCGTTATTGGTCAAGAGCCAACGAAACGCCCCGGCCGTATCCGACATGCCGCAGCTCAATCTCACGCTTGACGGCGGACTTCAGGAAGCCGACATCTATTACGAAGACTATATCCGCGGCACTGCCACGATCGACCATACGGTCAATGGCAATCGGGAAAACACCGTTATCTCATCGCCCTTCGGAATCAGGATCCGCGGCAATTCGACGCGCTACATGCCCAAACGGGCATATCGGCTCCGGTTCGACAAGAACACGTCGCTTCTTGGCATGGCCTCGGCTAAAAACTATATCCTGTTGGCGAACCACATCGACAAATCGCTCATCCGCACCGGCATCGCCCAATTTCTTGCATACCAATATCCGGATACGATTCATCCGCTTGATTTCCGTTTCATCGAACTGGTCGTCAACGGCGAATACCTTGGCCAATATTTCATGATGGAACGCGTCGAATTCCAGAAGAACCGCTGGAACGTTGAGGCAAACTTCGCGCTTGACGACGCCGGCTTTCTGCTTGAGCTCGATTCGCTCGATCAAATTAACGGCGAAGGGATCGAAGACAACGACTACTTTTGGCTTGATTACCGCCCTTATTACATCCGCGAGCCCGACACCGAAGATCCACTATTTGCCCCGGCGCGCCACACTCGTTACATAAGCGAATATTTTGCCGCCGCCAATGACGCCATCATCGCCAAAACGGGCTATGAATCGCTAATCGACGTCGATAACTTCGTCGACTATTTCCTGCTCCAAGAGGTGACCAAGAACGTCGATGTCAACTATGGTTCGGTCTATATGGTCAAAGAGACGGGACAACCGCTCAGGATGGGTCCGCTGTGGGACTTCGACATCTCGATGGGTAACGGCGATTATTTCCCCTCGCAGCCGGAAGGCCATTGGGGTTGGGTCGACGTCTGGGAAGACTTCGACAACAATAACAACATGTTTTTCACCCGTTTGATGGAAATCCAAACGTTCCGAACCAAATTCGTCACGCGTCTTAACGATTTCAATAACCGGGTCCTGCCGATGCTTGATCTATGGTTGGACGAAAACCACGCCAATTGGATTGCCAATTCCGTGCGCAACCTCGAAATATGGCCGTTAGCGGAATGCGGCGGACCGTGGTGCCCGATTCCCGCCGAGCAGCGGGCGCTTGAAACCTATGAGCAGCATTTGGACTTCGTCAAAAACTACATCGATGTCCGTGTCGACTGGATGCTCGAAAACATCTCGACGACGGTTTGATTATTCGACCCGCGTCTTTATCTGGGAACGATAAATATTCGCGTACATGCCGTTTTTGGCGATGAGCGTGGAGTGTTTGCCTTCTTCCATCTTCAGTCCGTCTTCCAAGACGATGATCTTATCGGCATTTTTAATCGTCGACAGCCGGTGGGCGATAACTATTAACGTACGTCCTTGTCTGGCTTTTTCCAGGGCGTGCTGAATCAATATTTCCGTCTCGGTGTCGATGTTGGCGGTCGCTTCATCCATGATGAGAATGGCCGGATCGTGAACGATAGCCCGGGCAAATGAAATGAGCTGTTTTTCGCCTACGCTTAAGTTAAGCCCGCCGCGCGAGACTTCCTGATGTATTCCCTTTTCCAGCTTATCAAGCAGCTTGGCGCCGCCGATTTCCCGTAGGACCCGTTCGGCTTCCTCGTCGGTGATCGTGCTGATGCCGAAGCGGATATTGTCGGCGATCGTGCCTTTGAACATGACCGGATCTTGAATGATGATGCCGATATGCGAACGGAACGTCCGTTTCGAATAGGTGCGGATGTCGATTCCGTCGACAAGGATGCGGCCGCTGTCGCCGTCTTTGAAGTCATAGAACCGCAATAATAGATTGGTGATCGTCGATTTGCCCGAACCGGTGTGGCCGACCAGCCCAACCAGTTGCCCGGCCGGAATCGTAAGGGAAAGATTTTTGATGATCGGTTGACCTTGTTTATATGAAAAACTGACGTTTTCAAACTCGATTTGACCTTTGTAGCGCGGGATGACCGACAGCGAATCGTCCTCTTTGACGCCGTCGATGATCGTGAAGATGCGTTCGCTTCTTACAAGCGAGTGCTGGAGGTTTCCTATTTCGCGGAAGAGCGTGCCCACCGGTTCGATCAGCCTTGTCAGATAATCGTTATAGGCATAGATCATGCCGGCGGTGATGATCGTGCCGCCGACAGCCAGATAGCCATATCCGAAATAGACGACGATCAAAGCGGTCACCAAGGCACCGACTAGACGGATCATGTTCCAGCCAATCGACAGATGGAGCCGCTGTTCTTTGAGAAGTTCCTTTTGGTTGTCCAAAGACAAATCGTCGAACTTCTGGGTGATCGTCTTCTTGAAATTGAAGATTTGAAGAATCGAGATGCCGTTGATTATTTCGTTCAATTGGGCCGTGATCATCGAGGAGTTCTCGCTGACCTTGACGGCGATCTTGTTCAAATGCTTGACGAAGAAGCGCAGCCAGACGTACACCAACGGGAACACAAGAAGAGTGAAGAAAGCCAGCGTGCTGTTGAGATAGAACATGCCGACATAAGCGAAGACGACGGCCATCGAGGCGTTGACCAATAGGTTCATGATCGTCGAGAAGAGCCCCATCATGCCCCCGACGTCGGCGATGACGCGGTTGGCGATCTTGCCCGAGGGTTCCGATTCGAAATAACTCATCGGGGCGCGCTGAAGGGACTTGACGGCGTCCTTACGGGCGTCGCGGACCATATTGACGGTGATCATGCCGGCGCTTAGCCGCTGGACATACGTCAAAATGATATGCAGGAACAATCGAACGAACAGCAAAACAACCAAAATGATGAGCGGGCGGATGCTTGGCTGGTAAAACGCCAGCACCTCGCTCCCGGTCAGCTGCGTTACCTGGTAAGTGAATATTTGGTTATCGACCGTCGTTATCGTCAGCAAATCGCCGTCGATTTGCTTCTGTCCGATGGCGACGACCGTATCCGAAAAGTAGTATTTGGTTCCAATAACAACGATGGAAATCGGATCGGCGGTTACTGTTTCCTGCTGGAAATAACGGCCTTGATATTCGACCGATCCGGTTACTTCGGTCGTCTCATACCACGGCTTCTCGATACCAATCAGATGGTCGTCCATGATCGATTTGACGATCAACGGCGAAGCCAATCCCAATAGTTGAATCAAAAGCATGGCTCCGATCGTGATCGTCAGCAATAAGCGGTAAGGGGCGACGTAGCGCCACACTTTTTTAATCGTTTTGAAGAACATCAGGCCGTCACCTCGTCAAGGCCCGTGACCTGGGTGTCGTTTTGCCGCTGGTACCAGCCGTCTTGGTTTATCAGTTCCTCATGCGTGCCCCGCTGGGTGATCTCGCCGTGCTCGACCACCAGGATGAGATCGGCTTCCTGAATGGCCGAAAAGCGATGCGTCACGATGATGTTCGTTTTACCTTGCCGCACTTCTTTCAAGTGTTGGATGATCGTCCGTTCGGTTTCCATATCGACCGCGCTAAGCGAATCGTCCAAGATGAGTATTTCCGGATCTTTGATCAAAGCTCGGGCTATCGAAAGGCGTTGCTTCTGGCCGCCGGAGAGGTTGACGCCGGATTCGCCCATCATCGTATGGAGTCCGTCTTGCATGTGGCGGAGATCTTTTTCGAAATCGGCCGTCTTGACGGCTTCGTGGAGCATTTCCTCGCTTGCGGTCGGCTTGCCGATGCGGATGTTTTCCTCAACCGGCAGTTTGAATAGGATGTGCGACTGGGGCACGTAACCGACCAGTTGCCGAATCGCGTCGATCTTGTATTTCTCGATTGGGACGCCGTCGATCAATACCGATCCTTTGGTGACGTTGAATTCGCGCAGCAATTGTCTTATCAATGTCGACTTACCAGCCCCGGTCGGGCCAACGATGCCGATCGTCTGGCCTTTCTTGATCGAGAAGGTGATGTCCTTGATGACCGGCTGCTTGTCAAACGGATATTTGAAGGTGACGTTGTTGAAGTCGATCGCGGTGAACGCCAAAATCGGCTTAGAGGAGGAATCGTCTTGAACCGTCGGAATGTGGCTCATGACCTCTTCTAGACGGTCGACGGACACAATCGCGTTGTTCAATTGGGCAAAGATGCCCGATATCGATATAAAAGGACCGTAAAGCATGCCGACGTAGGTAACAAACGTGATCAAACCACCCAACGTCATCTCTTGGTTGATGATTAGATAAATGCCAAAGGCGAACGCCAACGCGTAAGCGATGCCGTAGATGACTTCGAACATCGGGTTGAACAGGTTTTCGAACTTGACGATGCGGCGCCACGACTCGATGTCGTTAGTGATGGCTTGGTACTGCTTCTGCAAGTCGATGTCTTCTTGGACGTAAGCGCGGATCGCCTTTTGCCCTTCGACCGATTCGAGCATCTTGTCGGTGAAGGCGGCGTATATCTCGCGGTGCTTTTTGAAATACTGCCGCTTTTTTTCGCGCACCATGTTCAAAATCGTCAATCCGATTGGCATGATGACGACAGATACAAGCGTCAGCTTCCAACTGATCGTCGTGGCCATGACCGTCACGGCGACGATGATGAAGCCGACGTTGAACACCATCCCTTCGAGCAAATTGGTCGAAGCGGTGATGATGGCGTCCAGATCGGTGGTGATCCGTGAAATCAAATCGCCCTTTTGGTATTTTTCATAGAAACTCGAATCCATCTCGAACAGATGGGCGAGATATTTCTTTCGTAACGAGTGCGCCAGTTGCTGCGACTTTTTGACCGTCGTGTAGTTATAGGCGAAACTGAGGAAATAACGGACGGCCGGGAAGGCCACTAGCGATGCGCCGAGTATGGTCAATGACCGGAACGTTAATCCGCCGGAAATGATCGTGTCGATCGATAAGCCGAGCAGCCACCCGGGCACGAGGGCAAACACCGTGATCGACAAAAGAAGCGTGAACATGAGCACGTAGCTTTTCCACTCTTGCTTGATGAACCACGAGATGTGACGGAGAACTTTGAGCATATCTTTTTGTATTGGTACCTAGACCATAAGCATTATACAGCGGGCAAATTTTTTTGTGGCCGCCGAAACCGCGTTTTGAATCACAAATTGGCGCTTTGTCTATAGACACTAGTTCGACAAGGAAAATTTTGCCGTTTGACGGTCACTTAAGAAATATCGGCCACCCATAAATCAACCACCTTCCTTGTGTTAAAATACGATCGTATGCAAAAAGGATTCATCTGGGGCGCCGGCACCTCGGCCTACCAAATCGAAGGTGCATTTGACATGGACGGCCGCTCGCCGTCGATTTGGGATATCTATTCCCATACGCCGGGACGCGTGCTTCGCAACCACACCGGCGATATTGCCTGCGACCATTACCACCGCTACGAAGAAGACGTGGCCTTGATGGCTGAACTCGGGGTTAAGGCCTACCGCTTCTCATTGTCGTGGAGCCGCATCATTCCCGACGGAGTAGGCGCCATCAATTTAAAAGGCATGGCTTTTTATGACCGCCTGCTCGACGCGTTTGAAAAGCACGGCATCGAACCGTATGTCACTTTATATCATTGGGATCTGCCCCAAGCGTTGTTCGAACGAGGCGGCTGGATCAACCGCGCCAGCGTCGACTGGTTTGCTAATTTCGTCGATGTGGTGACTAGGCATTTCGGCTCCCGCGTCCAAAACTACATCACGATCAACGAGCCGCAGTGCATCGTCCAGTTAGGCATGCACGCCCATGAACACGCCCCGGGTATCATTTATTCGACCAAGGAATGCCTCGCGGCTTCCCACCACCTCCTTCTTGCCCACGGACAGGCTGTCCGCGTCATCCGCAAAAACGTACCCACCGCGAAGATCGGGTTTGCCCCCTGCTCGAATTCCGTCGTTCCCGACGGCAAAGATACGCATTCGATTGAAGAAGCGAGAAAACTTTTCTTCGCGTTGCCATATGACAATTTCTACGCGGTCACCCTGTTCTCCGACCCGGTGTTCCTCGGCGATTATCCAAAGGAATATTACGAAATGTATAAAGGGCAAATACCGGACATCCGTCCCGGCGATTTGGACATTATTTCGACGCCGATCGACTATTGCTACCAAAACGTCTACACCGGTAATTACTGCTCGCTGGACGCTTCGGGCAAAGGTTATCTACGCCCGTTCGCACCCGGCAGTCCCCAAGCCAACATCCCGTGGGAAGACATCGTGCCGGAAACCAATTACTGGACACCAAAATTCCTTTACGAACGCTATAAGAAACCGGTCTTCATCGGCGAGAACGGCATGTGCTGCCACGATTGGGTATCCAAAGACGGAGAAGTCCACGATCCGAACCGCGTCGATTTCATCGACCGTTATCTGACCGAACTCAAACGCGCTCATGACGACGGCATCCCGATCGTCGGATATTTCTATTGGTCGCTACTGGACAATTTCGAGTGGGCATGGGGCTACACGAAGAGGTTTGGCCTAGTGTTCGTCGATTTCGTGACCCAGAAGAGAACACCTAAAGACTCGTTCTTTTTCTATAAGAAAATCATTGCCGAGAACGGCAACAATCTTAAGTGAATCCATTGATGAAATATCAATTTATCATTGATAACCCCTTAACAAATCAGCAAAATTATTAACCAAATATTGTATGTTCATAATTGCACGGAGAAATAAAAGATAATTTTTTCCACGATAGCAAAAGCGTTTTTCGGTTTGACCGCATTTTGTGCCCGTTAACTGCTTGAAATCGCTTTCAATTCACAATATAATTATAGGGAAATCGGTTTCTCTCAAAATCGACACATCATGAACAACACCCAAGAATTCAGATTGGCTGACTATCAGCAGGCTCGTCCCTTCGCGAGTTTCCTTTCAGGAATATCCGGCAAGAAGGGCATCCCGATGTGGGCCTTTTACGTCAACCGCGGCCAAGCGCTGGCCTCGTTCGGCCTCCGCGACAAAAACGGCGCCATCATGGAATTTTTCCCCGCCAATGCCATGTACCGCCATTTGTCTCGCCTCGGTTTCCGCACTTTCGTCAAACGCGGAACCAAATTCCACGAATTCTTCCTTGAAGGCAACAAGAACCAGGAAATGGTCGTCCGCCCCGACCAGCTTTCAATCTCGGAGACATGCCAAGAACTCGGACTTAGAATCATCATCACATATTTCACGTTGCCGAACGAAAACTTAGCGGGATTGGTCCGCAAAGTCGAGATAGTCAACTTGTTAGATGAAGACAATCATTTCGAGATCGTCGACGGGTTGGCGCAACTATTGACCACCGGCATCGATTTCGGCGGATATAAAGCCGTTTCCCATCTGCTCCAAAGCTGGATGGAAAGCGAGAACAACCCCGACTTCATGTACTTTACCTTAAGAGCTTCCACCGGCGACTCGGCCAAAGTGTCGGACACCGTCGACGGAAACTTCTACATGACCGTATCTTCCGTTAACCCCGTCTATGTCAGCGACATCGGGGTCATTTTCGGCGAAGACACCTCGTTAGCGACGCCGCACGGTTTCATGGCCAATAGCGTCGCCGACTTAGCCAAACTCGACCAAACCCATGTCAACCAAGTCCCGTGCGGTTTCTCGGCGTTCGACGCCAAGGTGAAAAAATCGTGGACGTTCTATACGCTGATCGGACACGCCAACGATCGAAACGAAGTCAAAGCCCTGCAGCCGCGTTTGTCAGTGGCTTACCTTGTCGCCAAAGAAGAAGAAAACCGCAATCTTCACGAACAACTGATGGCACCGATCGCCACCAAGACGGCACATCCCGAACTGGACGCCTATTTCAATCAATGCTATCTGGACAACGTCATCCGCGGCGGCAAGCCTTGGATCATCAATACTTTGGATGGCACGATCGGCTATCACCTGTTCTCCCGCAAGCACGGCGACCTCGAACGCGACTACAATTTCTTCAGCATCGAACCGGCCTTCTACTCACAGGGAAACGGCGCTTTCCGCGACGTGCTCCAGAACCGCCGAAGCGACGTCTTCTTTGAACCGCGGCTCGGCAGCTTCAACATCCGCCAATTCGGCAGCCTGATCCAGGCCGATGGATATAACCCGCTAAGCGTCGAAGGCATCAAATTTACCTATGCCGGAGATGCGAGTCAATATCCGGAGCCGGTCGCCACGCTGCTAAAAGGCGAATTTACCCCCGGCGGACTATACACCCAGCTCAACAAAACGACGCTTCCCGCCGAAAAGACGATGGAAGACATATTGGCCAATTCCCATTACGACATCAAAGCCGCCTTTGGCGAAGGTTATTGGGAAGACCATTTCACATACTTCCTTGACCTGGTCGAGAGTTATCTATCCGTGTTCCCCGATAGGGAAGAAGCATTATTATTCAACCCCGAATATCCATTTTTCCTATCGCCGGCATATGTATTGCCACGAGATGAAAAATACGTGCTGACCGCCAATCGGAAGGTCCGCCAATACGATGCAGTAAGGCATGACCATGGCGCTCCCGCTTCGGCCTGGCTCAAAGGTGCCGATGGCAAGAAGATCACGATCGACCTGTTCGGCAAATTACTGACATTGGCCGCCAATAAATATGCCCACCTCGATCCCGACGGCATCGGTCTCATGTACGAAGCCGACAAACCGGGATGGAACGATGCCATGAACGGCGTGCCCGGATTATTCGGCTCGGGCGTTTCCGAGATGTTCGAACTGCGAAAGATAGTCAAATTCCTTCTTTCGGTTGCCAAACGCTATCCCGATCATGACTTCCGCATGCTCAATTCGACCTGCATGTTCTATCAAAACCTAGCCACGATAGTCGATAAAGATCCCTTCACCGCCTGGGACAGGCGGATGAGTGCGCTCGAAGGTTACCGCGCCAATCTGAAAGAAACGCAAAAAGCATGTTTGAAGAAAGTCGCCCTCAGTATTGATATATTGACGAAGATGGACATCGAACTGGACAAGGCTTTCCAAAAAGCGACGCGGTTAGGGGACATTGTCCCCACTTATCTCGTCCGCGAGGCGACCGATTACGAAATGATCACCGAAAACGGCGAAATCAAGAAATCGTCTTCGGGACTGCCTTTCGTCCGCGTCAAAGCGTTCAAGATGACGCCACTTCCGGCCTTCCTAGAAGCCCCGGCCCGTTATCTATCCGGCTCGAAAGAAACGGAAGAAGCCCGCGGTATCTATAAGGCGATACGCGCCTCGCAACTTTACGACAAACCAAACAAGTTCTACCAGACAAGCGAATCGCTATCGGCCTGGACTAACGAAATCGGCCGCATTCGGGCATTCACGCCCGGATGGCTCGAATGCGAATCCAATTTCCTCCACATGACCTATAAGTACCTGCTTGGACTATTGCGCGCGGGACTTTACGTTGAGTTCTTTGAAGAGATGAAGACCAACTTCACCTGTTTCATGGATCCCAAGGTGTACGGACGTTCACCGTTGGAGAATTCATCGTTCTTAGCCACATCAAGCAATCCCGATCCCAAAAAGCGGGGCCAAGGCTTCTACGCCCGCTTGAGCGGATCGACCGCCGAGATCCTGTCGATGTGGCGCACGATGTTCATCGGCCCGTCCCCGTTCATGATGGAAAACGGAAAGCTGAAATTCCGTCTCGAACCGAAACTACCCGCTTCCTTATTTAAAAACGGCATCGTCGAAACGACGCTGTTCGGCTCGATAAAGGTGGTCTACCACAACGAAGTCGCGATCGATACTTACCTCCCCGAGGCAAGCATCGCGAAATATGTCATCTCTTCGCTTGCCAAGCAAGCCCAGACAATCATAGGTCCGGGCGTGGAGGGACCGCTAGCGCAGGCCATCCGTAATGGCCAGGTCCTCGAAATCCACGCCTACATCGGAAGGAGGACGAACTGACACCATCATCGAATCGGTCAATTGCGGTTTGGGAACGCCGCCTCTATAAATAGTCCATCCGACCAGTCATTCATCTCGAAAGGAGAAAAAAACAACTCGATATGAACAAAAGATTTCTATCAGCCATGTTGTTGGCGCTCGTCGGTTTAACCGCCGCCTCATGCAGCTCCAGCACCACCACGTCCACGCCCGAGTCGAGCACCTCGACTACGAGCGAAACCACCTCGACCAGCCAAGTATCTAGCTCATCAGAAGTAGTACTTAGCGCGATCACCTTTGCAGGTGCCGACGACATCGAACTCGATTTCGATACCCCGTTCAACGCCTTGACAGGCGTCACGGCCACCGGCAACAACAGTGTCGACTATACCAGTTCCATCGTCTTGCAATCGACTTCCGACGCGGTCAACGTGTCGACGGGCGTCGTTGACACCACCCAAGTCGGTGTCCACGCGATTCGCTATACCGTCACCGTCGGTGCCGTCACCGCCCAGAAATGGCGCTACGTCACCGTCAACGCCCCCGAAGTCATCGAAGGCGAAATGCTCGTCAACCCCGACTTTGCCCTTGGCACGGCCGGCTGGGATGACCCGAGCGTCGTCTACATCGCCGATGGCGCCCAAATGACCTTATCGGTCGAAGATGGCGCTTTGAAGGCCGAAGTCGTCGCCGGCGCCAATGCCTGGACCCCGCGCTTCGGACAGATGAACGTCCCGTTCGAACAAGGCACGACTTATGAAGTCAGCTTTGAAGCCAAGTCCAGCGTTACCAAGATCATCAACCTCCAGGTTGGCGAACTTCTCAGCAGCGCCCCATACTTCACCGACTTCAAGCCCGGTTTGGCCGTTCACAAGACGATTACGACCGAATGGGCCAGCTATTCTTACAAATTCACCCACAATCTCGACAACAAGCGCGGCGGCGTCCTGTTTGAATTAGGAACCGTCGAAGCCCAAGCCGTCAACGCCACCGTGTGGTTTGACAATGTCGCCATCGTCGAATCAACTCCCGATGAAGACACGACCGCTCCGTCGTTCACCGGCGTCAGCGAAAACCGCAACGTGTCCGTTGGAGCCGAATATGACCCGATGGCCGGCGTTACCGCTTTTGACGTCGTCGATGGTGATGTGACTTCCGCGATCGTCGTCACGATTAAAGACAGCGAAGACAACACCGTCGAATTCGTCAACACCTCGGTCGCCGGAACATTTACCGTCACTTACACGGTTGAAGACGAAGCCGGCAACGTCGCCACGGCGACGACCACCATCAACGTCGTGTCGATGATGTTCAAAGAAACCAATCTTATCGTCAATCCGTCATTTGATGAAGCTTTCGACGAAACGACTCCCGAATGGACCCATTGGGAACAATTCTGGGGAGCAGCCCCGGTCGTCGACTATACGCTTGACACCGAAGCCGGCACCTACTCCATCGCCATGGTTGGCGGCGGCGATGCCGCTTGGGCCATCCAAGTCGTTCAAGAACACCTGACAGTCGAATTAGGCAAGACCTACCGCCTGTCGCTTGACGCCTTTGCCACCGTCGCCCGCCCGATCAACATCGCAGTTGGCTACAGCTTTGGCGACAACCAATACGAACAATACGCTCGTCAAGACGCCATCATGCTGGGAACCGAATCCGGAACCTACGATTACGTCTTCACGGTCACCAAACCCACGCACGAAGTCAAATTTACAATCGAGCTTGGGACGCAACCTGGATTTGCCGATGGCACCGTCGTGCTTGAAGAAGTCCGGCTGCAAGAACATGATGCCGATCCGATCATCGACAACGGCGACTTCGCCCTTGCCGGTTGGAGAGGCTTCTTCAACGGTTGGGATGGAACCACCGGTTCTTACGGCATCGTCGATGGCGAATTCAAAATCGACATCACGAAGTACGTTGCCGGCGCCGAATGGGCACTCCAACTGATCCAGGACGACATGTCCATGGGCGGCTCGTCTGAAGCCGGCGTCATTGATTTGACACCGTTAGCCACCTATACAATCGGTTTTGACGTGTATGCGACCGAAGCCATGAACATCCACCCGTATATCATTTCTTCCAATGATTGGGCCAACCTGGTCACCGCACCTGGTCAAACAGTCGCCATCACGACGACCAAGACCCATTATGAAGTGACCGCCGTGGCTGGAGCCGTCGTCCATGGTAATGAAATTCTTAAATTCCAGTTTGGCGATATGGCCGCTTTCGACGGCGTCACCAAATCCGTCATCTTCGACAACATCACCGTCAAAGACAGCACGCTGAACAACATCTCCAGCGTCTATAACGGCGACATGGAAACCGTTCTTGGCGAACATGGATTCTTCTCACCGTCGCCGGCGAACACGATGAAGCTCGGAGCCGATGGCGCCGTGGTCACCATCGCCGAACTTGGCGGCGCGGCTTATGAACCGCATTACTACTACATGATTCACGGACTTGAAGCCGGCAATTACGCCATCGTGCTCACTTTAGACTCGAGCGTGGCGCGCGATTTCCGCCTGAACGTGGTCATCCCCGATTGGGGCTATGCCTCGATCCTGCCGGATACCAAGTATGACTTCAGCTTAACCGCTGATGAGATTACCACGGTTACCGTCACCTTCACCGTCGCCAGCCCGATTACCCCCGACGTCAAGGTCGAACTCGACTTTGGAACGCTCGGCGGCACGCTGGTGTCCCTGCCGACCGTCGTCACGCTGAACAGCATCCTCGTTTACCGTGACTATAACGCCGCCTAACCTTAGGAGGCGCAAAGAATGAAACAACACAGCCGATTCCTTTTGCTGACCGTGCTTAGTTTCGCCATCGCCGGATGTGGAGGGTCAACCCCCTCCACGTCATCGGCGACGTCGACGACTTCCGACGGCAGCGCCACATCGCAAACGACGTCGACGGGTCCGGTCCAAACGATCGAACTCACCTACGCCGATTGGGGCGATCAGGAATTCAACCAACGCATGATCGACAAGTTCATGCTTCAGTATCCCAACATCAACGTCACGCTCCGGCGCGACATCACCGGCAGCGGGGCCACCTTCACCGGTAACCTCGTGACCGCCGCGCAGGCCGGTCTGCTTCCCGACGTCTTTGCCACCGATAACGTCCCGACCGTCATCAACGCCGGTCTGACGATGGACGTGGCCAGTCATTGGGACGCCGATGAAGACACCGAACTCGTCTATGACAACATTGCCCTCACGGGCGTTTATAACGGCAAGCGCTACGCCGTTCCCAGTTTCCAATTCCTCAAAGGCATCATGCTGAACATGGATATCTTCGAGAAAGCCAACCTGTCGACCGTCAACGGTAAATACCGCATCGACAACGATGGTTATCCAGTCAAAGACTGGACTTTCTCGGAATTCGTCGAAATCGCCAAAGCCATCAAGAACTTTGACCTTAATAACCCCGAAAACCTCGTGGTCGGTCTCGATACGTGGTATGGCACGCCCGACTTCCAGCAAGTGTGGCCGATGATGAACGACGCCAACGTCCAATACGACACGTGGGATGGGACCAGCTTCCATTACACATCCACCGACTGGATCAGCGCGATGCAGACTAAAGTCGCCCTCCATCGCTTAACCGATGGCACGACGACCCGCTTCACGCCCGAAGATCTAGCGGAATATCCGATTCTCAGCAATTACCTCATCCAGACCGGCGTCGCCGCGATGGACATCGAGGGTTCGTGGCAATTCTGGGTCATCAACGACGTCAAGAAGAACCTTGACCAACAGATCGGCTTCTGGCCGTATCCGCAAGGCAGCGCCGGCTTGTTCCCGCCGACCATTCTCGACTATCAATGCGTGTCCAGCCAAACCATGTATCCCAACGAAGCTTATCTACTAGCCAAATGGATGACGTTCGGCCAAGACGGCTGGGACGCCCGCCTCGACTTGCTTGAGGAAGACCGGGCCGCGGCCATCGCCGCCGATGAAGAACCGGCCTACCTTGACCGTTTCCCCGTTGCCAATTATCCCGGCGTTTGGGATCGCGTCAGCGGTCTCGTCGATGGCATCGAAGGCATCGAATACATCTTTAACCGCATCCAATACGCGAAACCCGACCTCGACAAGTGGCTCCCGGGCTACAAAGATTTCTGGGCTTGGGTCTTCAATCCGGAAAATCCCTACAACTGGGATAATCTGGTAACCGCCGGTCCGACCGCCGTGGCGACTTATGCCGCCGAATGGCAAGCGACTGCCAATCAGCTCGTCACCGAGCAAATGGCTGCCCTTGGTTCTGACTGACATTCTCCAATATAATGGAGGACGGGTGGACTTCCTTCCCGTCCTCCTCTACTTTAAAAAATAATGAAAAAACTCTGGAACCGAATCGCGGACTTCTACCGACGCCGGCGGGCGATTGCTATTACCATTATGATCGCCGTGCTACTTTTTCCTGTCATCGGCATCGTTTCCCTGTTCGTTCCGACTTCGCTCGACGACTTCGTGTCGGGAGCGGCGCTACGCGACGATTATGATTACGTTTCGTTAGGTTCCAAATACGGCGTCGACACCTACGCCACCAAAATGAAAGCCTATCGCGAAGCGGAAATTCCTAACGCCGGAGTCACCGGCATCGTTTCCGTCAATGACATCACCGGGCAAAAAGTGCATGACGACGATGCGACTTACGGCGAGGACGTCGACGAGTACGTTGAGTTTTTGGGAGCTCCGAGCGATGCCGTCTTGATCGACAGCGACACTCCGGCGACGTTTACCCATCCGTATCACCAAAGCGGCCTATATTATTTAGCCATCGACTACAAAGAGTTGACCAACGCCGTCAGCAACACGCAACTGCGCCTGACCGTCAACGGCATAAGCCCGTTTTATGAAAGCCAAACGCTGATTCTGCCATCCAGCTGGGCTTTCGTAAACCGGGATTTCACGCTCGACCGATACGATAACGAGATTCAACCACGGTCGGAGAAAATTCAAACATGGCGGACCTGGGGCATCGAAGACGGCCACAGCATGAACGATGGCCTTCTGGCGTTTGAATTTGCCTTCGGCGATGTCATCAGCATCGAAACCGTCGACGGCGAGTGCCTCATCGGCGCGATCCGCTACGTCCAAACCGAACAAATCCCTTCGTATGATGAATATCTCACCGCCCAAGGCGATGCTCCGGTGGTTGAGGCTAACCTTCGTTATTCGGCCCGCGGGTTACTGACGCGCAGCGACCCTTCGATCAGATTAAGGACCGAACAGGATCCGTCCTCGCTCAGTTACGCGACCGATTCGCTGAAGCTGAATACGCTATTCGGCGATTCGTGGCGCACCGGCGGGCAAAGCGTGTCCTACGACATCGAAGTGCCGACCACCGGTTATTATCATCTGTCGTTCAAATACCGCCAGTACAACCTGCGCGACATGCCGACCTTCCGCGATATCCTCATCGACGGGGAAATCCCATTTAAAAACCTGAGCACGTACGCCTTCCCGTACACGACCAACTTCCTTAACCGGACGCTGGTCGACGAAGAGGGGAATCCGCTGAAGATCCACTTGGCCGCCGGCACCCACGTGCTGACTTTCAAAGCGGTCGCCTATCCCTACCGCCAAGCGGTGGAAACGATCCAATACTTGATGAACCGCATTCAATCGTTGGCCCTCAACGTCAAACGCTACACGAGTGGCGGCACCGACCAATACCGCGACTGGGACATCGCCACCTATTTCCCCGAAGCCGAAGGCGACATCCGCGCCTGGGCCCAGATAATCGACGACCTGCACGCCAAGTTGGTTACCCTTGCTTCAAAGCCGAATCCATCGGAAATCAGCAATCTCAACGTGGCCGCGGCCCGGTTGCGCAACATCGCCGACAACATCAACAAGCTTCCGAGTTTGATGGTGCAGTTTTCCGACGGCGATTCATCGGTCGCCCAGCTGTTGGGGGCGATGATGCAAAACTTCCTACGTCCGGGCCTTGAGTTTGAACGGTTCATCGTCCACGGCGATGTGAAACTCGATTCGCCGCGCGCCAATATATTTCTAAGTTCATATGAAAACGTCGCCCGATTGGTACTGTCTTTCTTCGACAAAGACTACGCCACGAGAGCCCGAGGCGAAAACGAACTGGCGGTGTGGGTCAACCATCCGCGCCAATACATCGAAATCATGCAGCAGCTGATCGACCGCGAATACGACGGCGAAAAGACGATTACTTTGTCGCAAATGCCCGACCAGAACAAACTGATATTGGCCAATGCCAGCGGCCAGTCTCCCGACGTCGCCGTCGGCGTCGACCACTGGATCCCGTTTGACTTCGCCTCCCGCGAGGCCTCGCTCGATTTACGGCAATTCGATGGCTACGAAGACCTTGTCAGCCATTTCGCCAAAGGGGCAATGATTCCCTACGTGTTCGAAGAAGGCGTCTACGGTTTCCCCGAAACGCAGAACTTCTGGGTGACTTACTACCGTAAAGACATCCTATCCTCGATCGGAGTCACCGACATCCCGCAGACGTGGTCCGACATCATCGGATTATTGCCGTTATTGCAAAGTTACGGCATGAATTACTTCGTACCCCTGTCGCAATATAGCGGCCTGAAGCCGTTTGTGGCCACGCTGCCTTTCATTTACCAGTTCGGCGGCGATCTATATACCGCTAACGGCATGCAGACGGCCATCTATAGCGAAGAAACGTTGTCCGGCATCAAACTGATGTCCGATTTATTTACGCTATATAACATACCCAAATACGTCGCCAGCTTCTATAACAATTTCCGCTACGGAACGTTGCCAATCGGCATCAGCGATTTGTCGACTTATCTTCTACTGGAATCGGCTGCTCCGGAGCTCGACGGCATGTGGGGCATGGATCTCCATCCGGGTACCCCCGACGCCGACACCGGCGACATCGTCCGCTACGCCGCCAGCGGTGCCCAATCCTCGATGATTTTGTCCAACACCGACTACCCCGAAGAATCGTGGTATTTCCTTGAATGGTGGATGTCGGCCGACGTCCAGGCCGAATTCGCCTTCCTATTGCAAAGCACGTACGGCAAAGCCTACTTCTGGAATAGCGCCAACCTCGACGCCTTCGCCCAGATGTCGATGCCGACCGAATACAAAAACGTGATACTGTCGCAATGGGATTATGCGCTGGAAGCTGCCCGCATCCCGGGCGCCTACATGGTCGAGCGCGAAATCAGTAACGCCTGGACCAACATCGTCTTCAACGGCGTCAACCCGCGCCAGGCGATCGACGAAGCCGTCCGCATCGCCAATCGCGAAATCCTTTATAAGATGGAAGAATTCGGCTATGTCGTCGACGGACAGATCGTCAAGCCGTATCCGGTGCCCAGCATCTATAACATCGACCAGTGGTTGACGGAGCATTGACCATGTTAAGGAAAATGAACAAACCGATTTGGTTCCTCGTTCCGTATTGGACGCTCTTTTTCGTGTTCGTGGTCGTCCCGGTCGTCGCCGCGATCGTGTTGTCGTTCACTTACTTTAACTCGATTCAATTTCCAACCTTCATCGGTATCAAAAACTACATTCAGCTGATCACGACGGATACCGTCTTCATGCAGTTCGTCTTGCCGAACACGATCAAATTCGCTCTCATCGTCGGCCCGGTCGGCTATACGCTTTCATTCTTCCTGGCCTGGATGCTGGCCCATATCCCGCCGCGTCCGCGTACCATTTTGGCGATCATTTTCTATTCGCCATCATTGACGGCCGGCGTCGCCATGGCCTCGATGTGGCGCGTCATTTTCTCGGGTGACGCTAACGGCTATCTAAATGCTTTGCTACTGAACTTGAACCTTATCGTCGAGCCGATCCAATGGCTCCAGGAACCACAATACCTGATGTCGATCATGATCGTCGTCTCCTTGTGGAGCAGCATCGGCGTCGGCTTCTTAGCAATGTTGGCCGGCATCTTGAATATTGATCGAACGTTATACGAAGCCGCCTACATCGACGGCATCCGCAACCGCTTCCAGGAAATCTTCTACGTGACGATTCCCTCGATGAAGCCGCAAATGATCTTCGGCGCCGTCATGGCCGTCGTCGGTTCGTTCCAGGCCGGCTATATCGGCGTGGCGCTATCGGGCACTAACCCGACGCCAGGTTATGCCGGGCAATTGATTGTTAATCATATCGAGGACTTTGGCTTCACCCGCTACATGATGGGTTATGCAGCCTCGGTCAGCGTCGTGCTGCTTATTTTGGTCTACTTGATATCCAAGGGCACATGGGCCGCCCTCGGGGAGACGGACTGATGGTAAAGAAGAAGAGAAAAATCAATAAGTTCTTCGGGCAGAAGATCAACCCCGATCGCTTCAACCGCACGCAGCTGCCGTTCTTTTTCATCCTCGTGCCATTCTCTCTATTGATGCTTTTACCGATCATCTTCATCGTCAATCAGGCATTTAAACCGCAAAGCGAATTGTTTGCATATCCGCCGCGCTTTTTCGTCCGTCAGCCGACGTTTGACAATTTCGTCGAGCTTTTGCGGGTTATTTCATCTTCCGGCGTGCCCTTCTCGAGATATCTGTTTAACAGTTTGATCATCACCATCTTCGGCGTATTCTTGGCTATTCTATTCACTTCTTTGGCGGCCTATGCCCTCTCGAAGATGAAGTTCAAAGGCAAGAAGTTCCTGTTCGAATTGAACACGATCGCTTTGATGTTCGTGCCCATCGCCGTGCAGATTCCCCGCTACATCATCGTCGCCAGTTCCGGACTGATCGATACCTACGCCGCGCACATCCTGCCGGTGATCACGATGCCGGTGGCCATGTTCTTGGTCAAACAGTTCGTCGACCAGATTCCCAACGATTACATCGAGGCCGCCAAGATCGATGGCGCTTCAGAGATGCAGATATTCTTCAAAATCATCGTGCCGATTATCATGCCGGCTTTGGCAACCGTCGGCATTTTGGCGTTCCAGATGATTTGGAACGATACCTCGACTTCGACTCTGTTCATCAACGACGAGACGAAACGATCGCTGGCCTTCTTCCTGTCCACCTTGACGGGATCGGCCAATAGCGTCGCCGGCCAAGGCATGGCCGCGGCGGCCAGCCTTATCCTCTTTTTGCCCAACCTGATCCTCTTCATCATCTTGCAAAGGAAGGTCATGTCGACGATGGCCTACTCGGGACTCAAATGATGAAAAAGATCTTCATTCTCGCGGCCGTGGCCGGACTCGTGTATTTATCCGCTCCGACGATGAGCGAGGCTTCCGCCAACGGACTGCCGTATTCGACTTACACCTATAGCTCGTCATTAGGACAGCTCGTATCGACCCAAGACGCTTATCTGCCCTTATCGATTACGACCGACCTCGGCGGGGAAACGCTCAGCGGTCCCTCCGACATCACCGTCGACAAAAACGACATCATCTACGTGGCCGACACTGGCAATTCAAGAATTATCCGCTATGACCTTGAAGACGACACGGTGCTTTCCTTCGGAGACGGCATCCTCCAGCAACCGACCGGCATCACCGTCGACACCGAAGGTAACGTCTATGTCGCCGATTTCGGAACCAAGTCGGCCTATAAATTCGTCTATGATTCATTGACGACCACGTTTGATTTGGCCGTCACTTATTCCAAACCGGTCGGCACGCCTTATTTCTCGGATGCCGACGCCTTCGATCCCACCAACGTCGTAACCGACTCCGGTCTCAATGTCTACTTACTGTTGGCCGGAAACATCAACGGCCTGGCCGAATTCAAAAACGATGGATCCTTCTTTGGCTATTTCGGCGGCAATCGCATTCCGGACACTTGGGACAACGCCGTCAAATCGATTCTATTCGACGAGCAGCAGCGCCGCGAATGGTTCCAGATGATTCCCGACCCCGTCTATAACGTCGCCGTCGACAAAACGGGGCTGATTCTGACGACGACGAAGGGAACGCCCGGCTACCTGAAATTGAACATCGCTAACGAAGTCTATAGTGAATCCGTTTGGGGCTTCGAAAACGTCGAAGACATCTTCGTGGGACCGTACGGCACGGTGTTCAGCATCACCGACGACGGCTACATCGTCGAATACGATCCCAATGGATCGGTCCTATTCATCTTCGGCGGACGCGATTCCAACAACCAAAAAGGTCTGTTCAAGAACCCGACCGGCATCGCCGTCGACTCCAAAAATAATATTTACGCGGTGGATGAAACCACTAACGCGCTCCAAGTGTTTATCCCGACCGATTTCGCCTCGCTCGTCCATGAAGCGATCCGGCTGTATTTCGACGGCCGCTACACGGAAGCCCTCGGTCCGTGGCAGGAAGTCTTGCGCATGAACCGCTTGTTCGATTTGGCCAATCAAGGCATCGGCGACGCCTATTTCGCCCAAGGCAATTACGAAGAAGCGCTGCAATACTATAAGATCGCCCGTGACCGCGAAGGTTATTCCAACGCCTACTGGGAAGTCCGTAACGCCGCCTTATTAAAGAGCGGGCCGGTGATTGTGTGGGCACTATTAATCATCGCCGTATTGTTCGTCGTCAATAAATTCTGGCCGTACATGAAGTTTGTCAAGCAAGGGACCCATTCGGTCGACCGGAGCCTGAGAAAATATCCGTTCTACCGCCAGATGACGTTCCCCTTTTATATCTTCCGCCACCCGATCGACGGTTTCTACGGTCTCAAACGCGAGAAAAAAGGATCCAATTTATCGGCGTTGGTGTATCTATTGTTATTCTTCGCCACGTTCATCATGTGGATCTATTTCACCAATTTCCAATTCAACAATAACATCCCTTCGGAAATCGACTTCTTCGAGCAGATCATCGCCGTGTTCGTCCCGTTTGGTTTGTGGGTGGCCGGCAACTACTTAGTGTGCAGCATCCGCGACGGCGAGGGCAAACTGTCCGACGTGTTCCAAGCCTCTTCCTACTCGCTTTTGCCGATGATCATCACCTTCCCGCTACTGACGCTCGTGTCGCAGGTATTGACCAGAAACGAGACATTCGTCTATGACACGATCATGACGCTCGGACTGGTGATCACGGTCATCTATTTCGTGGTCATGGTCAAGGAAATCCATTATTACGACATGAAGCCGACGATCGCCAATATCTTGATCAGCCTGTTCACCGGATTGATGATTCTTGCCGTGTCGCTGATCGTCTATTTCCTCCTCAACGAAATCTATGGCGTCATCGCCGACGTCATCCAGGAGGTGATTAGCCGTGCTTAAAACCTCCCGACTAATCGTCGCCGCCATCATGTGCGTCGAAGCGCTTTGCTCCGTCCAGGGTCCGATTAAATACGATGAGCGCCTGCCCTCGAACAACGAAACAAACTTTACTTTCATCGATGACATGCTTTTAAAGAGTTCGCGCTACACGCAAAAAGACGAAGACGATTCGGACGTCATCGACGAATACCACTCCCGCTACACTTTGAGCTATACCGAACCCGAATTGTTGTCGATGGGCTTTAACAGGATGATCGATACCGATGTGATCGACGTCTATTTCGAAAGGGATTCCTTCTCGGTTATCGTCATCGACCAAGCCAGCGGCTATCAATGGTCGTCGCGTCCCGAATTCCAAGGTTTCTCTGGAACTCGCGAAGACAACACCGCCGCCCGCAACTTAATGAACTCCGGCATCTGGGTCGATTACGTCAAGCGCGACAAAGTCTCCTCTTCGACGATCACGACCGCGTCGATATACTCGATGGCGGAAGTCAAATACGCCAATAACGCCGCCTACGACGAAGACAATCCCGACCAGACCAGACCTTACATGCTCGAAGTCGGCACCTACGACACAAATAAAGTAAGCGTCAGCGTCATCAACGCCGAGGAAAGCAGTTTCACCGCCCGAGTCGATCTGAAAATGATCGGCGCTTCCTTTGACGTCGTGATGGCGGTCGTCGACGGACAATTGGAATCCTACGTCGACGTGGCCACCGTCGCCGAGACGGACACCATCTATCAGTTGATCGCCGTTACCTTGTTCCCGTATTTGGGCGCCGCGCGCGAAAACAAGATGCCGGGCTACATCGTGATTCCCGACGGCGTTGGGGCCATGGTGCGTACCAATCGCTACTATGACACTTATTTTCAAGCCAACTTCTACGGCAGCGACCGCGGTTATGACCGCCGGACGATCACCGAATTGAACCTGCCCATCTACGGTATGGTCCACGAACCGGGTACGGCCGGGTATCTGGCCAACATCATCGAAGGATCCGAAAGCGCGACGCTTATGGCCTATCTATGGGGCAAAAGCAGCCGCTATCACCGCGTGTCGACGCGTTTCAACCTGCGCCAGATTTACAAGAAGATCATCGACAAAGCCGGCAACGGCTACGAAGTCATCGACGAAGCGTTGCCGAACACCGATTTCCGCGTCCGCTATCAATTTCTCAACGGCGAAGACGCCTCTTACGTCGGCATCGGTAAAGGCTACCGCGATTATCTCATCGACACTAACGTGCTCACTGAGCGCGAGAAGGGTCATGACAACAAGATTCCCCTTGGCCTCGATTACATCTTGTCCGAACAAGAACCGGCCTTCATCGGCACGAAGACGGTCACCATGACGACGCCTGACGACATGGCCGAATACTATAACTACTTCAAAGATGAAGGGCTCACCAATCAGCAGATGACGCTATTGGGGTGGAGCAAGGATGGTTTCGTCAACCGCGCCCCATATCGCTTCCAGATCCAATATAAGAACGATTTGGAAAACTTCATCACCGATGTCCGCGACGACGGTAACGACATCTATATCGACAACAACTATTTCGTCTCAACCAACTTGTCAAAACGCGTCTCTTATCGCGATGACGTCGCCCGCGATTTATCGCGCCTGAAGATGGCGCTTCCGGTGCAAGACGACAACTCCAAGGTACGCGAAGTCTACTTCATCAATCCGGAAGTCAGTTTGGACAAAGCCCAAAACGATATCGAGGATTATGAATCGCTCGGCGTGTCCGGCGTCGCCCTTGGAAGCATGGGCGACACGCTGTTCAGTTATTATGACGGCGGCATCCGTTCGCGAACCGACGCCATCGCCACCTACCGCGAAGTCGCCGCTTTATATGACGGACTCGCTTTGGGGCAACCGTTCAGCTATCTTTGGGACCATTTGGACAATTATACCGATTTGCCGATCACGAACACCCAGTTCGATTACTATACCGACCTGATTCCCTTGATTCCGATCATCCTTAAAGGATCGTTATCCTACTATACGCCGTATCTCAACTTCAACGCTTTGGGTATCGACCGGCTCTTGACGATGGTCGACTTCGGCACTAATCCCAGCTATGTTTTGACCAAACAGCCTTCAAGCGATCTACGCTACACCGAAGCCCGCGGTTTCTACACGACGACGTTTGCCGACTTCGATGAGGAAATAATCGAGGTATACGACTATCTTAACGCCGCTCTGTCTTCCGTCATCGGTGCCTATATCGAATCGCGCACGATGGTGGAGACCGGCTTCAGCAAGGTCACCTATTCTAATGACATAGTCATCTACGTCAACTATTCAAGCAGCCAGAAAGCCGACGGGGCGATTACGGTTCCGGCCCAATCCTATCGGGTGGTGGCGCCTTTATGAAAAAAAAGAACGCAATCGTAAAACCGAATAAAAGCACCAACCGCATCGCTTTAGCATTTAAGAAGGCCAGGGCCTTCATCGTTAAACAGTGGGATGTCTTTACCCAGTGGTGGTACAAGCACATATGGCCGATATTCGAGAAGATTAGATATGCGCTGACCCATAACTTTATCCTGCGGATCGAAAATCAGATCATGACTTTATTCTCGTTTATCAAGATACGCATCACCCGCAAGCGTATTTATGCTTCGTATGGCTTCTTATTCATCCTGATCTGGCTGGTCGGTTTGGCCGTCTTCACGCTTTACCCGATGTTCTACTCGCTCTACCTCAGCTTCAACAGCGCCTACTATAACCTCCAGCAAGGCGTGGTGACCACGTGGATCGGCTTCCAGAACTTCGTCAACATCATTCGCAGTTCGACCTTGTTGCCGCTATTCTCGACCTATATCGGGCGCATGGTCATCTCGGTTCCGCTCATCATCGTGTTTTCGATCATCATCGCCGTGTTGGTTAATAATCCAATCAAAATGAAGGGCATTTGGCGTACGATATTCTTCCTGCCGGTCATCATCTCCACCGGCCCGGTTTTAACCGAACTGATGGCCCAAGACGCCACATCGCTCCCATCGCTGACGACAAGCGCCGTTTTCAATTACTTGACGAATAGTCTATCTCCGCTCATCGCCGATCCGTTGACGAACATCCTGAATTCGATGCTGATGATCCTATGGTACGCCGGCATTCCGATTCTCGTGTTCTTGGCCGGATTGCAGAAAGTCGACCCGGCGCTATACGAAGCAGCCTCAATCGACGGAGCGTCGGCCTGGGATCGTTTCTGGAAGATTACTCTTCCTTCGATCAAACCGCTCATCGGCGTCAACGTCGTGTATATCGTCGTGTCGATGTCGTTATACGTCGAAGGCGGCGGTATCCTTGATCTCGCTCGGACGCACATGCTTGTCGGGGCTCCCGATTCCTCGATCTGGTTTGGTTACGGCTATGCGGCCGCGATCGCTTGGGTATATTTCCTCTTGATGGTGATCATCATGGCGATATTCGCCCGCGTGTTCGGCGGCAGAAGGGAGCGGTAAAACGATGAAGAAAAAAATCGACGTCGGCGAACTCAAGAGCCGCATTAAACGCTTCCTGTTCGGCATGAAGTTCATGGACGGCTTCATTTTCAAGTTCGTCATTTATATTTTGCTGATCAGCTTCAGCTACATCTATTTGTATCCGGTCCTGTACATGCTCATCAACAGCTTCAAGACCGTCGACGATTTGATCAATCCCGGCGTCCGCTGGGTCCCGACCGTGTTCGAATGGGAAAACTATACCCGCGCTTTCCAGGTACTCGAATTCCCGCAGTCGATCTTCGACACGACTTGGTATGTATTGAAAGTGAGCATCGGGGCCACCGTCGCCGCTTCGATCATCGGCTATGGCTTTGCCCGTTTCAAATTCCCGGGCAAAAAGATCCTATTCGGCATCATGCTGGCCACCTTCATCCTGCCGTCGCAAGTGACCATGGTCGCCAACATGATCATCTACAAACGCTTGGACATCATGTCGACGGAGTGGACGATGCTGCTTCCGGCGATTACCGGCCAAGGCATCAACGCCGCCATCTTCATATTAATCTTCTACCAGTTCTACAAGACGATTCCGACGGTGCTGATGGAGTCGGCCGAAGTCGACGGGGCTTCGCAGTTCCGCATCTTCCGCACGATCGCGCTGCCGCTGGCGCTTCCATCGTTCCTAATCGTGTTCCTATTCAGTTTCGTCTGGTATTGGAATGAAACGTTCATTACCGCGCTTTATGTCGGCGGGGCTGTCACCTTGCCACTTAAACTTCAAGCATTCCGTGCCTCCTACGAACTATTATTCCCGCCGGGAACGGCCGGAGCCGAGCTTAACGAAGCGATCATGATGGCCGGCAACATGGTCACCATACTGCCGCTACTCGTGCTATATTTCGTCGCCCAACGTTACTTTACCGAAAGCATCGATCGGACCGGCATCACCGGGGAATAGGTTATTTCATGCGCAAATCGCTTTATCTCATCATATCGTTGATGGCGCTGACCGCTTGCGGCAGTTCCGCGTTTTCGTCGTTAGAACCTTCATCGGAAGAACCCTCATCGACATCAGCGAGTTCGGAGTTGCCTAACGGCTTACAGCCGCTTATCCCCTATGAAGGAAGTCTCGAACCGACGATTGAAGGCGGCTGGGTCGCCCAATGGGCTGACGAATTCAACGACACGAGCCTCGATTCCACCAAATGGAATATCGAAGTCAACGGCGACGGGGGCGGCAACCAGGAACTTCAATATTACCGCGCCGAAAACATCGCCCTGTCCGAAGGCAATCTCGTCATCACGGCCAAAAAAGAATATTACCTCGGGAAAAACTACACCTCGGGTCGCATCAACACCAAATACCGCATGGACACGTTGTACGGCCGCATCAAGGTTCGGGCCAAACTTCCCGGCGGACGCGGCACTTGGGCGGCGATTTGGATGATGCCGCTATTCAACTCCTACGGCACTTGGCCCAAGAGCGGTGAAATCGACATCATGGAATACGTCGGCTACGATCAAGGCTATATCCAATCGACGATCCATACCGAAAAATTCACCAGCAGTTCGGGCATTCAGCCGATGGGACGCAAATACGTCGCCGACGTCGAGGAAAACTTCCACGATTACGAACTGATTTGGAGTCCGGGCAATCTGAAGACCTATTGCGACGGCGAGAAATTCTTCGAGATGTCGTACGTTCCGCAACTCAACGACGAAGTGCCTTATTACAAAGCATTCCCGTTCGATCAGGAATTCTTCCTGATTCTCAATTTGGCCATCGGCGGAAGTTGGGGCGGCCGCGAAGGGGTCGACGATAGCATCTTCCCGGTCAACATGCTGGTCGACTACGTGCGCGTGTTCGGCTTCGATTATGCTTCTTACGACCAAACCGCGCCATCAACGCCGATCAACCTCGGCATCGCCGAAATCAAAAACACGTTCCACTGGAACAAAGCGATCGACGATTACGGCGTCGAGAAATACGCCATTTACATCGACGGACAGTTCTCGCGTTACGTCAAGCTCAACCAATTCACGCTGACGGGACTTAACGTCGGTACCATCTATTCAGTCCAGGTACAGGCGATCGATTTCGTCGGCCGCACCTCGCCGCTTAGCCAGAGTTTATCGGTAAGTTACACTTAACAAGGAGGCGTTATGTCATTCAATAAATTGGTTTTCGAAGAAACTTTTCCCATCGACGGCGCGCCCGACAAAGCTAACTGGACGCATGAAGTCGGACCCAAATGGTCGAATAACGAGCTTCAATGGTACACCGATTCGCTTAGCAACAGTTTTGTTAAAGACGGCGTATTGACCATCCATGCGGAAAAAGGAACGGGCGAATGTCCGTACGCTTCCGCCCGCTTGTCGAGTTACGGCAAGCATTCGTGGCAATACGGCCGCTTTGTCATCCGCGCCAAACTACCGCGCGGCGTCGGCAGCTGGCCGGCCATCTGGATGCTTCCTAACGACATCAAGACCGGCGTCCGTTGGCCTTTATGCGGGGAAATCGACATCATGGAACATGTCGGACGCGATCCGGAAACAGTCCATTTCTCGCTGCATACGGCCACGTTCAACCACCGCAAGAACAACCATCATACCTACTTTGAGAAGATGCCGAAAGTCATGGATGAATTCCATGATTATGAAATGGTTTGGGACGATAGTCACATCGCCTTCTATGTCGATGGAAAACCGAAAGCGGCATTTTATAAAAAGCTGGACGACACGGTTGCCGAATGGCCGTTTGACAAACCGTATTACATGATTCTCAACGTCGCCGTCGGCGGCGGATTCGCCGGCCCGGTCGTCGACGAAGATTTGCCTTACGACATGCAAATCCGCTCGATCAGGGTGTATCAATAGGCTCGGTATGGCGCAACTACGCGGCGTAAACCTAGGCGGCTGGTTCGTACTGGAGCAGTGGATGCGTCCATTCCTTTTCGAGGGCATCAGCGGTCCTGACGAAACGGTTTTCAGCATTGAAAATAAGAAAGCGGCGGAAGTTTTACATGCCCACTGGGACAATTTCATCAAACAAGATGACATCATCGATTTAGTCCGCCTCGGCATCAATTCAGTCAGGCTCCCTTTACCTTGGTGGCTTCTGGGCGAAAAGCCTTATATTGAACGTCTTTCCGTTGTCGACCGCGTCATCGGCTGGCTTGAAAAACATCGTTTGCCGTATCTACTTGACCTCCATACGGCGCCCGGATGCCAAAACGGGTTCGACAACGGGGGCATCACCGGCGTCATCGATTGGCCTAAATCGGACAAAAACATCGACTTAACGATCGAGAAACTCGTCTACATGACGGAAAGATATGGCAAGAATCCGCACTTTCTCGGCATCGAGGTCTTAAACGAACCGCATTCTTCGATTGATCTCGCCATTATTCAGGATTTCTACATTCGCAGCTATAAGGCGCTGCGGCCGTTGACTTCAGGTTTAATCGTCTTCCATGACGCTTTTCGTCCTAATGACCCGTCTTGGAAACCGTTTTTTAGCGAGAATCACTTCGATAACGTCGCCTTCGATTTGCATCTATATTATTGCTTCGCGCCGCATTACGCCGCTTACTCGCTCAATGAACTTGTCGCGGCCGTGCTAGGCGAAACGGACGCCAATATCCGCTCGATCAATGAGTTTGTCCCCGTCATTATCGGGGAATGGTCGCTCGGACTTGACGAAAAACGGTTCCATGACATGGACGACTTCCAAAATGACACGTATTTACGCGCGTTTGCTAACGCCCAACTGGCCTCATACGAACAGGTCTTCGGCTGGTTCTTTTGGAGCTATCGCATCGACCGTCCATCGCACCGCGCTTGGGATTTCTCGCGTTTGGTCACTGACGGCATCTTCCCAACCTCGTTTCATCATAAGGAGAAGGCAAAATGAACATTCGCCTCATCAGAACGACGAAAGAACGTCATTTTCATGAAGAAGGCCAGGCCGTTGCCACAAACGGCGCACGTACGGCCATTCACGTCGTAATCGACCCCAAGAAAGCGTATCAAACGCATTTAGGTTTCGGCGGGGCGATCACCGAAGCGACCGCCTATACGATGAAGGTCGACATGCCAAAAGAAAAGTACGACGAAGCAGTCAAGGCCTACTTCTCATCAATTGGCTTGGGCTACAGCTTCGTCCGTATCCACATGAATTCATGCGACTTCAGTCTGAATAATTACGCTTATGTGAAAGATGGCGATAAAACGCTTTCGACATTCGATATCAGCCACGAAGACCAATTCGTCATTCCGTTTCTCAAAGATGCCCTACAAGCGCGTAGCGCTATAAAAGTATTGGTATCCCCGTGGTCGCCGCCCGCCTACATGAAGACCAATAACGACATGAATCACGGCGGAAAGCTGTTGCCGGAATATTATGCGACATGGGCGCAGTATTTCGTCCGTTTCATCAAAGAGCTCAACAAGCGCGGCATCGAAGTGTGGGGCGTCACCGTTCAAAACGAACCGGCCGCCGTTCAAACATGGGACTCATGCATCTATACTGCCGAAGAGGAACGCGATTTCGTCAAGAACCATCTTGGCCCAGCACTTCACTCGGCCGGCCTTGGCAATGTCAAAATCCTCATCTGGGACCACAATCTCGACATCCTGCTCGAACGGGCCGTTCCCGTGTTGGCGGATGAGACGGCCAACAAGTACGTCTGGGGCACGGCCTTCCATTGGTATGGTCCCGAATTGCCCGCCAACCTCTCGAAACTTCATAGTCTATTTCCCGACAAGCACCTTCTATTCACCGAAGGGTGCATCGAGGGCGGACCACGGCCCGGCGCCTGGGCGACCGGCGAACGCTACGCCAGAAACATCATCAACGATTTCAACCATGGCTGCGAAGGCTTCATCGACTGGAACCTGGTCCTCAACGAGCAAGGCGGACCGAACCACGTCGGCAATTACTGCGACGCCCCGCTCCTTGCCGATCGGCAAACCAAAACATTGACCTATAACAGCTCTTACTATTACATCGGCCACTTCAGCCGTTACATCCTTCCCGGCGCGGTGCGTATCGATCACGCGGCCAATCTTCCCGATGGATTACGAATGGTAAGTTACCGTAATCCGCATGGCGAAATCGTCCTCGTCGTCCAAAACGAAAACGATACGACGCATGAAGTCTCTTACGAAATAAACGGTCACCAATTCAACGACATAACGCCAAGACACTCCATCACCACGTTTCTGATCGAGCAAAGCAAATTCCACGACCGCTAGCGCTTATATCAATAGTAAGGTACAATCAAAACCATGAAATCGCCGAAACCACGCCAAACCATCTACGACATCGCCCGCGAAATGCATCTTTCGCCGAGCACGATTTCGAAGATTCTCCATCATACCGGCAAGGTTAGCCAGGCAACGCGCAAACGGGTTTTGGAATACGTCAAGCAAGCCGGCTTCGTCGCCAACTCAAACGCCCGCATCTTAAAAAGCAAGCATAGTTGGACCATCGGCATCGTCTTCTCCGACATCGCCTTGTTCGGCCTCGAACACCCGTTTTTCGGCAGCGTGCTGCAGGCGTTTAAAAACGACGTCGAGGAAAAAGGTTTCGAAGTCGTCTTCATCGTCAAGAAACTCGGACAAGCCGAACTCACCTATGAAGAATGGTGCCTTAACAAGAACGTCGACGGCGTCTTGCTGTTGACGGGCGACTTGAACGATCCCGACATCATCGGACTCGTCGATAGCGACATTCCCTGCGTGTCCGCGGACATCATCATGCCGGGGTTATTCTCGACGATGAGCGATGACAAAATGGGAATCGAGCTGGGATTTAACCATGTTTTCGAACTCGGCTGCCGCAAAATCGGCGCTTACTGCGGACCGTGGTCATCACGCGCCTACGCCGAACGCACGGCGGCGTATCGGGAATTGGTCGCCAGTCACGGACTGCCATACGACGAAAGTCACTTCTCTTCCATCAGCGGCTACGGCTACCAAAACGCCTATGACAACGCCTTCAAGTTCATCGATGGCTGGAAGACGCCGCCCGAAGCCGTTTTGGCCTTCTCAGACGAGTTGGCCATGGGACTCATCAACGCTTTGAAACAACGCGGTTACCGCGTGCCCGAAGATATCTCCGTCGTCGGTTATGACGACATTGCCTTCGCCGGACTTTTCAATCCGCCTTTGACGACGATTAGGCAAAACAAAGTGGCCATCGCCAAGTCGGCCGCCGATCTATTACTGCGGCTGATTAACGGCACGCTGACGCACGAAAACAACGAAAACCTCGTGCGGCGCATCCCGGTGCAGTTGATCGTGCGCGGCTCGACAAAACTGAAATCCTGATCACCAGGGCAGCGGATTATTCTTTAACTTATCGTCATAGAAGGCTTCCAAGGCCTTCTTTTGTTTGTTGGGCAATGGTGACTGCGGTATCTCCAGCAATTCTTCAAGTTGTTTGATCGACTTGATACCTGGTATGACGGCCGTTATCTGCGGATATGAATATAGGAAGCGTAAAGCATAAGGAGTCAGAACTTCCGTTCCGAACATTTTTTTCAATTCGTCAACCAAAGCGGCGCGGCGGGCAATCACATCCGTCGACCAACGGAGCCGAATTCCGTTGAAAGTGGACATAGCGTTATATTTTCCCGACAGCCAGCCCGAATCCAGCGGCGGGCAATGCCGTGGGAGGCAATCTCGTCAAGATATTCTCGTGGCGCTTGGAAGAACACGTTATAGAGCAGTTCGACTACCTTGACGCCCTTGTTTTTCAATAACGCCGCGATTTCCTCGGGACGGTCGATGCTGGCGCCATAGGCGCGTATCAGCCCTTTTCGGCGCAATCTTTCAAGCTCGTCGAAATGGCCTAGCTGATTATTCAATATCTCCATCGAGGGATTGTGAAGCAAGAGGGAGTCGAGGTAATCGGTCTGCAGCCGTTTTAATGACTCCTTGATCGATAGTTCGATCAAATCGACCGCGAAATTGCTCGTACCGTTGGCCCAGTGGCCAAATTTGGAGTTGATGACAACCTTGTCGCGCCGACCGAGGAGCGCATCGCCAAGATAGGTCTCGCTCAGCCCATCGGCGTACCCAGGCGCCGTGTCGAATAGGTTGAGGCCTTTATCGATCGCCGTCCGGACGAGTTTGATAGCCTCTTCCTTGGCCATGCCGCCCCACAAGGCGTTGCCAAGTTGCCACGACCCGAAACCGAGCCGATTGACTCTCATGTCGTATGGACCGTTCATATGCAATACCTCACAAGTTGTAAACTGATTTTATTATAAGGTCAATCGACCATCGCTAACCTTTTATTGCTTCAACAAACGAATCACTATAAGTGATCGCTTCGCCAAGAACGATAAAACATTGTTTAAATAAGCATAAGTAGTTATATACTATTATCAGCAAATTAAATGAAAGTCCCACGAATCATTTCTCATAACTATATTTAAGTCGGCCTATCAGCTTTTTTATTACGCATATCTTTCGCATGGTTTTAAGGAGTTATCCTATGGCAGGACCAAAAGACAAACAGCTAATCATTAACGAAGCCTGGTGCAAGGGCTGCGGCATCTGCGTTTCCTTTTGCCCGAAGAACTGTCTGGAGATGGTCGGGGGCAAGGTGCGTCTTAAACAAGACGGCGATTGCATCATGTGCGCCTTGTGCGAGCAGCGCTGCCCGGACTTTGCTATCTTTGTCGAAGACAAAAAAGGGGAAGCTAAATAATGGGCAAACGCGTACTGATGCTTGGTAACGAAGCCTGCGCCGAAGGGGCGATTGCCGCCGGCATGCGATTATACGCCGGCTATCCGATTACCCCATCGACCGAAATCGCCGAAATCGCCGCCCACCGCTTGCCGGAAGTCGGCGGATCATTTATTCAAATGGAAGATGAAATCGCCTCGATCGCCGTCGCCATCGGCGCTTCGGTCACCGGAGTCAAGTCGATGACGGCCACCAGCGGCCCCGGTTTTTCATTGAAGCAGGAAAACCTCGGCTATGCCGCATTGGCGGAAATTCCCCTTGTCGTAGTCGATGTCCAGCGGATGGGACCTTCCACCGGCATGCCGACATCACCTTCGCAAGGCGACGTCATGATGGCGCGCTGGGGTACCCACGGCGACCACCCGGTCATCGCCTTAAGTCCCTCCTCAGTCAAGGAAACCTATGAATTGATTATTCGGGCATTCAACCTGTCCGAAAAATACCGGACGCCGGTTTTATTCATGATGGACGAAATGATCGGCCATCTGCGGGAAGGCGTCGAAATACCCGATACCGATAAACTCGTCATAATCAACCGACCGACCGTAATCAATCCCGATCCAAAACGGCCACCATACCATGTTGAACCGGGCACTCTTGTCCCGGCGATGGCGCCATTTGGCGAAGGGCAGCGCTATAACATCACCGGGCTCATCCACGATGAATCCGGTTTCCCGACCAACTCGACCGTCGAAGCCGAAAAACTCATCAATCGGCTGATGCATAAGATATCCGATAATTACGACGACATCGTTCAGTGCGAGCAAATTGGCATGGAAGACGCCGAAGTCGCTTTATTCTGCTACGGCGGCACGATGCGGGCCGCACTCACGGCGATGGAAGAAGCCAGAGCCAAAGGAATTAAATGCGGCATCTTCCGCGCCATCACACTGTGGCCTTTTCCAGAACGGGAACTTCTCAAAGCCGCAAAACACTTAAAACAGATTGTGGTTGTTGAACATAACTATGGCCAAATGGTCCATGAAGTGGAACGGGTCATCAAAGGAATGTGCCGAGTCGACTTTGTAGGCAAATATAACGGCACCGTCATCAGTCCCCAAGAAATAGTGAAGAAACTGGAGGAAACCCGCTAGTGGATTACGTCTGCGACATCGACGCCGAAAAAGGCGCCGCCTCCAAACTTATAACCAAATATATCAGGACGGAACACCTGCCGCAAATTTGGTGCCCCGGCTGCAGTAACGGCATCGTCATGCGTAACGTTGCCCAAGCCATCGACAATCTTGGACTTGACCGCAATAAGACGATCATTGTGTCCGGCATCGGATGTTCCTCGCGTTCGGCGGCCTATATGGAGTTCAACACGATTCACACGACTCACGGCCGTGCGATTGCTTTCGCCACAGGCATTAAATTGGCCAATCCGAAGCTCGAAGTCATCGTCATCGCTGGCGACGGCGATATTACGGCCATCGGCGGCAATCACTTGATACACGCCGCGCGTCGTAACATCGGGATGACGGTCATCGTCATGAACAATAACGTTTATGGGATGACCGGCGGACAGTATTCGCCGACAACCCCAACGGGAGCTATTGGAACCACAGCCCCATATGGCAGTTTGGACCGGACGTTTGACATCGCCAATCTCGCCATCGGAGCCGGAGCGTCTTACGCCGCCCGCGGCACCGCCTACCATGTCCAACAGACCATCAATCTGATTCAGGAAGGCATCCGCCACAAAGGCTTCTCAATCATCGACGTCATCAGCACCTGCCCGACCTATTACGGACGGGAGAATAAAGCCGGCGACGCCATCGACATGTTGAAATGGCAGCGCGACAATACGATAACGGTCGCCAAAGCGGCCACGATGACCCCCGAAGACAAGCAAGGAAAAATAGTCATGGGTGTACTGCACCAAGTGCAATACAAGGAATATACCGATGCCTATCAGGAACTCGTCGATCGGATGAAACAAGGAAAAGACGTTCATGAACATCGATAACAGACACGAAATACGCCTCGCCGGCAGCGGCGGTCAAGGTGTTATATTAGCTACGATTATTTTGGCTGAAGCGGCCGTGTTGGCTGGACACCACGCCGCCCAAAGCGAATCGTACGGACCGGAAGCCCGGGGCGGTTCCTGCAAGGCCGAAACGCTTATTTCTAATAGACCGATCGGTTTCACCAAAGTGCAGCGCCCGTCGCTGCTCGTGGCTTTCACGCAAAAAGCGTTGGACCAATACGCGCAAGGCTTGTCCGAACAATGTCTCGTCATTATTGACGACACCTTGAAATCGCCAAGCAACATAACCGAGAAGCAGCTGGTGCGGCTGCCGCTACTTTCGACAGCGCGCAACGTCATCGGCAAAGTCCAAACCGCCAACATCATCGCCGTCGGCTGCATCAACGAATTTTTGGGTTTGACCGACAAAGAAACAATGCAGCAAGCCGTGCTGCACCATATTCCCAAAGGCACTGAAAACCTTAACGTCAAAGCGCTTGAAGCAGGCATGAAAATGGCTGCCGACTGGAAAAAGGGACATCAGGCGTGAAAATACACGAATACCAAGCCAAAGAACTTTTAAGGGATTATGGCTTGCCGGTGCCGACCGGCTATATCGCTTTTACGGCTCTGGAAGCCAAACAGGCCGCCGCCAATTACGGTTCGTGCGTTCTTAAAGCACAAATCCATTCGGGCGGACGGGGAAAAGCCGGCGGCGTCAAGCTCGCCAAAGACCCCGACGACGCCTATGCCATCGCCCTTAACATGATCGGCATGACTTTGGTTACCAAACAGACAGGTCCATCCGGAAAAACGGTCCATCGTATTTTGGTGACCGAGAAGATTACTGCCAAGCAGGAATATTACCTCAGCGTCATCGGCGATAACGAAAACGCCGGTCTCTTGATCGTCGCTTCCGCCGATGGGGGCACCGAGATCGAAGAGACGGCCAAAGACCATCCTGAACGGATCGTGCAAGTGCCGGTCTCCCTCAGCAACGGATTTGAAAAAGCCGATGGTGTTGCGGTTGCCAAAGCTTTCGGATTTACCGGAGAACTCAAAGACGAACTATTGGAAATCTTGTCGGGCATGGTGCGGCTATATGTCGAACGCGATTGCTCGCTTGTGGAAATTAATCCGCTTACATTGACCACCGAAGGACATCTTGTTTGTCTTGACGCGAAGGTCACGTTTGACGATAACGCCTTGTTCCGCCATCCGGAAATCGTCTCGATGCGCGATATCGACGAAGAAGACCCGAAAGAATATAAAGCCGCTCAGCATGATCTCAGTTACGTGACTTTGGACGGTGATATCGGCTGTCTCGTCAATGGCGCCGGATTGGCCATGGCTACGATGGACATCATCAAAAACTATGGCGGAAAGCCGGCCAATTTTCTCGACGTCGGGGGCAGCGCCACCGCGGAGAAGGTCAAAGTCGCCTTTGAAATCCTATTGTCGGATCCAAATGTAAAAGCCATTTTCATCAATATATTCGGCGGCATCATGAAGTGCGATGTCATCGCCACGGGAGTCGTCGGAGCTGCTAAAGAAATCGGATTGAATATTCCCGTCGTCGTTCGCCTTGAAGGCACCAACGTCGACCTCGGCCGCGAAATACTCAAGCAATCCGGTTTAGCTATCATCACGGCGATCGACATGGCTGATGGCGCCCGCAAAGCAATTGAAGCGGCCCGGGAGGCATCCCGATGAGCATCTACGTCAATAAAGATACACACGTGCTCGTTCAAGGCATTACCGGTCATCAAGGTTCGTTCCATACGCAGCAAATGATCGCTTACGGCACCAAGATCGTCGGCGGGGTTACCCCCGGCAAAGGCGGACATGTCATCTTTGAAGTACCGGTGTTCGACACCGTCAAGGAAGCGGTTGAGAAGACGGGCGCCAACGCTTCGGTCATCTTCGTGCCGCCGCGATTTGCCGCGCAAGCCATCATCGATGCCGCCGATGCCGGACTCCTACTGATCGTGTGCATCACCGAAGGGATACCGATCCTAGACATGGTCAAGGTCAAACATCACTTGATGGGCACGAAAGCCCGATTGCTCGGACCCAACTGTCCCGGCATCATCACGCCCGGGGAATGCAAGATCGGCATCATGCCGGGCTACATCCATAAAAAAGGCCGCGTCGGGATCATTTCCCGATCGGGCACGCTCACATATGAAGCCGTCAAGCAATTGTCGGACCGGAATATCGGCCAATCGACTGTGGTTGGCATCGGCGGCGACCCGATTAAAGGCACGAGCTTCGTCGATGCCCTCAAGGCGTTTGAAGAAGATTCCGAAACCGTTGCCGTCGTCATCAACGGCGAAATCGGCGGGAGCGGCGAAGAAGAAGCGGCGTCATTCATTGCCAAACACATGAAGAAACCCGTCGTGGCTTTCATCGGTGGCCAATCCTCGCCGAAAGGAAAACGGATGGGACATGCCGGCGCCATCGTCATGGGCAGCAAAGGCACAGCAGAAGGTAAGATCACAGCGTTAAGAAACGCTGGCGTCGCCATCGCCATGACACCTGATAGAATTGGTGCCACGATGGCTGAAGTATTGGCCTTACGCGGCTTGAAATAGAAGGTAACCATTATGTACGATTTTCTGCAATTGAATCCGATTCTTCTACTATTCATCATCGCCTTTATCGGCTATGCCTTTGGACGCATCAGCATCAAGGGGATGAGCCTTGGCACCGCGGCCATTTTGTTGGTCGCCTTGGTGTTCGGCCATTTCGGCTTCACGATACCAAAAATAGTGCAAGATATCGGGTTGCTGTTATTCGTTACTTCGGTCGGTTTCATCGCCGGTCCCAAATTCTTCCGCAATTTCAAAAGCAACGCGATTGCCTATGTCCTATTAGGGGCAATCATCATCGTCGTCGGTGTCTTGACTTGCGTCGGGGTTATTCTCATCTCCTCAATGGGGACTGACCTGGCGGTCGGCCTATTAGCGGGAGCATTGACGACGACTCCCGGTCTTGGCGTCGCCCTTGAAGCAACCGCTCCTTCGACGATGGCCTCAATTGGTTATGGCATTGCCTATCCGTTTGGCGTCGTCGGTGTCGTCTTATTCGTGCAGTTGGTTCCTAAAATATTCAAGACCGACATGCAAAAAGAACGCGATCAATACCAAAAGGTCGTCAAAGCGGAAACAGTCGCAGTAAAAAAGAAGAAACTCGTCTTCGATCCGCTCGGTTATTTCGGGTTCGCCTTGGCGGTCGTGCTGGGCATTTTACTTGGTAAAATCACGATTCCGCTTTGGAGCGGGCTTGAATTCTCGCTTGGCAACTCGGGCGGACCGCTCATCGCCGGCTTATTGTTTGGTCATTTCGGCACCATCGCCAGAGTTGATTTGACAATAAAAAAGGAAACGCTGGTATCATTACGGGAACTTGGTTTAGCGATGTTCTTAATCGGGGCCGGCATCAGTGCCGGGGCCGGTTTCGTCTCCGTGCTCCAGCAGCATGGTTTCATGCTATTCGTCTATGGAGCGATCATGACCATCATCCCGATGGTCGTCGGGCTGTTCTTGGCATTAAAGGTATTCAAACTGAGCATGTTCAACAGTCTGGGATCGATATGCGGCGGCATGACGAGCACGCCGGCACTTGGCTCGCTTATCAGAACGACGGAAACGGACGATGTGGCAGCAGCTTACGCGGCCACCTATCCGATTGCCTTGGCCATCATCGTCATCACGTTCCAACTCATTTGCATTCTGTTTTAACTGACGATAATTGTTTGATTTAAAATATCGTTGAAGACAATCGCCCCGGCAATTTCGTCATAGGGAACGCGGTTGTCTTTTAATTTTGTGATTAAGGTATTTTTATCGGGAACGGACAATCCATAAGCAACTAAACCAGTTTCGTTGTCTTTGCGGTTGTTTTTTAAGGGCATCCAGGTGTTGAGTCCTAAATGGTGATGATAGCCGGCGTCGGATACGAACAGAGCACTGTCGCCATAATGCATCACTGTCTGAAAACCAATCACATCGTTATAAAAATGTTTAGCGTCTTTTATAGATGCCACGTGGAAATGAAGGTGTCCGATACGAGTTTCAGGCGGCAATCCGTTTGCCGGGGCATTTCCCAGTTCGCACATGACTCCGGATATGTCCAGCATTAGGCTGACCATGTCGATATTCCCGTTTTTGAGCGGCCACTCGGATTGGTCCTTGTCGATATATATCTCGATCCCGTTGCCTTCGGGATCTTGCAGATACAAGGCTTCGGACACGCCATGATCGGAAGCACCATGAAGCGGATATGAAGTTTCATCCAACCGCAGCAGGAATTGCGCCAGCGTTTGCCGATTTGGCAGCAGTAGCGCGAAGTGGTATAAACCGAGATGTCGCGAGTTGCTTGACGCACTCTTGTCTTCAATCAAATTGATGAGCGGGAGATTCCCATCAGCGGACAACGAAACTTTCGTTTCACTTAGATGAGTTGCCTTTAGACCCAAGATGCCCTCATAGAACTTTAAAACGCGCTCCAAGGAGCGGACCTTCAGGGTCACGTTTGTAAAATGGATGATGTCCGATTGATGAAATTTGCTCATGCCATG
>Ga0172371_10001089_pt1 | contig 42994 bp, 33 predicted proteins | sample Lak12m_FD_114543 | JGI IMG/M metagenome (GOLD analysis project Ga0172371, IMG submission 114543) | Freshwater microbial communities from Kabuno Bay, South-Kivu, Congo - kab_022012_12m | ecosystem: Environmental > Aquatic > Freshwater > Lake | place: Democratic Republic of the Congo: South-Kivu... | reverse complement strand
TCCCTGGGGGAAGATTTCCCCATCGAGATCGAAGCGGACACCTGCTGGCAGATGGATGAGGCAATCGCAGCGGGCGTCGCGCAGGTGCTGCTCGATAACATGGAGCCGGATACGATCCGGGAATGTGTCGCGGCGGCTGGCGGCCGGGTGATCATCGAAGCTTCGGGCGGCATCACACTCGAGAATGTGCGCGCTTTCGCGGAGGCCGGCGCAAACGTCATCTCTGTTGGCTCGCTGACCCACTCGGCCCGCGGGGTTGATATGTCGCTCGAAATGGAGAATTGACCGGCGAAGACCTATTATAAAAGATACCGGGAAACGGTCAGGAACAAGAAACAACGAAAGTGCAGGGGGCGCATGAACGTAGAATCGAAAGTACTGGCGGAGCTGACTGAGGACGGATATTCCTCCGGCGAAGCGATCAGCCACAAGCTCAACATCACCCGCTCGGCGGTCTGGAAGCACATCGTCAAATTGCGGGAACGCGGCTATGTGATCGAAGCGTTGCCGCGGCATGGCTACCGTCTGGCCGGACGTCCAGATAAACTGCTGCCGGCCGAGATCGTGCCGCTCATCGACACGCAGTTCATCGGTGAGAAGATCGTTTACTTCGAAAAGACCGGATCGACCACCGATGCTGCCCGCAAGCTGATCAGCGAAGGCGCTCCCGAGGGCACGGTCGTCATCGCGGACGAACAGACCAAGGGACGCGGCCGCCTGGGGCGCACCTGGCAGACGCCGGCGGGCAAGGCGATCGCCATCTCGGTCATCCTCTATCCGCGCCTGCCGCCTTCCCGCATCTCCCTGCTGAGCCTGGCCACGGCGCTGGCAGTAAAAAAAGCTCTGGTCGAGGTGCTGGGCGAGAAAGCGGAAACCGAGCCTCATCCCGGAGCGCCGGCGGGAGCCCATCCTGGTTCCCTGATCGGCCTCAAATGGCCCAATGACATCTATGCCGGCGGTAAAAAACTGGGCGGGGTCCTGGTAGAGATGGCGGCGGAACTGGACAGGGTGCAATGGGCGATCGTCAGCCTCGGCCTGAACGTGAACAATCCTGTGAGCGGCACGAGTCTGGAAGATAAAGCGACCTCATTGCTGCAAGAGCTGGGGCATGAAGTATCCCGGCTGGAGCTCGTGACTGCCTTTCTGAGAGAACTGGACAAAGTCTATCGCCGGTTCATCGAAGATAGAGACCTGGGCGCTATCAGCCATGAGTTTGAGAAGAGCGACATCCTGCAGGGACACAAGGTTGAGGTAGATACGCCGGGGGGCGTCGTCATCGGCGTCGCCAGCGGTATCGATGCCGACGGGCGCTTGCGGGTGCGGGAGCCCGGCGGTGGCGTCAAGGTGATGTTCAGCGGCGAAGCGACGCTGGCCGGTTCCTGGCCCCATTCCTGATCCAGCCGCAGTATCCTTGCCACTCCTTTCCGGGCGGTAAATAAATGTAAACGTATGACATAGATTTGGTTGACATTCATGCGCCCTCATTGTAAGTTAGGGATTCAAGCCGGCTTCACAGCTGGTACGTGATGAATCCCGACCGCAAGGAGATTACATGAAGCTGGATCTCCGGGACATGATCTATGTCGCATTATTTGCCGCACTGACGACCGTCGGCGCCTGGATCTCTTTCCCGCTGCCTTTCAGCCCGGTGCCGATCGTGCTGGCCAACCTGTTCGCGGTTCTGTCCGGGGCCATGCTAGGTAAGAAGCTCGGCCCCCTGAGTCAGTCGGTTTACCTGCTCATGGGCCTGGTGGGCATCCCGGTTTTCGCCAAGTTCAGCGCCGGTCCCGGGGTTCTGTTCGGCGCCACCGGCGGCTACCTTTTCGGCTATGTGGCGGCGTCGTTCGTGACCGGAGCCATGGTTGAGTATCTGCCCCGGCGCCTGCCTCAAGCTGCTCGTCTGGCAGGGGCCATGACCGTGGGCATGGCCATCGTCTATCTGCCCGGTATCCCCTGGCTCGCCAGGGTCGCCGGATTCGACATCCCCACTGCCCTGGTGAAAGGCTTTTACCCCTACTTGCCAGGCGACGCGGTGAAGATTATAGTAGGAGTTGTAATATGCCTGAGTCTCATGGCTCAGCTAAGGCCGCAGTTGAAACTACGTTCTCGGGAAACACTCGCGCAAGAGGCCGAAGCGGAATAAATTGGTATAAGGGGGGCGTCAGCGATCAGCGACGTCAGGATCAGACCTCATCATCTTCTGTGTATTCAGGGATTTCGGGGGCAGGGCTATTCACCCAAGTTCATAGCTAATCTGGCCCGCGTCATCGACCGGCTGGATTCCAATCCGCAAGGCATGGTTAAAATCGTTGCTGCGGCGGATGACATCTGCAGCTCCTGTCCACATCTCAGCCATGGCGCTTGCGTCTGCCCGGATCAGAACGTCGACCGACTCGACCGCCAGGTGCTCGAACGGCTGGGCTATGCCGATGGCCAGAAAGCGACCTGGGACTCCATCGTCGAAAACATCTGCGAGACAGTGGACCCGGATCACCTCCGTGAGCTATGCACGAAATGCCGGTGGCTCGATCTAGAGTACTGCAGCCGCGGACTCCAGGCTCGTTGCGGCGTTATCTCCAGTAACGGTTTCTCGCCCCCAGTGGCTGACTGAATCCGTCAGACGGCCTTTTCCGGTCGCGGATAGCGCCTTCCTCTGCTAAAATCCATAGTTGTCATGACGACACTGCTTGCCATCGACGTGGGCAACACCCATACCGTCGCCGGCCTGTTCCTCGGGGAAGAACTGCAAGACCACTGGCGGATCGCCACCCAGTCACACTCCACCGCTGACCAGCTGGCTGCCGACTATTCCTCCCTGCTGTCCTTAAAAGGATTTCAGCTGGATCAGGTCGACCGGATGGTGCTGTCGTCGGTCGTGCCGCCGCTGGTGCGGCAGTACGAGCAGATGGCGAAAGAATATCTCGGCTGCGAGGCGCTGGTCGTCGGCCCCGGCATCAAGACCGGGTTGCCGATCGTGACCAACAACCCGCACGAGGTCGGAGCAGACCGCATCGTCAACGCGGTCGCCGCCCTGGAAGAGCTGGGCGGGGGCCCGTGCGTGGTTGTGGATTTCGGCACGGCCACCACTTTCTGCGCTATCTCCGCCAAGGGGGAATACCTGGGCGGCGCCATCGCACCCGGGGTAGAGGTTTCGCTGGAAGCCCTCACGGCCCGGGCGGCCAAACTGTCGAGAGTGGAGCTGTACGCTCCCGAGGGCGTCATCGGCCGGACCACCGCCGGATCCCTTTGTGCCGGCGTTGTGCTGGGGTTCGCGGGCCTGGTGGACGGCATCGTTTCTCGCATGCAGGCAGAGCTGGGCAAGGAGAGCGAAGGTGAGGTCAAGACTCTGGCGACCGGAGGCCTGGCCGAACTGGTGGCCCCGCATACGAGAACTCTCAACAAGGTAGACACACTTTTGACGCTGAAGGGTTTGAAACTGGTTTATATGAGGAACGAAAGAAACTGACTCCTGCAAGGGTGAGAGCATGAATCCTGAAACGACCCTGTCTTCCGCCGGCGACGCCGTGGCGGGGAAGAAACCTAAGCCATTCATCATCGCGCATATCTCTGATATGCACGCCGGTTCGCAGTACTTCGTCCCCAATCTCATGGACCGGGCGGTGATCGAGCTCAACGAGCTGAAGCCCAACGTCGTAGTAGTCACCGGCGACCTGACGAACGAGGGCTTCAAGCAGGAATACCTTCTGGCCAAGAGCTACCTCGACAAGATCAATTGCGACAACCTGATGGTGATCCCCGGTAACCATGACGCCCGCAACGTTGGCTATGTCCATTTTGAGGAGATGTTCGGTTCCCGCCAGGCGGTGCTCCATGCGAACGGCATCAGCATCGTCGGCGTCGATTCCTCGGAACCGGACCTCGACCACGGCACCGTCGGCCGCCACCGTTACCAATGGGTGAAAGAGCAGTTCCAGGGCGCCGGCAACTTCCGGGTGTTTCTGCTGCATCACCACTTGCTGCCCGTGCCGGGCACCGGCCGTGAGCGCAACATGGTCTACGACGCTGGCGATACCCTTGAGGTGCTGCAGGAATGCGACGTGAACCTGATCCTGGCCGGCCACAAGCACGTGCCGCACGCCTGGAGACTCGAAAACATTTTTGCGGTCAACGCTGGCACAGTCTGCACTCTGAGGCTGCGCGGCAAGGTTCGCCCCTGCTACAACGTCATCGAGATCCTGGAAGATGAAGTGACAATTTGGCGCAAGTACCCATTCCATGACGCCGACCTGATCATCAAGTTCGTGCCCTCGACCGTGGACTTCGAAAAGACTGCCCGCACCGAGCCGAAGCCGTGAACGGCGAACTCCAGCGCGAACGCGCCATCGCTCTGATCGACGGCGAGCACTACCCGCCGGTGGTGCGCGAGGCGCTGGAAGAAGTGTCGCGGGTGTTCGACCTGCAGGCCGCGGTGTTCCTGGGAGGCACGGAGAAGATCGACACTTCGCTGGTCGGCGACTCGGAAAAAAATGAGTACGGTGTCCCCGTGTTTTTGCATGAGAATGCGGCTGAAGCACTGGCTCTGGCCATGCGTGAGCACGACCCGCACGTCGTTGTTGACTTGAGCGATGAGCCGGTGCTAGGATACAGGGAACGGTTACGGTACGCGAGCTTAGCGCTCGCCGCCGGCGCCCGGTATCAGGGCTCTGACTTTTCCCTGTCTCCTCCGACTTTCCATAAGCTCAGGCAGAAGCCTTCTCTTTCCATCATTGGCACGGGTAAGAGAATCGGCAAGACCGCTGTCAGCGGCTATATCGCCAGAACGATCATGGCGGCTTTCGCGGGAGGGGAATACCAGGACGGAGTCGTGGTCATCGCGATGGGCCGTGGCGGGCCTCCCGATCCGGAGGTCATCCAGGGCAGGGACAAGCGCATCGGCGTGGCGGACCTGCTGGCATACAGCCGCCAGGGAAAACACGCCGCCTCTGATTATTTTGAGGACGCGGCGCTCAGCGAGGTGACAACTGTCGGGTGCCGCCGTTGCGGCGGGGGGATGGCAGGCATGCCATTCGTCTCGAATGTGGTCGAAGGGGCTCAGATCGCCGAGGAGCTGCCCGCGGATCTGCTGATTTTTGAAGGCAGCGGCGCGGCGCTTCCCCCGGTGAAGGTCAACAGGACGATCTGTGTTGCGGGTGCGGACCAGCCGCTGGATTATATCCTCGGCTATCTGGGAACGTACCGGATGCTCATCTCCGACGCGGTCATCCTGACGATGTGCGAGGAGCCGCTGGCCAGCCCGGAGAAGATCCAGCTCCTGGTGGACGGTATCCACGAGATCAATCCGGCGGCGGCAGTGGTGCCGATCGTACTCAGGCCGAAGCCCGATGGTGACATCGCCGGCAAGCGGGTCGCGTATTTTACGACCGCCCAGGGACCGATCGTCGAGCACATCGCCGCGTATCTAGCCCAGAATTTTGGTTGCTCGGTGGAATTTGTCTCCAGCGAGCTGGCGGACCGCAAAAAGCTGAGGGCTGATCTCGCCCGGCTGGGGAGCGGCGACGTCGATGTCTTCCTCACCGAGATCAAGGCGGCGGCGATCGATGTGGTCACGGAAGAAGCGGACCGCCGCGGCACGGAAACTGTTTTTTGCGACAACGTCCCGGTCGAGATCGACGGGCAGGGAAGGCTGGAGCCGCTGATCATGGAACTGGCGGAGCAGGCTATCAAGGATTTTCGAGGGGCCCGTGCCTGAGGAAAAGAAACATGTGGACCTGCAGATCGTGGGCAAGGAGTACGGCCTTTCGTATTCCAAGGGGCTCATGGCGCAGTCGATCATGGCCACGGGGCTGCCGCCGGACCGCGCTTACCACGTGGCCCGGGAAGTCGAGCGGCATCTGATCGAGAGCGGCGACACCAGCATCACGCTGGCGCATCTGCAGAAGATCGCGCAGCAGGTGCTGGGGGAAGCCGAAGGACAGAGTTTTACCGAGCGTTACCGCCGCTGGCGGATGCTCGGTGAGTTGGAAAAGCCGATCATCATTCTGATCGGCGGCGCCACCGGGGTCGGCAAAAGCACGCTGGCCACCCAGGTAGCGCACAGGCTGGGCGTGACGCGCCTGACCTCGACGGATGCGATCCGCCAGGCGATGCGGGCTTTTTTCTCGCCCGAGCTGATGCCGGCGATCCACTTTTCTTCGTTCGAGGCCGGCCAGTCGGTGAAGCGGGCGCCCAAGGGCGTCAACCGCGACATCGCCGGTTACCTGGAGCAGGTCGAGAAGGTCAGCGTCGGCGTCAACGCCATCATCGAGCGTTCCATCAAGGAAGGCACGCGGATGGTGATCGAGGGAGCGCACCTGGTGCCCGGGTATCTCAAGGATGACCTGTGGAACAAGGCTCTGGTCATCCAGGCGGTGCTGGCCTGCACCGACGAGGACCGCCACAAGGGGCACTTCTACGTGCGCGACCAGGAGACCGGCGGCGTGCGGTCCCTAAAGAAGTATGTGCAGAACATGGAAAAGATCAGGCTGGTGCAGGATTACCTGGTGCAGGCCGCCCGGGAAGCGAATGTGCCGGTGGTGGATAACTACAACATCGATGACGCGATCAAAATCGTCATGGGCATCGTGCTCGACACGGTGAGCAGATATCAGGAATCGACTTTAGGAGTTGAGGTGAGCTGATGGAGCTTTATATCGATACAGCGAATCTGGATGACATCCGGGAGATCGCGCACTGGGGCATCCTCTCCGGCGCCACGACCAACCCGACGCTGCTGTCGCGCGAGAGCGGCGATTACGACGCCATCATCTGCGAGATCTGCGGTCTGGTGGGCGGCCCTGTCAGCGCCGAGGTCATGTCAGAGGTAGCCGAGGGCATGGTGGAGGAAGCCGAGCGCCTCGCCCGCCTCAATGACAACGTCGTCATCAAGCTGCCGCTGCTGCCGGAAGGCCTGCGGGCAGCCCGGGAACTTTCCCAGCGCGGCATCAAGACCAACCTCACCCTTTGTTTTTCCGCTAATCAGGCGCTTTTAGCAGCCCGCGCGGGCGCGACCTATGTCAGTCCGTTCGTCGGCCGCCTCGACGACATCGGCCACGATTCGGCCAAGATCCTGGGCGAGATCGTCGATGTCTACGCGGTCAACAATTTTGACACTAAAGTTATCGCGGCGAGCATCCGAAACCCTCTGCACGTAACCCAGGCAGCGCTGCTTGGTTGCGATATCGCCACAATTCCCCCCGACGTCTTCCGTAAAATGGTCCAGCATCCATTAACGGATAGAGGATTAGAAAGTTTTAAAAACGATTGGGAGAAGGCCCAGGCCAGGATCAGGGAGGCGGCCGAAAAGCTCGGCTAGGGCATAAACGAAGGTCAAACACCCTCACAACTTCGCTAAAAATCCGCCTTTTTTAGCGCCACGGTGAAAACATGGAAGTAGCAGAAAACCAAGAACAGGAAGAAAAAGACTCAAAAGACGCTGCCCCGGCCCCCAAGCCGGCACGCGCCGCGGGCCCGGCCCGCAAGACCAGCGGCCCCCGGCCGAAGAAGCCGGCCGCGGCCGAAGAGGAGAACGTCAAGATGAGCAAGGGCACTCTCGATCTGCTGCCCGACGGCTTCGGCTTTCTCCGCACGCGCGGTTATAACCAGAGTGACACCGACATCTACGTGTCGCTGTCACAGATCCGGCGCTTCAGCCTCAGGCGCGGCGACGAGGTCACGGGACAGGTGCGCGAACCCAAGGACTCAGAGAAGTATAACGCCCTGCTCAAGATCGAGGCCGTCAACGGTATGGATCCCGAAGACGCGCGCAACCGGCCCAACTTCGACCGGCTGACGCCGCTGTTCCCCCAGGACCGCCTGCGGCTCGAGACGACACCGACCGAGATCGCCACGCGCGTGATCGATCTGATCGCCCCCATCGGCAAGGGCCAGCGCGGGCTGATCGTGTCGCCGCCCAAGGCCGGCAAGACGACCATCCTCAAGCAGCTGGCCAACGCGATTGTAACCAACAATCCGGATGTCTACCTGCTGGTGCTGCTCGTCGACGAGCGCCCGGAGGAAGTCACCGACTGGCAGCGCTCAGTCAACGGCGAGGTAGTCAGCTCGACGTTCGACCAGCCTTCTGACAATCACGTACAGGTAGCCGAGCTGGTGCTCGACCGCGTCAAGCGCCTGGTGGAATCAGGTCAGGACGTTGTCGTGCTCCTGGACAGCATCACCCGTCTGGCGCGCGCCTATAACCTGTCGGCGCCGACCAGCGGCCGCATCCTGTCAGGCGGTGTCGATTCGACCGCCCTGTTCCCGCCCAAAAAGTTTTTCGGCGCCGCGCGCAACGTCGAGGAAGGCGGCTCGCTGACGATACTCGCGACCGCTCTCGTCGACACCGGCAGCCGCATGGACGAGGTCATCTTCGAGGAATTCAAGGGCACCGGCAACATGGAGCTGCACCTCGACCGCCGCCTGGCCGACAAGCGCATCTTCCCGGCCATCGACATCGAGCGCTCCGGCACCCGCAAGGAAGAGCTGCTCATGGGCGACGCAGAAGCCGCTGAAGTCTGGAGGCTGCGCAACGTGCTGCACGCCCTCGACCCCGGCGCCGCCATCGAGCTGCTGATCTCGAAGCTGCGTGACACCAAGACGAACGATCAGTTCCTCAAGGGGATCAAGAAGAACTCGCAGTAGAGCTAGATTCAACGTGATTGCGAATAGAAAGCCGGGCCTTATGCCCGGCTTTTTTATTAAGACAGCCCGTTTAGGCATCATGCGGTTTATATAAAATTACAAAACTATTGTAAAAATAGCTTGCAATATTACAATAACATTGTAAAAATGCACATATGATATTTCCTTATACACCCCGTCTGCTCAAAATTCCGGACCGATCTTTCTTTCTTTTTGGGCCGAGGGGCGTCGGCAAAAGTACCTGGCTAAAGCATGTTTTGCCGGACGCCATGTTCATCGATCTTCTCGACACCTCTCTCTTTCTGGAACTTACCAGGAATCCCGGGTCGATTGAATCTATGTGCGATTCGCTCCCTGCCGGCGCCTGGATCGTGATTGATGAGGTGCAGAAATCCACGCAGCTGCTGGAAGAGGTGCACCGGCTGATCGAAAAAAGGAGATGGCGCTTCGCGCTGTGCGGCTCCTCTGCCAGGAGGCTAAGAAGGGGAGGGGTGAACCTGCTGGGAGGCCGCGCCCTCACCCGGGAGCTTAGACCCTTCTGCTCCCGGGAGCTGGGCTCCGCTTTTGATTTGAAAAACGCACTTCAATGGGGAACGCTGCCTGTCGTGCTGGAGGAAATTAAGAGCGCGCCAGACATCCTCGATTCTTACGTGCATACCTATATCAGGCAGGAGGTACAGGAAGAAGGCATCGTCCGCAAACTTGCTCCCTTTGCCAGGTTCCTCGCGCTCGCGGGTCAGCTGAACGGGCAACTTGTGAATTCCGCCAATATTGCCCGCGATGCCATGGTGCCCCGGAGCACGGTCGATACATATTTTTCCATATTGATCGATACGTTGCTGGGCGATTTTCTGCCGGCGTATAGAACGCAGGCGAAGGTGCGGGAAAGAGCGCATCCGAAATTCTACTGGTTCGATCCCGGGGTCGCGCGCGCGACGGCTGGCCTGCTGCACGATCCACTTGACAGACTCTGGCTTGGCACCTCTCTGGAGACCGTGATATTGCAGGACCTTAAAGTGTACAATCACGTCAACAATATCAACCGCCAAATTGCGTTTTACAGGGTGGGAGAATACGAGATTGATTTCGTAATCGAGACACGAAAGCAGCGGCCCGGGAAGCCAGCCGAGGTCGTCTGCATTGAGGTCAAGCTTGCCGAGAAATGGAACCGGAAATGGGAAAAACCCATGCGATCTCTGGCGGCACAAGACAAGGTGAGGGTGAAGAAAATGATCGGCGTGTATACGGGCCCGCGGAGTTATTCTTATGATGGGCTTGAAGTGATGCCGGTGAGGCGGTTTCTGGAACTCCTTTATTTAGGGGAAATATTCTAACTCGGGTACTCGTTGAACATGTTGGATGGATACATGACATTTATGGTCAAGTATCAGATTTCAAAGTGATTGACATAAGTCCTATATATATGCTCCTCCTCAATTACATCATTGACGGGCGGGGAGGTGATTGACGTGAGAAAGATGAAAATCATGATGTTTCTGGTCACGCTGGCCGCTTTGATTGCGGCCACGGGCGGTCGTTACCGCGGCGTTTGATAGACAGTTTGAATGATTGAGAAAAGACCGGGCGGCTCCTGTAAATGGGCCGCTCTTTCCATAACAAAAGCCGGACCTTCCTGAGGCCCGGCTTTTGTGGTGCAGCGGCTGGGGAGGCTGACTAAAGGTTTTCCGCCTGCCCCTTTCCTTTTTGCGTGTTAAGCCCTACCGCCTTCCCATCCAGACCCAGCATCAACGATCGGGTCTGGCTCAGGGTGCTCGAAGCAGCTTCGATACAGGCGGCACAGATGGCAGGCGTGGGCCAGATAGTCGATCTTATGGGAGAGATCGATGGCGGTGCGTCGGTATGTCCAGGCGTTGCAGCTATTTTGGGTGACCCTAACCAATACGGGCCTCCCCCGATTGATGGAATGATTCTTGCCCCGGCCGCTTTGAGGAGCGGCCCACTGCCCCCAGTGAAAAGCCCTAAAAATCGATGGGAAGAATATGGTCCTTGTGCAGTGCGGAGATGAACTTGTCCGCTTCCTCTTCCATATTCTTCTTCTGCATGCTGTCCAGCTCTTTCATGAGCTGTTCGCGGCCGACGCGGGCGGTCTTGAGCAGCTCGCGCACGGCTTCGCGGTCAACTACCAGTTCACGCTTACACAGGCAGTTGGGGCAGAGCATCATGACCTTCCACTCGGCGTCGTTCATCTGGTAACGCTCGACTGGATACACCAGGTGCGACTTGCAAAGGGGGCAAGTCTGTATCTCTGTCTTTTTTTTCTGCAGTTCATTCATGATATTCTCGATCACGTTTTCAACAGAGCCATCTTCGTCGAAACAGACTAGGTCTAGCACCTGTCCCTGCGAAAAGACGATCCGCTGAATAAAATACTCCTGGTTAACCTTGCTATTGTTTCTTGGTTGAGACACTCAGCTCGAATACGTAGTTGCCATTGCCAGAAAGGACCTACGGGTCCCGTGCCCTAAAATGGAACTTTGGGAAGGAGTTGCCTCGCCCCGACCCAGCTTACGTTAGCTCTATCGGCAAGCGGGCGGGGTTACCTTAACCGGGGAAAAAATCGGGCGAACTGCCGTAATTCAGCGGTAATTCAGCGGTATTGAAGGGGGTTCGGCGCTGGGCGCGCGAAGAAGTATCGGGTCTTTAATCTGGAAGATCTAGCGCGGCGGCCAGGGGCAGCAGGGCGGCCATCCCGGGGGCGGGGGAGGTGTGTCGGTCTGAGCGCCGGCCATGATGCTGGTGGAGGAGGCCGCCTGCGGACTCGGGCCGGATGTGACAGCCATTGCAGATGTGGAAGTGGAACCGGAGGCGCCGCCGGCAGGTTGCACACTGAACTGCGCGGGCAGCTCCAGGTAGCTGCCGTCAGCACCGAAGGCGCTCGGCACCGTCAGGACTAGAGTTTCCGCCAGAGGCTGATTTACCGACAGGATAATCCTTGATGATTCGACTGTGATGTCACAGAGGTCGGGGCGGGATACCTGCAAAGTCTTCTCCACCTGGGCGGGGTCTTCAAAGGGTACGGATGCGTCCAGGGTGATGGTCGACACTCCACCGTCATCGGGGGAGAGCGGCGTTAGTTCCAAAGGGGCGACCACATTGAAACTGTACTTGTTGCCCGCGGCCAGAGCCGAACCGTCAGCACCGATCGCCCAGGTCTCGACCGTATGGGCGGCGCCCTGTTTGAGCACAAAGGTCGGCGCCAGCGAAGCGGCCCGGCCGTCAGGACTCATCACAAGAGGCACGGGTAGCGACCCATCGATGGTCACCCAGGCTTTTTCCGCGGGACGGTCGAAGCTGAATTCCAGCGGCGTCTGAGGCGCGATCGCCGGATTATCAGCCAGCGGTTTACCGGCGGCCGACGCGGTGGCCAGCTGCATGGGCTCCATGGTATGGAAGGACGTGTTGAACTCGCGGATGATGCCCAGGGCGGAGGCTGCTTTGACTGAGACCGCTACATCACTGCCCGGGTCCAGTTGAAACGGCAGTTCGTATGAGCTGCCCTCGATGTTGTAGGCGAGGGAGCGCTGCACGCCGTTAACGGTCACTTCCACCCGGCTGATGCTGGTGAGCCGCGGCACCTCGACGGTGATTACGCTATCGTTGCGGATATCCGCCAGCCCCATGGCTGGAGAAATCGTGGCCCGAGGGACGGCCGTGGCGAAAATGGCACAAGCGATCAGCAGCGCGGTGAGCGCCACTGCTACCCAGAACAGATGCCGAGCCAACCCCCGGGCCAAACGCCAAGGGGCATCCGAGAGAGGGATGGATGCCGTCGTAGTCGAATGAGGTCGTTCCAGAAACATTTCAGTCACAGATTCCTTTGAATTTCACCGGTTGATCCTGGTACATGTCTTGAAGCAATTTGCGTGCCAAAAAGGAGACTTGTTGAATTTGGCATTAGTGGGGAGATCCCGGACTCTGCGGCGCGCTGAAGTTGCGGGTTTTATGAGCCACCAGGGTCGTATGCCACAGCCGCTGTGCGAAATGCTACAAAATCACAGAACCGGCTTCAGCACCCGGTTGTTGTCGGAATCGGCCACAAAGACCGTGCCGGCTTCATCGACAGCGATGGCTGCCGGCCCCCGGAACTGGGCAGAGCCATCGCCATAGCCTCCGACCTGAGCGATCGGCGTGCCCATGGAATCGAAGCGGAGGACCATGTGCTTCGCTGCGTCGGTGACGTAGACGCTGCCATCCGGGCCCAGCGCTAATCCGCGCGGCAGATCGAGGCGATAGTCGAGGTTGCCGGCGTCTCCCCAGGAGCGCAGCAATCTGCCACTGGGATCAAACCGGGCGATGCGGTGGTTGAACTTGTCCGCGACCAGGACGGAGCCATCCGCCGCGACTGCGATGCCGGCCGGCCAGTTGAACTCGCCGGGTCTCTGGCCGGCGGTGCCCCAACCTGAGATGAACCGCCCCTGTGAATCGAATTTCTGGATGCGGTGGTTGCCGGAGTCGGCCACAATTATGCCACCGGCGCTATCCACGCAGACCGATTCGGGCCAGCGGAGTTCGCCGTTCCCGCTTCCAACGGAACCGAACTCCATCAGGAAGCTGCCCGCCGGGTCGAATTTCTGGACGCGGTGGTTGTAGGTATCGGCGACGAAGATGTTGCCGGCGCTGTCGATGGCGGCGCCCCGGGGATAAAGAAACTCACCCGGGCCGCTGCCTTCCTGGCCGAATGACGCGATCAGGCGGCCCTGGCTGTTTGCGATCTCGACCCGGTGGTTACTAGTGTCGACGACAGCCACGCGGCCGCCGCGGGCGGCGATCCCCTGAGGGCCGTAGAGTTCACCAGGAGCGTTGCCGGCGCCGCCGATCTCGTCCAGATAGACGCCGTCGGGGTCGAGGTGCACGATGCGGTTGTTGCCCCGGTCGGCTACCAGCAGCGTGCCGTCGGGCGCCAGGCTCACGCGGGTGGGATTGAGGAAGTCTCCAGAACCGTGGCCCTGGGCGCCCCAGCGCGCCAGCACTTCACCGCCGGCTCCCAACTTCACGATGCGGCTGTTGAGCGTGTCGGCTATATAGAAGACACCGTCCCGGCCGGCGGTGACGCCGTTCGGATAGCTGAGTTCGAGTGTGCCGGAGCTGGCGCCGCTTCCCGGAGTGCCAAAACTTGCGAGCGGCTCTCCCGTCGGGCTCAATCTTTGAATGCGATGGTTGAAGGTGTCGGCCACCAGAATGTTGCCGTCGGTCTCGACGCTTATGTCTCGCGGTGAATCAAAGGTACCGGGTTCGGCGCCCTGCTTGCCCCAGACAGCCAATGCGCGCCCGTCAGGGCTGAGCTTCTGGATGCGGTGATTGCCGGTGTCGGCCACCAGGATGTTGCCGTCATGATCGAGGGCTATGCCCTGCGGCTTGGCAAACTGTCCCGGAGCGCTGCCGGATGTGCCCCAGGTAACCTGCTCGCCACTGGGGTCGACCCGGACGATCCGGCCGGCCTGGGTGTCAGCTACGTAGATCACGCCCGTGGGGGATACGGCAAGGTCCTCGGGGTAGAGAAAATCACCCTCGATGCGGAAGTCCGGACTTGCTGCCTGGCCGCTGGGCGATGATTCATTTGTTTGCGCCTCAGGGCCGCCGGCCGGGATGCGCTTGACGCGGCTGTTGAAAGTATCCGCCACCAGGATGGCGCCGTCAGGCGCAGCCGCGACTCCCGAGGGCAGGGAGAATGTCGGCCCCGGGGTGTCACGGAAAACATACGGCTGGCTGGCGGGGCTTGGAGCCTGCGATTGGGAAGAGCAGGTGATCAACGGTGCGGCCAGCGCCATGATGAACGCCGCGCTGATTAGGTTTCGGAGGAATGATAATGCTGGCATGGTGCGGTTGGTTGTCTGGTTGTGCGGTAGAGGTGAAAGCCAGGGCGATGCGGGCCGCTTGCGGCCCGCATCGCCCCAACCATGGGGGCTAGGAAAAATATGGAGCCGCTATGACTATCAGACCTCAGGCTCTGCAGGTGTGGACATCGACGCCAGCGATTTGCGGGATGAGAAGAACAGCCAGCCGGCAACGGCCAATGCCGCAATTCCCAGCACGATCAGCAGCGGCTTGGTGCCGTGGTTGCACGGCTCATCCGGGTTCGGGCAGATGGGGAAGATCACCGTCAGGAAGGTTACCGCCAGACTGGCGCCGCCCAGCACTACGGCCAGCATCCGGACAGTCTCACGTCCTTTGGCCATCAGCACCATGAGGCCGATGAGGGCGATCAGCACGCCCAGGATGTACGCCCCCATGGTCGTGTAGTAACAGGGCATGTGAGCGGTCTTGCCCATGCCCAGCTGCATGAAGATGCCCTTGAACTCGCAGACCGGAAACAGAAAACGCGGCGTCAAGGCGATCAGGACGCCCAGGGCGACGATGATGCTGCCGGCGATGGTAGTAGTGGATTTCTTCAAGTCATTCTCCCTTCAACAATGTGTTCTGGGGGTTAAAATTTATGTGCCAGCTATTTCTGGCTGATCATGCCGCGACTTTCAGGTGCCGTGACGTTCAGGTTCTGCTCTTTGCCAGGTTCGGCGCGGTGCGGGCCCTGCGGGCCCGCACCGCGCTTCACCGTGATTTACTAGGGTTGCGGCGGCGGCGGAACGGTCACGCTGCACTGCCATTGGGGGCACTCGAAGGTGACATCCTTCAGATTGTCGAGCTTCTCCAGTGCCGGTTTTGTGTAAGCCTCCCGTACCGTTAGTTCGTTATCCATGTCGATTCTCCCGCATGTCAGGTTATTTGTTTTCATCTCGCGCTGGCCTAGGGATAGGTGTAGCTGGAGCCGCAGGCATCGCTGGCGCTGGCCGTGACACTGGTCTTGAATGAGCTGACGCCCGGCGGGATCAGATACGAGACTGGGAACTCGACGCTGGCGCCTGCCGAAAGATCAACGAGGCTGAGCGGAGTCCCGGTTGAGAGCGTGACGTTATTGTTGGCGGTGCTGCCCGTGAAGGCGACGCCATAGGCTGTTCCGTTACCGTTATTCTTGATGATCAGTTTGACGGTCAGGGTATTGGCGGCGTAGTCGGCGTAGCTGCCCCAGAAGACAGCGCCGCGAGAGATGCTCAGCGCCGGCTTAGCCGGAGTGCAGACGATCAGGCTGCCGGTGCCATTGCCGGTATTGCCGGCGTTATCCGCGACCATGATTTCGATCGCGTGCGTGCCGTCAGACAGTCCGGAGGGTGTCGGGCAACTGATGCTGGTTCCCGTCACCGTGCATCCGGACATGATCATGGCGCCATCGACATGAACCATGGCAGTGCCGGAGTCGATGCCACTGGCCAGGTTGGCTGCGCCGAGCGCGCCGGTCGGCGTGGGATCTGCGAAGTTGCCGGAGATGGTGGTGCTGTCGGCGGCGATGCCGCTGACAGCGGGGGCCACGTCGTCAACCACTGTGTAATGGTTCCGGCCGGCGTCATTCGAATAGTCCGGGCTGGTGTTTCCTACTTTGTCCTTAAGCAGAATCGACAGCGTGTTATCGCCCAGGTGCAGGAGTGATGCCCGGTTCATCTGGCACGAATAGTGTGTCGGATTGGTGGCGGGGGTCTTCACGCAGGAGCTGTTCATGATCATGGCGCCTCCGACTCCCGGGGGTACGCTGTCATTGATGTGGGTCATCGGCGAGTAGCCACTCGATGGCGCAGCGTCGCTGATATCGTAATCGATGCGCAGAGCAGTGAGGTCGTTGACCGACGCGCTGTTTAGCTGCGACGTATGGATGATGCTGCCGCCGGCCGGAACGAGGTTCGCATATGTGGGCGCCTGGCTATCGAGCGCGACAGTCACGCTGGTGTGGTTGACCGTCAGATTGCCGCTCATGTCCGCGACATAGATATCGAGCGGATGCACGCCGGGAGCCAGATCGGCTGCAGTAGCGATGCATTCCACATGCACATCAGTCTGCACCGGGCAATTATCCAACATGTTCATGACGTCCAGGTGCACCATGACGCTGGCAGGGTCGACGCCGCTGCCGCCGACCTCGTCGCTGTAGTCGGCCTTGATCACCATCGGGGTTGTATTGCCGTTCTGATAATAGATCGTGGAGCTGCTGTTGGTGTAGATGGTGCTGCCATTCACCGGGACAACATTCGTGACCACCGGCGCGGTCGTATCGCCGGTCTGGGCAACAGCGATAGAAGCCAGGGCCACGGTTGCCGCCAGCGCCACGATCAAAACCACGGCGCTGAGCAAAAACCTTTTTTTCAGCATGATCATCCTTTCCTCATCCGTTTGCAGTTTGCCTGGGGGTTTGAAGGTCAATTAACCATTAAGCAAGCGTCATGCCAAGTATTGCGGAAGTATCTGATTCTGATTAAATCCATAATTTGCAGGGATAATGCCTGTGCCAGCCGCTGTAAAGGTGAAAAATCTGACAATATTGAGAGGGTTTTGCCGCAGGCAGTGTAGGAAATCACACAGTGCCGTTTAATCAGCTGACCTCATAGCGGGAGAGACGCGGTGGTTTTCTAGCGGGACAGTTCCCCGAGCAGCCCTTCTCCCAGGCCGCATTCCTGGCAGACGATCTCGATCGGTCCCGCAGGCAATCCGGAAAGGTCGATCTGCTTGAGGCTTTGCCGCGGGATCAGCGGCAAAGCCTCATCGGGCTGCTCGCCCAGGTCGACTGTCTCACCGGCTATCTTCAGCTCGACTTCCAGATCCCGGTCGTTGGGATTGGCCAGGTACAGGTTTTTTGGCATATTGGCGTCACTGTCTGCGGCATCCCTGGTGTTCACAGTCCTGTTTTCGAGGCGTGTCACTCCGGTGGCGATGATCTCCTGGCGGATATCCTGCCCCTTCACCGGCCGGACGGTCTCGATGCCGGCTACCAGCGGCTGGCCGTTAGTGCAGATGATCCGGACCGGGCCGCCGTTGACATCCGGCAGGTCAGACCTGGCGGCGGCATTGGCGGCGATGGTGTAGTGCCCCTTGAGGGACTCCGGGGCTCCCGGGTCTCCGACGTAAACGTCGACTGCGGCTTCCTGCCCGCCGGCATTGGCGATGACCAGGTGCGAACTGCCCTGACCGGCTGCGGGCGCTTCATACCGGGGCAGCAGCAGCTCTGCTTCCAGAGACTCTTCCGCAATACCGGCAGCACCCGCCACCTTCCCGTCTGGATTCTTGATGTTGTGAGTGACTTCCAGCGGCTGGCCGCTGGGGCAGACGATCTTCACGGGGCCGCCGGTCACATTCGGGACGCTGGCGGTGGCGCTGCCGCCTTCGGCGACCTTGCCCTCCCAGCGGCGTTCGCCGGCAACAAACAGGTTCACCACTGCTTCGCCGGCGCCCGTATTCTTGATGACGATCTCATCGGCCGCGCGCCCGAGGGCCTCGCCCGATTCATACCAGGGCAGATAATAAGCGTTCGCGCTTGCCAGGAAGCCGCTAATGCTCCACGCTCCGCCGCCAAATCCGGCCACGGAGCCACCGTCGAGCCATACCTCGACCATCGAGGGCAAAGTGCCGGCCGTAGCTACAGAAACCGGAGTGACTGGAGTCACCGGGGTCTGCGGCGCCGCTACGGAAGTAAATCCCCAGACCGCCGTCTGTTCGTTGCCGGCGCTGTCGCTGATGGAAAACTGGACGCTGTGGCTGCCCGCCGCCAGGGCTTCCGCCGGCACGAAGCTGATGCCGTCGGCGGAGATCGTGGCGCCGCTGGTGTTATCTTCTCCGTCTAAAGTGATAGCCGCCGTCTGGGTGGCGATGCCGCTGCCACTGTCAGAGAAAGCGGCGGAGATGGTCGGACTGGCGGCGGCGGTCCCTGTCGGCGAGGCGCCCGTGATGGCAGGAGGGGCGGTGTCCACGCCGAAGCTCCAGGAACTGGAACCATCATGACCGGCACTGTCGCGTACCGTGACGCTGACTGTGTGCCAGCCATCTTCCAGTTGGGGTGACAATGGGGTATAGCTGAGGCCGGTGCTCTGGCAGTCGGCGCCGGCGCTGACATCGGCGCCGTCGATGTAAAGATTGATTGATGCCGGGTCGACCTCGCCGGTGCCGGCCTTGATGAAGGCGACGGAGATCGTCGGCGAGGCGCTGGTCTGCCAGCTGCCCGCCGCGGGGGACTGGCCGGAGACACCGACAGCGGCGGTGTCGACTGTGAATGTCCAGGTCTGGGTGGCATGGTTGCCGACCCGGTCGCTGATGTCCACGCTGACTGCATGCGAGCCTTCGGCCAGGCTGGTGACCGGGCAGCTGACGCCGGTGGCGGCCGCCGCGCAACCCGAAACCGCCGCACCGTCCAGTGTGACCGCGGCCGAAGCTGGATCCACGCCGGCGACCGCGTCACTGAATGCCGCTGTCAGGGTAGCGCTGGTCGAGTTGAGGGTGCCGGTCGGCTGGTTGCCACTGATCGCCGGGGCGATCGCGTCGACCGTGATGTTCCAGGTCGAGCTGCTGCAGTTGTAATCGATGTCGCAGGCGTAGGCCTGGACCCGGTGAGGTCCGTCCGACAGACCCGATTTGTTGCAGGAGATGCTGCTATCGGTGATCGTGCAGCCATACTGATGCCGGTTATCGATGTGGATCATGACCGTGCTGGGTGCGATGCCATCCGAGGGCGCCGGGTCTACGAAAGAAGCGCCGAATGTGGCCGCAGGTCCGATCAGCGAGCCATCTGCGGGAATGAAGCCGCTCAGCACGGGCGGCGTCGTGTCGGTGGCCGCCAGCACCAGAGTCGGGGAACCGCTGCCGCCTGTGCCACCGCCCGCCGTGCCGGCGTTGCCCCCATAAACTTCATCACTGGCATCGTCTGGGGGTGTGTCGGGAACCGCGGGGGTATCTGGTGTCTGATATTCGTCTGCGGAGGCGTCGCTGTAGGCAGCCAACGCCGAGGTGGCGGCGGCCAGCTGCCCCGCGGGCGTGGTCACGGCGACCAGGCCGGCGGCCAGCATCAGCGCCAAGGCGGTGGCGATCAGATTCCGGTGATTCTTCTTCGTCTGTTTCATGTCAGACCTCATTGGGGCGGCCAGGGACAGCATGACGGCCAGCCCGGGGGCGGGCCTCCGGCAGAGCCGCCGCCGCCCGATGCGCCGCCGCCAGCGGTGCTCGAACCGCCACTGGTGCCGGGCGTGTAGACGTATCCGCGGTAGCCGCCTTCGCTATAAGTAGCTCCGCCGGGCTCAGCCTTGAAGCTGACGGCCAGGGTGAGCGGTGCTTCCAGAAAACTGCCGTCGGCCCCTTCGGCGCGCGCCAGGTTGATACTGTACTCATTTGCGTGGTCGAGCGATGGGCAGGTGATGATGATCTTTTGCGCTTCAACGGTGACTGTCGCGCCGGGTAGTGTAGTGCTCAAGGCTGCCTTGACGGCTTCGGCATCAGCGAAGGGAGCCGTGGCGTCCAGCTCCACGCGGACCTGACCGCTGCTGTCTTCCACTTTTCCATACAGGGAAAAAGGCTTCACGATGTTAGCGCGTACCTTCTGCGAAGCCAGTGTCGCCGAATCCGACGCGGTGGCTGAGATCTCCAGCAGGTGCGTCGCTCCCTGTTTGAAAGACACGGTTGGCGGCAGGGACGCGCGGGTGGGATCATCCGGATCGATCGTCAGTTCCAGCTTGTCGCCGCCATCAAACGAGAGAGCGGCTTCAGTCACCGGTTTATTGAAGTCAAAGGTCAGGGTGGATTGGGGCGGGATGCGCTGGCCAGGTGAATACTGGGCGCCATCCACGCTCATCGATTCGATCCTGACCGGGGCGACAGTGTTAAAGCTGGATGTGAACTCACGCGTGATTCCCAGAGGGGATGTGACCATGGCCTCGACACGGACTTCCTGGCCGGGCTTGAGATCGAAATCCCGGGTCAGGTCGCCTGTGCCCAGGTTGTATTCCATTCCCAAAAGCTGGCCGTCGGCATAAACCGCAACCTTGGCGATCTGGCCGAGCGATGAGGCATGAATCTCCACGGGGCTGCCCAGAGCGACCGCACCGCTGGTTTCTCCCGGCAATATCGCTGCCGTCGGTACGAACAGCCAGGCGGCGACAGCGATTCCCAACACTGCCAGGCCGCTGACTACAATGAACCTCTTTTTTCTTTCCTTGCTCACAAAAAGTCTCTCTTGGGTTTTTTCAGGAGGGCCCCCCAGAGGCCCTCCTGAAAAAGGTGAAAATATTCAGAAGGCTGGGGCCCTTCATGTTTTCGATGGCCCCGGCTGCCTCCGGAGCCCTGACCGCACATTTTGACCCAGACCGATTAAGGGCTTGTATGCGTTCCGCAATATAGGAAGCAAAAAACGTGCCAACTATGCCAAAAAGTGATAATAAATCTGAAAACTGGGGCCAATAAAGGGATTTGGGGGAAATTAGACTATGCAGGAGCCAGGATTTACCGGCACGAGTGCTGAAATGAGGGTGGAAGTGAGCCTTTTACTGCTACCAGTGTGGCTTTTGCCACAGTGGGAGGCTCAGAAGGCCGCAGCGGTGGTGCTGCCAACGCCAGTGGTTATTCTTCAGGCTGGACGTTGATTTCATAGGGCGAGATCGTGTCGACCTTGCCGCCGAGGAAGGAGATGCGTATGAGGCCCTCACTATCGGTCTTGCTGTAGTTCCAGATGATGTTGGGATCCTTGGATGAGCCGGATTTGTGGGTGCGGTAAGGTGTGCCGCCGATGGCTTCGACTTCATCCAGAGTCATCCCCTTCTGGATACGGTCGTACTGCTCCTGGCTGATGGCGCCGCTCTTACTGCCGCCGCACCCGGCCAGACTGATGACAGCCAGTGCCAGCAGCAAGACGGCCACGAGCAGGGCGGTCCCCTGCAAATAACGGCTAGCCATCGTATTCCCCTTCCTCAGAGAGATGGCCGCGGTGCATTCTCAGGACCCGCTGGGCCTGCGATGCTACCGCCCGCGAATGAGTGACGATGACGATGGTGACGCCCTCGGAATTGATCTTATGGAAAGTCTCGAGGATGTCAGCCTCGGTATCCTCATCCAGATCGCCGGTCGGTTCATCGGCGAGGATGATGCGGGGTTCATTCATGAGCGTGCGCGCCAGTGCCACACGGCGCTGCTCGCCACCGGAGAGCATCGCCGGGTACGAATGCGCCCGGTCGCCGAGGCCGACCAGAGCCAACAGGTCGCTCGCCCGTTTCTCGTCAGCGCCGGTGGCGCCGCCGAAAGTAGCCGGCAGGCGCACATTGTCCAGCGCCGTCAGCGTGGGGATGAGGCTGGCGAACTGGAAGGCGAAACCGATCTTCTTGTTCCTGAGGATGGAAAGGTCCTTGTCAGACAGCGTCCAGATGTTGACACCGTCGAGCAGCACCCGGCCAGAGCTCGGCTTGGTGAGGCCGCCGATCAGGCTCAGCAGGGTCGTCTTGCCGGAACCGGAATGGCCCACGATCGACACCATCTGGCCGCGGGGGATCTCCAGGCTGAGGCTCTCCACCGCGCGGACCATGCTGGGGCCGACCTTGTAAGACTTGCTGATATCCTTCAGCGAGATGACCGCGTCGGTCATCTCCGGCTGGCTACCTGTCACCACTTCCTTGACCTCTGGCTCGCTCATCCGCTTATTCTCCCTGCCTGATCGCGAAATATGGCTCAAGCCGGCTGGAACTGATCGCGGGATACAGCGACGCGATAGCGCCAGTGATGATCGCCAGTACCAGGGTGCCGCCCATCATGATGCCAAAGTACCACAGCGGTGGCCACAGATAGGGAATGCCCAGGCTCGAGGTGATGATCGCCTTGAAGATGAACAGGGCGGCGCCGCCCACGAAGATGCCAGCGATGCCGCCGAGGGCGGTCAGCATCAGCGCTTCGGTGAGCATCAGCCGGAAGACAAAATTCTTGCTGCCGCCCATGGCTCGGATCAGGCCGATCTCCCGCTGGCGCTCATTAACGATCATGGAAAAGATGGCGGCGATGGTCAGCAGGGACATCACCCAGACGATGGCGTCCAGGGCGAAGAAACCACGCAGGAAGCCGGAAAGACGGTCGGTGACGCTGCGGGAAAGCTCGTTGGCGGTGATCGCCATGGTGCCAGGGACGCCGGTCTTGATGCGCTGGGCCACCTGATCGATGGTCGTGCCCGGGGTGACTTTCACCAGCACGGAAGAGATCTGGCCTGGTCTGATGTCGAGTGTGGTCTCGGCTTCAGTCTGGGATTCGACGGCCATCTGATAAGCATCCCGCATCCGCATGAAAACGCTTTCGTCCGCCCCCATGCCGGTGCCGTCCAGGACTCCGGCCACATCGAAATTGCGCCCGTAAAAATGGACCTGCTCGCCCTTGTTGGCCAGGATGAGGGAGCCGATGACGACTTCGTCCTTATCCAGGGGGCGGCTCAGGTTCTGCTCTAGCCAGGGGCCGACGACGAAATCGCTTTCGGGTTCATAACCGACCAGCTGTACGTGTCCGGTGCAGCACTGGGACGAGACCATCGATTCGATGAAGAGTTGCGGTGAGGCCTGGTCGATCCCGGGGACCGCGCGTACCTGATCGAGGATGGCTCCGTCCATGTAGAAACTGGTGGGTGAACCGGTGATCAGCGCTTCTTCGCCCGATTCCGCCTGACCCTCGGGCACCACCAGGATGTCGGCGCCCAGCCGGGCCATGCCGACTTCCAGGCTGCGCTGAACGCTGCCTATCAGGAGGGTTGCCGAGAACAGAGTGCCGGCGGCCAGCCCCACGATCGCCACGGTTACGAAGCTACGGAAGGGCTTGCGCCTGAGGTTCTGACCGGCCAGATATATGAGTCCGAGACGTTTCATCCCACCCATTTTCGGCCGCTAGCAGTAATACTGAACATATCCATCCGACTTTCTTCAGAATACAGATGTCGTTTGCACGCGTCAAGGAAGCGTATATCAGCGGCATGGTCATTCAATGCCATACTTCTCTATCCGGTAGAGCAACGTGTGCCGGCTGATGCCGAGCAGCTCCGCGGCCTGAGTGCGATTGCCGGCGGTGCGCGCCAGCGCCTGTTCGATGAGTTGCCGTTCGACGCTTTCCAGGGTCACACCTTCAGCGGGCAAGCGGAAATCGCCCTGGGCCGGTCCGGCGCCCGTGCGGATCTCCGCCGGCAGGTCGTCAGGGTTGATGACCCGCCCGCTGCTCAGGATCGCCACCCGTTCGATGGTGTTCATCAGCTCGCGCACGTTGCCGGGCCAGTGATACTCCTCCATGACTTTCAGCGCCTCGGAAGAGAGTTGCTTGTCGGGCGCATATTTCTGCAGGAAGTGCGTCGCCAGCAGCCGGATGTCGCCATGCCGCTCCCGGAGCGCCGGCATGTTCAGCGGGATAACGTTCAAGCGGTAGTAAAGGTCTTCGCGGAACTTGCCTTCCTTGATCAGCGCTGGCAGATCCCGGTTGGTGGCGCCGATGAGGCGCACGTCCACAGTGATGCTCTTGCCCGAGCCCAGCCGCTCGAAGGTCATGGTTTCCAGCACGCGCAGCAGTTTGACCTGCATCGACAGGGAGATGTCGCCGATCTCGTCGAGGAACAGGCTGCCGGTATCGGCGAGCTCGAAACGTCCCGGCCGGGCATCGGTGGCGCCCGTGAAGGCGCCCTTCTCATAGCCGAAGAGCTCACTTTCCAGCAGCGTCTCCGGCAGCGCGGCGCAGCTGAGCTGGATGAATGGGGCGCAGGCCCGGGCACTGCCTTCGTGGATGGCCTTGGCGATGAGTTCCTTGCCGGTGCCGCTTTCCCCGTAGATCATTACGGTGGCATCGGAAGCCGCGACGCGGTCGACGGTGTCCAGCACGGCTTTCATCTGGTCGCTGGCGCCGACGATGCCGGCGGTATCGTAATCGCGGTCGAGCTGGCCCTTGAGGTAATCCACCTGGCGCTCGAGGCTGCGCAGCCTGAGCGCCTTATCAACAGCTAACTTGAGCTCTTCCACATCAAAAGGCTTGGTGAGGTAGTCGGCGGCGCCGGCCTTCATGGCCGTGACCGCGTCCTCGACGTTACCATGGGCGGTGAGCATGATCACCGGCAGCTCCGGGTGCTCTTTCATGATCGCCTTTAAGGTGTCGAGCCCGTTCATCCCCGGCATGCGCTGATCGAGCAGGGCGAGGTCCGGGACTTCGGCGGCGATGGCTTTGAGCGCCTCCTCACCGGAAGCAGCTTCGCGCACGTCATGGCCGGCGTTCGTGAGCGCCCGGCCGACAACGAACCGCATGTTCTTTTCGTCGTCGACTACCAGGAGGCTAGGCATCGGCGGCCTCCAGAGCTGGCTGAGCGGCGCCCAGCGGCAGTCCCACCGTAAAGGTGGCTCCCTCGCCGGGCTCGCTGTCCACCCGGATAAAGCCGTTATGGGCGTCGATGATGCGGTGCACGATCGAGAGGCCGAGGCCGGTGCCTTCGGCGCGCGTGGTATGGAACGGATCGAAGATGCGCGCCTGCTCCTCCGCCGGGATGCCCGCGCCGGTGTCGGTGAACGACACTCGCAGGAAACCACCCTGAGCGGCGGCGTCGATGGTGAGGCGGCCGCCGCTAGGCATCGCCTGGATCGCGTTGGAAATAAGATTTACGAATACCTGTTTCAATCTGTCCTCGTCTGCCCAGATCTCCGGGAGTTCATCCGGATATACGGTCTTCACTTCTACTTTATGGTCTGCGGCGAAGCGCCGGGTCAGCAGAGCCACCTCATCGAGCGTGTCGCTCGGACGCACCGTGCCGAATTGCGATTCGGAGGGGCGGCCGAAGTCTAACAGCGCGCTCACCACGGCGTCCAGCCTGTCGATCTCCTGGAGCATGACATGCGTCAGTTCCGCCGAGGCGCAGCCGGCCTCCATTTCCTGCTCGATCATCTGCACGCTGGCACGGATGACGCCCAGCGGATTGCGTACCTCATGAGCAACGCCCGCGACCAGCTCGCCGAGACCGGAGAGTTTGTCCGCACGCATCAGCTGTTCAGTCAACTCCCTGACTTCCGTGAGATCCTCGAGCGTAATCACCACGCCGACGGTCTGACCCCGGCTGCGGTGAGGCGTGATCCGCACCGCGACGGTCAGCGCCCGGCCGTCACCGCCCGGGCCCTCCAGGCTCGTCTCGAGCATCGCCCGGTCCTGCTCGCCGCCGAGCACCATGCGGGAGGCGCGCAACAGCTCCGCATGTCCCTCAAAAATGCTGCCCAGCGGGAAGGCGATGATGTCCTCGTAGTCCAGCCCCAAAGTGCGGCGGGCAGCCGGATTAGCCGTGACGACGATACCGCGTTTGTCGCAGGAGATGACACCGCTGGCAACGCTCCCCAGAATGCTCTCGGTGTAAGCCTGCATGTGGCGGATCGCGGTCTCGCGGTCCTCGATCTCTTTATTGAGCTTGACCACTTCCTCATAGCGCAGGGATTGGCGGCGACGGGCTTCTACGACCAGGCCGGTGGTAAACCCGACCACATTGTAAAGGATCACTTCAAACAGATTGTCAACAGAAGTGGTGCCCATGAAGCCACCCATGGATTCGGCGGCGTGAGGGGCGAAGAGCAAGGTAGCGAGCAGCGAGGTGGTGAGTCCGCCGCGGATGCCGAACCGGAGCGCGGCGTAGATGATGGGGATGTAATACAACCGGCGCAGCAGGATGTGAAAGGTATCCTGCGACATGAACTCCAGGTGCAGCGGGTAGTAGTGGAAATAGCTGATTAGGGCGAGCGCCACCGCCACGATGACGACATCGCGGATCTTGGCGGTCGCGGTCGGCTGCGAAGTCAGGCTTTCTTTTTGCGGTCCCATGATGGCGGGATGCCAATTTCCTCCCGGTATTTGGCCACCGTGCGGCGTGATATCGGTATCTCGTCCTTTTTCAGCAGTTCCGTGAGCTTCTGATCGGACAGGGGGCGCAGTTCGTCTTCCTCCTCAATGAGTTTCTTGAGCCGCTGCCGGACCGCCGTCGCCGCCAGCCCCTTACCGCCGGCGCCGCAGGCAGCATAGCCCGCTGAGAAGAAATAGCGGAACTCGTAGATACCGTAGGGGGTGCTCATGTACTTGCCGAGGATCGCCCGGCTGATGGTGGATGGATGGACCTCCAGCTTGGTGGCGATCTCCTCCAGGTTGAGCGGCCGCAGGCAGCCCGGCCCCTCTTCGAAAAAGGCCGGCTGGGCTTCGGCGATCGCCTTGGCCACGCGGGTCACCGTCGCCCGCCGCTGATCGATATCGCGGATGAGGCGCGATGCTTCCTTGATCTTGTTCTTGATATAAGCGACGGCCTCAGGGTCGGCGGGCGGCCCCGCCGTGGCGGCATTGCTGCCGGCCCCTTTGGCGGCACTGGCGATCTGCCTATAAAGCGCGCTGACATGCAGGGAAGGCAGGATCTCCCGGTTTGCCAGCACTCGCACCTGGCCCATCAGCATGCTCACGAAAACATCGGGGATCACCGCCGCGGCCGGCGGATTGGCGTCGAACAGGGAACCGGGAGACGGGTTGAGACTGCGGATCAAAGCCACGGCCCGCTCCACTCGCAGCAGCGGCACTCCCAGCGCCCTGGCGATCTCTTTCAGCGACCCTTTTGCCACTAGCGGTAGATATTCGCTGACGATACTGATTGATACTCGGCCGGCGTTCAGCTGCCGGAGCTGTATCAGCAGGCATTCCTCCAGGTTGCGGGCGCCGACGCCGGGTGGATCGAACCCCTGGACGATCGAGAGCGCCGACTCGATCTCGGCCTCGGGACGGTTGACCGTTGCCGCGATCTGGGAGACCGGTTCACGCAGATAGCCGTCCTCATCCAGGCTGCCGATAATGGCGAGGGCGTCACGGTGGAGCTGCTTGGGCAACCGCTGCAGGTTGAGCTGCAGGGTGAGATGGTCATCCAGCGTCACCGGGGAAGTCGCCAGCTCCGCGGCTCCCGCCGCGGCTCCGGGACGGAACGGGTCGCGCCGCTCCGGGGTCGCCTCGTCACGGGTCGACGCCGCCAGGTCGCGCCACAGGTCGACATCAACGGCATCGCTGCCAGTGGCGGGGGAACCCGGCTCCAGGTCGTAGTCGGACGGCTCGGGGATGTCCAGAGCCGGGTTTTCGTTCAGCTCCGTCTGTATTAGATCCGCCAGATCGGCCGCGCTCAGGCGAAGAACCTTAAGGCTCTGGTAGAGCCTTGGTGATAGGGCCAGCTTCTGCTGTGCCCGGAGTGATGGCCTTAGTTCCATTTTCCTCCAGCTGCCCGCTTGGGGCTGACGTTATGATACCCGCAATCACGGTAAACAATGCTGTTATAAACAATTCTAAAAGCTGGGGGGATGATGTGAAACTTTATCTTAATAATACGCCAGGCTGCCATCCCGCTTCGCCCGCTTTACCGCATAACGGAATATCAGCAGGCTGGCGGGCAGCGTGATCAGCGAAAAGATCACCAGGGCCGTCAGGTCGCGGCCGATATCGACGAAGCCCTTTCCCTGGAGCAGTGACAACCGGATCGCGTCCAGGGCGTAAGTGATGGGAAAAAGATATGAGAGCGTCTGCAGCCATTCGGGCAGAATCGAGATCGGATAAAAGACGCCGCCCAGCAGCGTCGACGAAGTGCTGATGGCCCAGGCCATCGGGTCGCCCCGCTTGAAGATCATGATGAAGCTGGCGGAGATGATGCCCAGGCTGCTGAAAGAGATCACTGTCAGGATCAGCGCCGCCAGGGCCGGTAGCACGTTGGCGTTGCCGAAACCGACGCCGAAGAACAGGCCGCCCAGCAGCAGATAGACGCCGACCTGGATGGAGGTGAACATGAAGTTCCACTGCGAGGACGACAGGATGATCGTCGGCAGGCGCGTCGGCGTGACCAGCATCGCCTCCAGCGTGCCGATCATCTGCTCGGCGCGGATGTTGCTGGAGAAGCTGCTCAACCCCACCGAGAGGAAATTCTGAAAAGCGATGCCGATGAGCACGAACGAAAAATAGTCGCCGCCGTACTGGCTGATCGAGCGCTGCACCGTTGGGGACTCGCCGATCAGTTTTCCCACAAAATAAAACATCACCACGCTGAAGAAGATGCTGGCGAACTGGAGGAAGAAGGAGAAGCGGTAGCTGACTTCCATGAGGAAGTCCTTCTTCAGGAAGGCGAGTGGTTTTCGCAGCAGCATCCTAGTGCTCGATCTCCGAGTCGCTGATGACGTTGTAGAAGAACTCGGCGAGGTTGGAGTCGCCGACCAGCTCGTCCACCCGCCCGTAAGCTTTCATGTCGCCCTGATACATGATTCCCACCCGGTCGCAGACCTGCTCGGCCTCGATCAGGTGGTGAGTCGCGAGCACGACGGTCTTGCCCGCGGCTGCCAGCTCATTTTTGATAAAGTCATGGATCTGTTTCGTGGCCAGCGGATCGAGTCCCTTCGTGGGCTCGTCCATGAAGAAGATCTGAGGGTCGGCCAGCAGGCCGCGGGCCAGGCCCATGCGCTGTTTCATGCCGGTGGAATATTCCATGAAGCGGCGGTCGGCGGCGTCGGACATGCCCACCAGCTCCAGGACTTCAGGGATGCGCCGTTGCGCCTCATTGCCCGGCATGCCGTTCAGGGCCGCAAAGAACTCCAGGTTTCGGCGCCCGGTCAACCGCCAGTAGAAACTGCGTTCCTCGCTGGAGATCAGGGAGATGGAGGACTTGACCTTCGCCTGCTGTTTCACCAGGTCATAACCGGCCACAGTGGCGCTGCCGCTGGACGGCAGTAGCAGGGTGCAAAGCATCTTGGTGAGGGTCGTCTTGCCGGCGCCGTTCGGGCCGAGCAGACCGAAGACCTCTCCGCGCCGCACCTCCATGTCCACGGAGCGCACAGCGGTGAAAGTCGTCTTTTCAAACGCGTTTTTAAGTGAGGAAAAGCCCCGCCGCTTGATAAACTGTTTAGTCAGGGCGCGGGTCTCGAGGACTGTTTCGCCAGTAAGGGCCATGTGGGCGTATTCTAACATGGAGCGTTCAACGTCACCTATGGATCACAACTTTAACCAACAGATGCAGGAACCGTTCCGGATTGGATCCGTCAGCCTGGCGAATCGCCTGGTGCAGGCGCCGATGGCGAGCATCAGCGGGCGGGCTTACCGGCTGCAGGCGCGGCGCTTCGGCGTCGGACTGACCGTGACCGAGATGATCAGCAGCTATGGCGTTCATTTTCAGAACCGGCGGACCGCTGAGATGCTGGAGCTGGTGCCAGGTGAGCATCCAGTAGCGGTGCAGCTGTTCGGCAACGACTCTCAAGTGATGGCTGAGGCTGCGGTGGTCGCTGAGGCGGCCGGGGCGGACATCATCGATATCAACATGGGCTGTCCGGTGCGCAAGGTGATGAAGACCGGCGCGGGGGCGGCGCTGATGGCTGATGAGGAACTGGCGGTGGCGATAGTGGCGGCGATGGTGGCGGCGGTGCGGACGCCGGTGATGGCCAAGATGCGCTCCGGGCTGACCAGTGAGGTGACGGCGTTGTCACTGGCGCAGCGGCTCGCCGGCGCGGGGGCGGCGGCGATCTGCATCCATCCCCGGTCGGCGGCGCAGGCCTGGAGGGGAGAGCCTGACCACGCGGTCACCGATGCCTTGGCTCAGTCGCTCGAGATTCCCGTGATCGCCAGCGGCGATGTGGCGGGGTTGGAGGATGTGCGGCGGCTGCTGCGCGGGGGAGCGGCGGCGGTAATGCTGGGCCGCGGCCCGCTGGGAAATCCCTGGTTGTATGGCGATCTGTTGGCAGGCGAGCAGCCATGCAGCCGCCCGCTGGATCAGGTTCTTGATGAACTTCTGAAGTTTGCGAAAGACGCCGAGGCGGAGATGGGCCCGGAGCGCGCCGGCCGCTACTTGCGCAAATTCTACGGTTGGTATCTGTCGCGCTTCAAGACGTCCGGGGAGCTGCGCCACGCCCTGCTGCAGACCACTAGTGCCGAGGAGGCCATTGCTCTGGCTCAGAAGGAGTTGGGCGCGCAGCCCTAACCCATGCAGGGGCCTGGCCTGAGTTTGGCGAATTAATATTATCTTAAATTTTTTAGGATTGGGGAGACTATGCACAACAGATGGACAATCGCTGCCAGGCTGTCCGCTCTAATTATCCTGTGTGGAATTTTACTAGCCCTGGCCGGGTGCGGCGACGAAACCAGGGCCATGGATCCGCCACGGGTCGCGGAGTACAACAAGCCGGGGACGGTGCTCCTGGAAACAGTCTGGAGCGCAAAAATCACCTATCCGATTCTGGATATCAATCAGGACGCACTTTTGAATTATGCCCTGGCTCTTTTCTCCTCCGAACAGGTAACAAATGAAGATGATGCCTATGCCGCGTTGCTGGCGGAGCTCCTCAATAATCCTGGGGCCTACTTTGTACCGACGGCGTCGAATCAATCTCAGGATGCCGAGACTGGGGTGTTTGGCTCCGGTTTTATCATCACCGATGATGGCTATCTGATCAGCAACGCCCATGTAGTCAAGATGAATGATGAGGAATTGAAGTACCAACTGGCTTCCACGGCGCTGGCCAAGCAGGTCAATACCGACATCACCGATCTGGAAGGGGGCCTGGGGTACTCTCTGACCAAGGAACAAACGGACAGGATGAGCAGTGCCCTGATTTCCGCGTACTCGACCTACCTGACCATGGGCACGCCCAAGACCACGACCCAGATGTATATGGGCGTCGCGGCGCCGGGTTTCGGTACGGTGCTGAAGGGCATGCCCGTTGAGACTATCAAGGTCGGTGAGCCATCGCCGGGCAAGGATGTCGCCATCCTCAAGGTAAATGGCACAAATCTGCCAACTGTAAAGTTAGGCGATGATACCGTGGTAAAGGAAGGCGACCCGGCGATCGCTCTGGGATACCCCGGCGTAGCTACGTTCAACCCGATGATCGCCCAGTCTCAAGAAAACATCAAACCTTCGCTCACCGTGGGCAGCGTCAGCGGCCGCAAGTCGATGGCTGGTGGCTGGGAGGTCATGCAGGTCGATACCTCGATCACTCACGGTAATAGTGGCGGCCCCCTGTTCAACAAGAACGGCGAGGTCGTCGGCATCACCACCTTTGGCAGTGGCCAGTTGAACTCCACTACTGGCGCCTGGGAAGAAGTGCAGGGATTCAACTTCGCGGTGCCGACCACGATCGTCAATCAGTTTCTGACCGAGGCGAACGTGCATCCCGCCGAAGGCTCATTGACCAAAATGTATCATGAGGCCGTGGATCTGTTTGACAACGAGCATTATTCGGCAGCCAAGGACAAGTTCAAGGAGGTCCAGGAGGCAAACAACGGCTTTCCGTATGTGCAGGACCTGATCGAACAGTCAGTCGCTAACATCAACAGCGGCAAGGACAAATCGACCTCCCCGATCTCCGGGGCGCTGCTGGCGGTGATCGCGGTGATCGTGGTGGTCGGCGGTTCGCTGGCCGTGCTGTTCCTGGTGATCATGCCAAACCGGAAAAAGACAGCGGCTGCGGGAGTGGGGATGGGCGGGATGCCGGGGATGATGGCACCGTCATCGGCTCCCGTGACTCCTCCGGTGGCGCCGGTTACGCCGCCCGTGAGTGAGCCGGCTGCCGCACCGACGGCGCCAGAACCAGCGCCAGTGCCCGAACCTGCGCCAGTGCCCGAACCTGCGCTCGTGCCGCCGGTGAGCGAGGCGGCGCCACCTGCTGCCGTTGAGGAGTCAACCGCCCCGGCGCCGGCGACGCCGGGAGAAGTGTTAGCGGAACACAACTTCTGCTCTAAATGCGGCCAGCAGCTGGATCCGGATTCGCAATTTTGCAGCAAGTGCGGGAAGCCGGTTTAGGCTGCGGATTCAGTGATGAGATATCTAGCGGGGCTCGTATCCAGGGCGCCCGTTTAGTGAGCGCCGGCGGTCAGATTGACTGACGGCGTTCGCGGTTGTAGATAACCGCGGCCTCCGTGTCGAGATCCTGCTGCCGGCTTTCCAGATCCTGGTATGAGCGCTCCAGTGGCGCGATGTTACCCTGCCACCAGCTATCGATGAAGCCGGTATCTAAGCCGGCTTCCTCCAGTTTGGTTTCCAGCTTAGCGGAGCTATCCTGGATGCGCGACTGGTCTCCGGCTGCGGCGGCGTCGGCCAGTGCCTGGGCCAGCTCGGCCAACTCAGCGTAACCCGCGGTCGAATCGGCCAGCTCCACCAGTAGATCAAAGCCTTTTTCCTGATCTGCGCTTCTCAGTTGTGACTCAGTGCTGCGCAGCCCCTGGGCCACGGCGCCCAGGGCGTCCCGGGCGGATCCGGGCTTATCCTTGATCATTCCAAAAGCGGCCTCAAACTCGCCGACCAGCCGGTCGCGGTTCTGGAGCGCGGTGAAGATAAGGGCGCCGGAATCGTAGAGCTGGGCCAACGATTCGGTTTTTTGTTCCAGGTTGTCCACCTGGCGGGTCCTGAGGCCGGCGACTTCCACCTTCTTTGCCAGGTAGTCGTGGAACCAGCCGGGCAGTAAGGCTAGACCAGCAGCGCGATCAGCGGCGGCGGCGGCCGCATCGGTTTCCTGGCGGATCTCACTCAGCTTTGCCACGGCGGCGCCGGCAAGGGTGCTGCTTTTGCTGATGTTATCGAGCGAGCTGAAATCGCCGGCGCCCATGGCATCGATGCCGAGCTCCGTCAGCAACTGATTCGCGCGTTCGATATGACCGTTGGCTTCCGCCAGCAGTGAATCGGCGCGCGCAGTCTGCACCCGCTGCACGCCGTACCAGCTGCCGGCCACCGCTATCGCTGCCATGGCCAGCGCGGCGGCCAGAGCCAGAATCCTTTTTCCGGCAGGCGTCATCTGCGGTCCCTGTCCATATACATCAAATCATGATCCTGATATCACATATTGGCGCCACTGGGCCTCGAACTCATCCCAACCGACGCCGAGCACCGTGCGGAAGACGCCGTCGACCAGGCGGTCCTGATCCTTCTCCTCGTCATCCCGCCGTTTGAATTCGCGGATCAGTTGCGGCACGGCATCCTGCCCGTAGCGTTTTTCCAGAAAATCAACAGCGGTGTCGGCTTGCTCGTAAGCCAGGGTAGCCGCCTGCTCGTCGAGCAGGGCATTGAAGCCGCCGGGGCGGTAAAGGTCGCTGAGCGTGGGCCGGAACGATGCACCGTTTCTGAGTTTTTGGGGCAGGAGCACAGACTTGATATCCTGACCGACATAATCAGCCAGGCCTTCCTCGAGAAACGGCGGCGTGCGGGTGGTGGTCAGCGAGAATAAAGCCACATGAGTCAGCTCGTGGGCCAGCATCTTGGGATTATACTCGGGCGCATACCCATCCACATTATTGAACGCAGCTGCATCGATGATGATCTCACCGCCCTGATCCGTCTCGCTGCCCAGCATCAGGGACGCGCCGCCGGTCCAGGTGGCCCATCTGCCGGGGAAGGCCTGTTCCACCTGGTCATGACTGTCATAGACCACGATCGGGACCTTTGGTAGGGTCACGCCGGGTAGCGACGTTTCCAGCCGGGGGAAGGCGTTCTGGGTAAGGGTGGCGGCGCGCTGGGCGACAGCCTCTGACTCGGAATGATAGAGCACCAGGACCCGGTCACCGTTCAGCATCCGGACAGTACCGAAATCCTCGAGGTGGGCGTCCCGGGGCTTGCCGAGGGCTTGCGCCGTAGCGTCGCCGGCCAGCCTCCAGCCCTCAGCCTTTTTTACCAGCAGGAAGGCTGACCGCTCGGGATTGGGACGGCCGGTAAAACTGCCGGCATAATTCCACGCGAACTCCACCTTGGCGATCGCGGTCCCGGGAGCGGGGTCGCTGATGCTCGTTGCTACGATCTCATACTTCGAGAAGGGGACGTCGCCCAGGCGGTCGAACATCAAGATCTGCTGCTCGAGGAAAGCGGTGCTGGCGGGATCGATCTGAGCCAGGAAGGCAGCCCGGTCCTTGGACACCAGGGCGTTGCCGTAGGCGTCGAGCGTCTCCTGGATGCCGTCGTGGGCGGCGCCGCCGGCGGCCGCCGGCGGCGCCGCCCACGGCATATCGGCCGGCGCTTCGCCGGCGCACCCGGAAAAGACCGCCAGGCCGGCGAGAACCGCCCAGATCAACAGAAGTCTGATCGGCTTCACTTGCCGCCTGCCGGCTGCTTGGGCTTGGCCAGGAGCGACTTCAGCTTTGCCAATGGGAGGGTGTTGAGCACGGTCTCCTGGCGCACCCACCCCCGGCGCGCCGTCGCCACGCCGTACCGGAGCATGTCCAGGTCAGCGGGGCGGTGAGCGTCACTGTTGATCACCAGCCGGGCGCCGGCTTCCTGGGCCGCCCGGGCATGAACGTCACTTAAATCAAGCCGGTAAAAATGGGAATTGATCTCCAGCGCCGTGCCGGTGCGGGCGGCCATCTCGATGACCTCCTCGATGTCCACCTGGTAAGGGTCGCGCTTGTTGATCAGGCGGCCTGTAGGGTGGCCGATCGCCCGCACGTACGGATTCTCCATCGCCGCGCGCAGCCGTTCCATGATCTGCTCCTGGCTCTGGTTGAAACCGGAATGGATGGAAACGGTGACGAAGTCCAGTTCATGCAGAACCTCATCCGGGAAATCCAGGGCGCCGTCGGAGCGCACGTCCATCTCCACGCTGGCGAAGACATGGAATCCGGCGAGCGCCTTATCTGAATTGACCCGAGAGACTTCCTCCAGCTGCTGTTTCACCCTCTCGGGTGTCAGGCCCTGGACCATTCCCAGCGACTGCGAGTGGTCGGAGATAGCCATATATTTATAGCCCCGCTGCCGCGCCGCCAGGGCCATTTCCCTGATGCTGACGTCACCGTCGCTCCAGTCAGAGTGCAGGTGCAGGTCGCCCCTGAGGTCTTTGGGCTCGATCAGTTCCGGCAGTGTGCCGGCGGCTGCGGCCTCGACTTCCCCGTTATTCTCGCGCAGTTCCGGGGGGACGAACTGCAGGCCGAGGAGCCGGTAGACCTCTTCCTCCGTGGCGCATTCGTGCAGCGTGCCGGTACCGGTTTCCTCCACGCCGTACTCGCTGACCTTGAGCCCCTTGGTAATCGCCAGGCCCCGGAGCGCCACATTGTGCTCCTTCGAGCCGGTGAAATGCTGCAGCAGGCTGCCATACTGAGACTGGGGCACGACGCGCAGGTCGACCTGCAGCCCGGTGTGAGTGCGGATGGAGCACTTGGTCGGCCCCTGGCCGATCACCTCGGCCACCATCGGCAGCTCGGCAAACCTGCCGGTGAGCGCCTCGGGCTGTTTGGCCGTGGCGATGATGTCGAGGTCCTTGACAGTCTCCTTCATGCGGCGGACGCTGCCCGCATAGGCGACCTTGATCGTCTCCGGCAGCGCCGCGAGCATCTCCACGGCCTGTTCCGCTACGGGCAGCACATCGCCCAGCAGCAGGCGGTTGCTGCGCGCCCGCAGGCGGGCGATGGCGCTGAAAATGTTGTCCTGCGACTTTTTGCCCATGCCGGGCAGGTCGGAGATCTGTTCCTGGGAAGCAGCCTTTTCCAGATCGTCGAGGGAAGTCACCCCCAGCTCCTCCCAGAGTTTACGGGCGGTCCGCGGTCCGACACCCTGGAGCTTCATCACCTCTACCAGGCTCTCGGGATATGTCTGCAGATATTCATCGATCTCTTGCAGCCGGCCGCTCGCGATGTACTCATCGATCTTAGCGGCGATCTTCTCACCGATGTCGGGGATCTTCGTCAAACCCCCTTCAGCGGCGGCTTGCTCGATGGAAAAATTGGATTCGCCCACGCGCCGGGCGCCGTTCCTGACGGCGATCACCCTGAACTTGTTGACCCCGTCAATCTCCATCAGGTCACCCAGCAAGTCAAGCATGTCGGCTATTTCGCGGTTCGTTGTCATTTAATTTGGTATTTGGTGGAAATGCGAGTGGGAAGCTTTCCTCGCTCCCAAGGAGTTTGCGCAGGTGACTGCGCTTTGACCCGAACCTCTTGCGCGCTAACACCAGGTCGCTCCGGAAAACTTCCCACTCGCATTTGCGCAGTCACATTCATAAGACGTTCGGAAGCGCGAAATAAATATTCCCGGCCCTAATTTCCCAAAACTTCTTCATAGATTTGCCTGGTTTCCTCAGCGCAGCGTTGCCAGCTGAACAGGCGGGCGCGCTCAAGACCTTTTTGCGCCAGATCGCGCCGCAACTCCTCTGAGCCGAGTACCATCTCCAGGGCGCCGGCCATGCCGCTGACGCTCTCGGGGTCAACGAGCACGGCGGCATCGCCGACCACCTCCGGCAGGGAGCTGCCGCTGGAGGTGACCACGGGCACGCCACAGGCCATGGCTTCCAGGGGCGGCAGACCGAACCCTTCATACAGAGAGGGGAAAAAGAGCACCTCGGCGCCGGCCAGGACCGCGGGCATGTCCGCGTCGCGCACGTAGCCGGCCAGGAAGACGCCTTCCAGGGGCAGGCCCGCGAAGGCCTCGCTCGCTCCGACGCCGCAGTAGTCGACGCCGGTCACTACGAGGCTGACGGCAGGTTCGACGCGCCGGAGCTGGTTGTAGGCCTCGATAGCCCGGCGGATGTTCTTGCGCGGTTCGGTAGAACCCATGCAGAGGATGTAACGGCGGGGGAGGTTGTAGCGGGAGCGGACCTCTTCCTGCAGGTCCTCATCCATCACCGGCTGGAAAACTTCCGACACACCGTTGTAGACCACACTTACTTTATCAGGGTCAAGTCCGGACCAGTCCAGGATGTCGCTGCGGGAGAACTCCGAGACCGTGATGATATGGTCAGCCCCAGCCAGCCTCCCGCGCAGGCGGCGCTCATAGAGGCGGGCGCGGGCGGCGCTGTAATAATCACGCGCCAGGCGCACCAGAATGATGTCATGCAGGGTGACGACGGAGGGGCAGGGCAGGCGCCCGGGCACGGGCAACCCCATGTCGCGGGGTGAGTGATAAATGTCTATCCGCGCGGCGGCAAGCTTCCAGGGCAGCCGATAATCCTTATAGAGGAGGTTGGCCACCCGGTCAGCGTAAGAGATGTCATGGTACGAGCCCCCCGCGGTCCGCTGGTTCCGGGAAAACAGTACGACCGTGTCCCCCAGACCGAGCCGGCGCAGGTGCTGGACCAGCTCGTGGGTGTAGGTGGAAGTGCCCGTCCGGTGGAACAGCAGCGGCAGCCCTTCGATTCCGATTCTCATGGCCATAATTTACAGGAAATTCACGATTATTGTGTAAATCACTTAAATACTCCGTGGTACCCTCGTATAATGTTGAGGAATCCTTAGGCAGGTAATATTTATGGTAGTTATCTTCAGAAAGAAACGCTGGCTACGCGCGGCAGTACTGGTAGTTCTGGCCAGTCTGGCCTTCGTCCTCCTTTACCCCGGTTCCGGTGGCAGCGTGCCGCCGCCGCAGACGATCGGCAGGGATCAGGTATTCAGCGCCGCCGATCTGGGCGCCGGCGGTTTTACCAGCACTCGTTTGAATCAGACATCACCGGTGGCGGGTGGGGGGGCGCTGGCGTTGGCGGCCACGGTGCCAGCCGGCCAAGGCCAGTATGTCTCCGAGACCATAAAGGCGGACTTCCCCTTCAGCGCCCTGGGGCTCCACTGGCTGGCCCAGAACCCTGCCGGTGCGAAAGTCACAGCCGAGGTTAGGTTCAGCCGCGATGGCTCCGCCTGGGATGACTGGCGGATGGTGCCGGTCGACGACCAGGAGCTGCCCGATCACGTCGCCAGCACCGGTTCGGCGGGCGAGACCATCGGCGAGCTGGTTTACACAGATGCAGCCCGATACTACCAGTACCGGTTGAATCTCACCGCTAATCCGGCAGGCCAGTCGCCTGAGATAGCCAGGGTGACGGCCAGCTACATCGATGCCAAGGGTTATAGTGAGCCGCCGCTATCGCTGGCAGCTCTTTCCCGCCTTCCAGCGAAGGCGCTGGCCTTTCTGACGCCCAGCCGCAGTGACGCGACACCGGCGATCATCACCCGCTCACAATGGGGTGCTAATGAAAGCTGGATGACCTGGACCCACGAGTATGCGCCAGTCAAGAAAGAAATCATCCACCATACCGTCACCAGCAACAGCGATCCGGATCCGGCGGCCACGGTGCGCTCGATCTACTATTATCACGCCGTCAGCCTCGACTGGGGTGACATCGGTTACAACTATTTGATTGACCAGCAGGGGCGTATCTACGAAGGTCGCTCAGGCGGCCCCGGTGTCATCGGCGGCCATGCGATAGGTTGGAACACCGGTTCTGTTGGTGTCTCAGCGCTCGGTAACTACGACCAAGTCGACATCAACTCGGCGATGTACGCCGCGTTTGTGGACCTGATGAGCACACTCGCCGTCACAAACAACATCAATCCCAACGGAAGCGATTATTTCGTTCACTATGCCAACGACGGTCACGGCAACTATACAATTCCCACCGGGGGCAACCCGTCCAACTTCCTTGGGCACCGCGACACTTTCAGCACTGCCTGCCCTGGGCAATACCTGTATGCTCGCTTACCGCAATTCCGCAACGAGGCTGCGCTCAGGTTCAACCCGTATGAGGTCAACACCCCGTTCCTGGAGAAATGGAACGCGCTGAGCGGCGCGCCCGGCGCCGCGACCGGCGATGCCTATGACATCCCCGGCGGCAGGGCGCAGAATTTCGCCAGCGGCCGCCTGCTCTACGATCAGGCCAGCACGAATGTCTACTGGGTGGTCGGCGGCATCCTGGCCGAGTATGACGCGCATGGTGGGTCCGGCGGTTTTCTGGGGATGCCCACTAGCGACGAATACGCATACGGCGTGGGCCGCGCGCATGATTTCGCGGGCGGCAAGATCTATTACAGCAGCATCACGGGCGCCCATTATGTGATGGGAGCCATCCTGTCCAAGTACCTGGCGGAGGGCGGACCCGACCGTCTGGGCTTCCCCGTCACTGATGAGATCGACGCGCCCGGCGCCGGCGGCGCCCGCGAAGCTGACTTCCAGGTCGGCCGCATTTACTGGGATGTCGACCACGGCGCTCACATGATCTATGGCGGCGTCATGGGCAAGTATCTAGAGCAGGGCGGCCCGGGGGCGCTGGGCATCCCGATCGCCGACGAGCATGACGTGACCGGAGTCGCCGGAGCCCGGCAGAGCGATCTGGCCAGCGGCTGGTTCATCTACTGGTCGGCGGCCACCGGCCCCCATACGCTGCTGGGTGATTTCGTCGCGGAGCTGGCGGAGTGGGGCGGCCCCGCGGGTTATCTGGGTCTGCCGACGAGTGACGCCGTGGCGGTGCCTACCGGTTTCGTCCAGGATTTCCAGAGTGGCATTATTACGCGGGATGGTTCCGCACATACACACGTGACATACGGAGCCATCGCGGCCAAGTACCGCCAGCTGGGTGGAGCGGCCGGCGCGCTCGGGGTGGCTACCGCGGATGAAGCTGGCGCCCCCGGAGTGAGCGGCGCCCGCGAGAGCGATTTCGTCAACGGACGCATCTACTGGTCGCCCGCCACGAACGCCACCGGTATTTATGGGGCCATCCTGGCGCGCTACATCCAGCTGGGAGCTTCGACATCTGTGGGCATCCCAATAGCCGATGAGCACGATGTGGCTGGAGTCGCCGGGGCCCGGCAGAGCGACTTCCAGATCGGTTCCATCTACTGGTCGGCCGGTACCGGCGCCTGGGAGGCATACGGCGCCATCGCCTCCGACTGGTATTCATTAGGAGGCCCCGCGGGCGGCCTGGGTTTGCCGGTCAGCGGTGAGATCGCCGCGGGCAGCGGCCGCGAAAGCGACTTCCAGTACGGCCGCATATACTGGTCTGCGGGCACGGGCGCGCATGCAGTCTATGGCGCCATCCTGTCCAAGTATCTGGAGGCCGGCGGGCCGGTATCTTCCCTGGGCCTGCCCACTGCTGATGAGTTTGCTTACGGAGCGGGACGCCGCAGCGACTTCGCCGGCGGCTTCATCTATTGGGACGCCTCTGTGGGAGCCAGCATCTTCGCGGATACGCCGATCACGGAGGTGACATCGACTTCCAGTTATGAGGTGAGGGATGGCAACGGCACGCTGCTGGCCAGCCTCGGGGCGGGCCAGCTGTCCTGGGCTCAGTACAACGGTACTCTTTACAACTTTCAGGGGCCATCGTCAGGCCGCGTCGGCACTTCCTATCTCAGGATGTCGCCCACCGGGGGCGGTGTCATGCAGGTGACCTCCTATCACGACCACCCTGCCTGGAACCCGGCGCTGGATGATAACACTTTCCGGGGAGCGATCGAGGTGCGCTGGTCGCCGGCGTCGAGCTCGCTATGGGTAGTCAACGACCTGCCCCTGGAACAATATCTGGACGGCATCGCCGAGACCAGTTCCGGTGAAGCTGCCGAATATCTGAAAACGATGGCCGTGGCCTCGCGCAGCTATGCCTATTGGCATCTGACGCACGGCGGCAAATACGGCAGCGGCGAGATCTTCCATCTAAAAAATAGCCGCAACGGGAACGGGGATGACCAGCAGTACAAAGGTTATGGTCTGGAGGTGCGCTTCCCCGATCTGGTCACGGCGGTTTCGGGAACAGCGGGGCAGGTGGTCAAGTACGGAGGCAGCGTGGCCATGACCTCTTACTTTTCGAATTCCGATGGCCGCACCCGTTCCGCCGAGGAAGCCTGGAGCATCAGTAGCTGGCCGTGGCTGGCCAGCGTCGCCGACCCGGACTGCGACGGCATGACTTTAAGCGGGCACGGCGTAGGGCTGAGCGGTTACGGAGCCCGGGCGCGCGCTGACCGCGGCAACACCTTCACCCAGATCCTCACATATTACTATTCCGGCACGACCGTGGCGCCAGCCGATACCAGCGGCAACATCCGCATCGCCATCGAGCCGGTCGTCTGATCCATCCGAAGCCCGCGGGGTCTTGCTAGGTCCAGTGCAGCGCCGCTTGCGCCGTGATACCCCACAGCATGATGTCCACCAGCAACGGTTTATCGGTGAGCAGTACCTGCTCCGGCGATCCACCCCTGAGGTGTTCGTGCACCAGGTACAGATATCGGAATATCCCATACATCACAAACGGGATCGTGAGCATCATGGTGCGCGACTCAAAGACGCTGAAACTGTAGAAAGAATATGAGACCAGGGTGGCGGCGGCGGTTACGGATGTCATCTGATCGATCAGCTCGATGCTGTAATGCTCGAGGTTGCGGCGATACGACGCCGCGGCGTCCTCAAGCAAAGAGAGTTCCGCCCGCCGCTTCGCCAGACCCAGAAACAGCGCCAGCAGCAGGGCGCAGATCACCAGCCAGGGCGAGATGGCGACGTGGATGACTACAGCCCCGGCCACGGCTCTGAGCAAAAACCCCGCCGCTATGGCCAGCACGTCGATGATCACCAGATGCTTTAAGACTAGTGAGTACAGGAGCTGCAACGCCAGGTACGCCGCCAGCATCAGCGGCAGCCAGGCATCCACGATTAACCCGCCGGCAAGCGCCAGAGCCACCAGCAGTACCGCCGCCGCCAGCGCGGCATGCACCCCGAGGCGGCCGCTGGCGATCGGGCGCTCCCTTTTGGCGGGATGCACCCGGTCCCGCTCGCGGTCCAGCACGTCATTGATCAGGTAGCCGGCGCCCACCACGGCGCAGAAACAGACAAAGGTGGCGACGGTCTTTTCCAGGAGAGGGACATTGAAGGTGTTGCGGGAGAAGATGAGCCCGGCAAAGACCACCAGGTTCTTGATCCACTGCTTGGGACGAAGGGCTGTCAAGATCACTCTTAACACGGCACACAAACAATACCACTCCTTGGTTTGTGATAAAATTCCAGCCGGCTCAAGGGGCCATCCGGTGGTCCCTGCCATCCTTTATGTTTGCCAATCTGAAACAGCTGGTCGAGTACTGCGAGCTACTCAGGACACTGGTGTCGAAGGACATCCGTTCCCGCTACAAGGGGTCCGTCCTCGGCTTCGCGTGGAACTTCGCCATCCCCCTCCTGCAGCTGCTCGTCTTCTGGGTGCTGATGAGCGTCATCATCAAGATGACGTCGCCTGGGGATTATCCCTTCGCCGTCTTCCTGTTCACCGGCTTGCTGCCCTGGAATTTTCTGGCTAACTCGCTGACCGGCGGGGCGATGTCGGTGGTCGGCAACGCAAATCTGGTCAAGAAGATCTACTTCCCTCTGCAGGTACTGCCGCTGACCACGGTCGTATCGGAGTTCGTCAGCATGATGCTCGGCATGATCGTGCTGGGAGTGGTAGTACTGGCCTTCGGCGTCGGCGTCGGCTGGCAGCTGATCCTGCTGCCGCTGCCATTTGTGGTGCAGCTGTTGTTTATCCTAGGCCTGGCGTATTTCTTCGCCAGCGCTGAAGTTTTTTACCGCGATGTGCAGCATATCCTTGGCATCATCGTGATGGCGTGGATGTACCTGACCCCGATCCTGTATCCCATCAGCCGCATCGCCGACAAGGGCAGCCTCCCGGATATTGGCATCCATCTGAACCCGATGACCGGCATTATCACGGCTTACCAGAGCATCGTGCTCGACCACGCACAGCCGGACTGGCCCTGGTTCGCCTATTCCACGGCGGTAGCCGCGCTGGTGTTCACCATCGGCTTCACAGTC
>Ga0172371_10001086_pt1 | contig 43068 bp, 56 predicted proteins | sample Lak12m_FD_114543 | JGI IMG/M metagenome (GOLD analysis project Ga0172371, IMG submission 114543) | Freshwater microbial communities from Kabuno Bay, South-Kivu, Congo - kab_022012_12m | ecosystem: Environmental > Aquatic > Freshwater > Lake | place: Democratic Republic of the Congo: South-Kivu... | reverse complement strand
TTTGCATCTCCAGATGCGCTTGCACTACCAGCATAAGTTTCGGAAAAAGAGGTTGCAGCTTTTGCGGTGTTTAATTTTTGAGAACAAAAACTGGCTTCATTATTAAACGCTTCGCAAATAATTGCCCTTATTTCATCAGCAGACCTTGAACTTTCAAAAACCGGCTGGCCACTTTCTGTGAACTCCTCAATAAGCGCCCCATTTATGGCTAATGTTGGAGAACCTGTAACTCCATATGCATCTGAAGATTCAAAGTCTTTCTTTGCATAAGCAACTCCTCGGTTGGTATCAGCAATACAAGCAGTTAAGGCGCTTGAATTTACCCCGGTTGAGGCCTCGCAACCAGCAGTGTCTCCTGCTTTCATCTGGCAGGCAACATAATCCCAATACTTGGCAGGCTGCTCTTCTCTTATACAAATTTGTCTTAAATTTTCTTTAGCCTCTGCGTCTCCGTGCATAGCTGTAATTGTATTTCCAGAAACAGCTCCCATGTATTTTACTGCGACATACTGAGCTAGCGAAGGAATATTTCTTACTGCCTCATAAATCATCCTTTGCATTTGCAACCCAAACGGACACCTAGAAACAATAAAGGCCTCTAATTTTGGACTATCTGACTTTTTAATAGACGCTATTATTTCTTCTGCTGTTTTGTTTCCTCCAGAATTATTGTTTTGATTTGCGGGTTTGTCTGTTGTCTGGGCAACCATTTCAATAGCATTTGGAAATAAAAGCTTTCCGTCTTTTGTGGCATAAGAGTCGAATTCGTTTGAACCAATCTTAATTCTTACTTTAAAAAGCCCCGATGCTTCAGAAACACTCACAAGCCCTGCTGGCGAACTTGAAAGCTGGTTGTCGTTGATATAACTTATAACTTTCTCACCCATCTGATTTCCTGAAACCCCCAAAATATTGGGTAGAGATAATTTAAAGTTAAAGTTAAACTTAGAATCAGTAAACGCTAAAACAGTGACTATAATAATGGCCAAAACTGCTATCCCCATTAAGATATAGTCTTTATTGGTTTTTTTTATAAAATCTTTTATCTTGTCTAATATGCGCTTCATAAATTTATTTTTAATTTTAATACTATTAATTATAACTTTATATATTTGTTTCCGTCAAATTCGTACTTTATTAAGGATCCAAAAGGTAATTCTAAATCTATAATTTTATCATCGGGTATGTTTTCAATATATTTTACTATTGCTCTTAGGCTATTGTGGCTAGCTACCACTAAAACGTTCTTTCCTTCTTTTAGGTCTTTTTCTGCGTATTTTTTAAAAAACGGCGTTGATCTTTTACAGACATCTTTTAGCGACTCTCCTCCCGGAGGAGCTGCTTTGTATCCCCTGCGCCACAAATGAACTTTCTCTTCTCCATATTTTTTAATTATCTCATCTTTATTCAACCCTTGTAGTTCTTTGCCATAGTATCTTTCGTTTAGATTTTCAGATACATAGGCAGGGACATCGTTGTCTGTTATATCTACATAATTGCCCCACTCTTTCATTTTCCCACCATCTAAATGTATAAAAAATGGGTATTTCTCTGGCAACGGATCGAAAACCTCTGCAACAGTAGCCATATTTCTAAAAAGCGGAGAAGTATAAACTTTATCTATTTTAAATTTAAAAATTTCTTCAGATATTTTTCTTGCTGCTTGCTCAGAACCCTTTTCTAAGGGTCCATCGGTCCAGCCAGCAAATCTATTCTCGTCGTTCCACTGCGACTTTAAATGACGCAATAAAAAAAGTTTAGCCATGTTTTAATTCATTTTCAATTTCTAATAGACGATTATATTTTACCATTCTTTCTGGTTTTGCGGGAGAGCCTGCCTTAAGAAAGTCAGCCCCCAACCCAACCGCCAAGTCGGCAATAAAGCTGTCCATGGTTTCCCCCGACCTGTGGCTGACAATGGTTTTCCAATTAAATGATTTTGCTAATTTAGAGGCCTCAACGGTTTCAGAAACCGTTCCTATTTGGTTTAATTTTAATATAACTCCATTGCAAGCATTTTTATTATGGGCTTCTTTAATTTTTTTAATGTTGGTTGTGGTTAAATCATCACCGACAATAATTATTTTGTTTCCCATTTGTCGCATAATAAGCTCGAATCCTGGCCAATCATCTTCTGAAAAAGGGTCTTCGATTGATATTATTTTAAAACTTTTAATAAGGTTTTCATAAAATTCTAAAAGCTCTGTTTTGGTTAACTCTCTGCCATCTAAATTATATTTTCCGTTTTCATAAAATTCCGAGGCCGCAACATCTAGCGCTAGCGCACAATCTTTATCTTCCATGGCGCCTTTTATTGAGAGTAATGCCTGTTCTGTTTTCTGTATTGGGGTTGCAAAACCTCCCTCAAAACCTAAATCTATTTTCTCTTTGCCAAAATTCTTTTCTAAAGTGTTTTTCAAATTCTGAAATATTTTGTTGCATAAAACTAAATTCTCTGCAAAAGTTTTCTTTTGGCAAATAACAATAAATTCTTGATTACTTGTGTCTGTCTTATTGTCTGTGTGTACTCCGCCCTCTAAAATGTTAAACATCGCAAGCGGAACTTTTATCTGTTTATTTTCAGAAAGTTCGGCAATATATTTATATAGAGGAATTTTTTTTGCACTTGCTCCAGCTCGGCAAACAGCCACAGAAACCGATAAAATGGCATTGGCCCCTAATTTTGACTTGTTTTCTGTGCCATCTAGCTTAATCATCAGTTCGTCTATCTCTTTTTGATTTAAAACATCTTTACCCTTTAATTTTGGCGCAATAATTTCGTTTACATTTTTAATTGCCTGCTGAGCTGACAGAGCAATTGCCTCGTTTTTTCCGGTCGAAGCTCCGCTTGGGCAAGAAGCAATAAAATTATTTTTTTCAGTTTCTAATTCAACCTCAACTGTCGGGTTCCCCCTGGAATCTTTAATTTCTCTCGCAGTTATGTTTTTTATTTTCGACATTTTATTTATTTAATTTTTGCAAATAATCATAAGCTGCCAAAGATGCTTTGCAGCCCTCCCCTGCCGCTGTAACTATTTGTTTATAGGGGCCTGAATTGTTGTCCCCCGCTGCAAAGAGCCCCGGGGTTTTGGTTTGGAAGGTTTCTGGCTCAACAACTATTTCATCTCTTTTAGTAAAGTCAACCAAACCTTTTGCCACGGCTGTTGCTGGCTGGTTTCCAATTTCTATAAAAACTCCCTGAACTTCTAAAGTTTTTTCTTTATTTGAAATATTATCCTGGTAAATTAAAGACTTAACAAAATTATCTCCTTTAATTTCTTTAACAGCTGCATTGGTTATAATTTCAATTTTATCTATTTTTTTTATCTCATCCTGGTTTTCCTTGTCTGCTTTTACTTCTGGGCCAAACTCTAAAATATAAACTTTTTTAGCGTATCTTGCCATAAAAAATGCTGCTTCAAAACCAGAGTTTCCTCCGCCAATAATAGCTACTGGTTTATCCTTGAATACGGGACCATCGCAAGTAACGCAATACCCCACTCCTTTACCAATAAATTCTTTTTCTCCAATTACTTCCAATGGCCTTGGGTCGGCTCCTGTAGCAATAATAATTGTTTTACTTTGAATTTTTTCGTTTTTGGTTGTAGTAATGGTGAATACGTCTCCTTTTTTTTCTAATTTTTCTGCTTCGGCAAATTTTATTTCAACGGAACCTTGCTTTTCTAGGTGCCCAGTAAATTTTTCTATAAGCTCGGCTCCAGAAATGTTGGGAAACCCCGGATAATTACAAACCTCTGTGGCCTTTTTAACAATTTGTCCGCCAAATTCTTTTGTAATTAAAAGGGTTTTCATCTGTTGTCTTCCAGCATAAATACCGGCTGTAATTCCAGCCGGCCCGCCTCCTATAATAACTAAATCGTAAATCATTAGCTAATTATACAACTATATATCAGTATTTTATAGTCTTTAAATAATGCTTTAATTCGTCTTTAAACCTGGGGTCTTTTAGGGCCAAATAGAAAAAGGACTTTAACCATTTCGGCTTGTCTCCGCACTCTAGCCACTCGCCTTTTAGCTCGCACCCGTAAACAATTTTTCCCTCAGACAACATTTTGTCAAAAACATCAGCTAAAATTATTTCTCCTCTTTTTGACGGAGTTGCTTTTTTAAGATATTTGAAAACCTCTGGAGTTAAAACATATTTTCCAACTATGGTTAAATCTGAAAAGTTTTGCCCAGACTCTGGTTTTTCTATTATTTTCTTTATTTTATAAAGCCTATTAGCTATTTTTTCTAAAGACAATCCGGCATAAGAAGAAATTTTTTCCTTAGAAACGGCTTTTAACGCTATTACTGGAGCGTAACAAGTTTTAAAAATATTTATTAGTTGAGAAATTGCGGGCTCCTCTGAATCAACAATATCATCTCCAAATAAAACAGCTACTGGTTCTGAATCTAAATTCTTGGCTGCTTGCAAGATGGCATGTCCATCGCCAAGCGGTTTTTTCTGCACAACGAAAGAAAAAGATATTCCGCTAAAAACATTTTCTAGATCTTTTAGCTCTTTTAGTATTTTATCTTTTTTTCTTTTAGCTAACGTTTTTTCTAACTCTGGATCTTTTTTAAAGTAATTAAGAATATTTTTTTGTCCCGGGCTAATAACAAAAATTATCTCTTTAATGCCTGCTTTTTTTACTTCTTCTATAATATACTGTATGGCTGGCTTATCAACCAGAGGCATAAATTCTTTAGACACGACTCTAGAAAGCGGCAAAAACCTGGTCCCAAGGCCTGCCACTGGAATAATTGCTTTTTTAATTTCTACTGCCATAAAACTAGGAAGTAATTAATAATATTATCTAAATTTTATTTTTCTTAAAAATGCTGGGATTTCCCACTCTTTTTCTTGAGCGGCTCTCTTTTTTTCTTGAAGCTCTTCCTCTTTCTTAATTTCTAAACCAGTCCTTCTTATTGTTTTTTTATTTGAACCAGACGATCTCAAGACAGACATGGCGGGAGCCGCTACTTCCAAAACCGGAATAAAAGAAGGCTTCTTTTGCGCTTTCTCTTTAACTTTTTTTGCCTTATGTTTGATTTTCTTTAGAGAAACTTTCTTTTTCTTTCTCACGGATTCTTTAACTTGTTTTGTCTCGCTTTGCGAGATCTGGCGCGGCCAGACAGACTTCTGTTTTATTGGTTCCCTTTCCTGCTCAATTTCCACCCCTGGGGCGGGGCCTGTCATTAAAATAGTTGTTTTTATTTTATTTTTCAATTTGGCATCTTTTGAAATCCCAAATATAATTTTAGCTTTCGGATTTAAGCCTGATATGTGGCTACTTATTTTTTCTACCTCAAACATTGAAAGATTTTCTGAACCTTCAATGTTGAATAAAATTTTCTCTGCCTTAAAGCCGCTACTCTGTAGCAAAGGGTTTTTAAAAATATCTTTACAAACTTTTTCTACTCTGTCTTTGCCAGCTTCCTCAACGGTGTTTAAAAATGCTGAATTGCCTCTGCCTCTTAAAACTGTGCGCAAATCTGCAAAATCAATGTTTATAATTCCTGGGTTGTAAATTAAATCTATTAAGCTTTCTAAAGATTGTATTAAACTTTTATTCACAAATGAAAAAGCGGTGGTAATGGGAGTTTCTTCGTTAATAATTTTAAAAATCTTTTCATTGGGTATTACCAAAGAAACATTTAAATTTTTGCGCAAAAATTTTAAAGCGCTCTGGGCTATTCTTTGCTTGCTTTTGCCTTCAAATTTAAATGGAGTTGTAAATATGCCAAAGGTAATTCCGCCAAACTGTTTGGCTATTTCAGCAAAAACTTGTGTTGCTCCAGAACCCAATCCCCCGCCCAAAGAAGCCACAAAAATTATAATATCTTGATTTTGGAGTATGCTGCTTATTTTTTCTTTTGCCTCTTCTGCTACTTGTTTGGCCAAATCAACGTTTACCCCAGTACCTAAGCCATGAGTAGATTCTTGACCAAACCAAAAATACTTTATTCCAGATCTCTTTTTTAAAGCTCTTATGTCAGTGTCGGCAATAACAAAGGTTGCTTTTTCTAAAGACCTGCCCATTTCAGAAACAATGGACCCTCCACCTCCGCCAACTCCAATAACTTTAATTTTTGCCTTAAACAAAGAATTCGCCGCAAACTCCGCGGGCTTAGCCACATGCTTTTTTGCTTTTCTGGCAATAATTTTACGTTTTTTAGCTTTCGCCATTATATTATATGTTAACTACTTATAAAAATAAATCAAGGGACACCCGCCTTCGCCAAGGCTTCGGCGAGGTTGTTTTCTTCTTATACATAAAACTGGAACGAAAACAAAAAAAAGAGGTCCGATGACGCTTTCGCGCCAAAGGACCTGCTACCAATAAAAAAAACAAAGTCAAATAATTTCTATTACTTTGTTTCTTGAGGAATAGCCAGAGACTATTCTTACATTAGCAGAGCTAGTTTTAAAATATACGGCCAAGGCATTTCTAATTGCTTCGTTAGCTTTGCCTTTTATTGGCGGCTCTTTTACCGAAACAACATAATTTATTCCATCTAACTTCTTAATGCCTTCCTCTTTTGCGTTTGGTTTAGCCCTAATAAATATCTTCATAAAAAAGCGAGCATTAAATAACAATCGCCTCACCCTCCCCAATTAAATCAATTTCTTTCCCCTGAACTAAAACAGCTTGCCCGTCGGTTAAAATTCTTAAATTCTTTTGCCTGTCTTTTGTATCCGGCATTTCTGCTTTTACTGTATCATACCACTCAGGAGTATAATGGACGAAAATATCAAATGGCACAAGATTTAAACCCTTAAAATCTGTAATACCTGCTATATTTTTATCTGCATCTTTCCAGCCTGCTGTTTTTATGGTTCTGCCAGCAACTATGCTTCCAGCAGATGCTCCTATATATACCTTGCCTTCTTTTAATAATTTTCTTATTATTTTTTCAAAATTACATTTTCTCATTGCTCTCAACAGGTAAAAAGTATTTCCGCCCTCAACATAAATGATGTCTTTAAGTTTTAAAATTTCTTCAACTTGCGCTTCTGTTTTACCTTCAATGTCGAGTTCTTCCACATTAAAACCAAGCTCTTCTTTCATTATAGTCCAGTCTTTCTGTAAATAATCTAAATCTTCTTGAGGTTTGGCGGCTGTGGTAATAAATGCAACAGTTACATCGTAAGCTGGCTTTTGTAAAAACTTTATTATTTCATCTTTCATTTCAGGAAAGCTAGATGCCAAAAGCAAGGTTTTTGCTTGGGCATGTTTTATCTTGGTTTTTATAACACCTATTAAGTAATTAATTAAAGCCAAAAGTATTAACAACCCGCCAATTGCTCCGATTGCTCCAATGCCAAAAGGTGTTAGAAAAAATTGAAAAACTGATGTATTAAAAAATGTTGTTTTTAATGTTGGTATTTGCCAATAAACATTTAAAAGATCCTTTATGCCATATTGCTCTTTCTTCCCCACTGCTAAAACATACTTGCCCTGATTATCCGATGAATACACTTGTATTCTATATTCTCCTGCAGAAACTTGTTTTGAAAGTTCAGGACCCTTTAAATAATAATCCCTACCCCATTCTTCATAAAATTGTTCCCATTTAAAATTTTGTCCATCGAGGAATTCAATTTTTTCTGGCTCAGTTGCGCCCAATAAAAAAACATCTGCTGAATATCTACCTTCTGGGTTAGAATGCGCCGGAACCAAAAGATTAATATACAGCTCAAAATCTTTGTCTGAATTAATAAAATAATCGCGCGGTTGACCTTTTAGCTCGTCATAAAATGCTTGAGATAATTCTGGGTTGTTTATTTGAGCAAGATCTGGTTTTAAATAAACAAGCCTTGGCAAGTGAGCCAAAGCAATATTTTTGCAAGATAAAAAACCCGCCGCCAAAAATAAAATAAATATAAAATATAAAAATATTTTCTTCACAATATATAAGTATAACTTATTTTCTTAAATGACTGCAACGGCAGTTATCGCAGTCTATATGACATTCACAGCACTTGTAGCACAACCACTGTCTGCAATTACACCTTTCCTTTTTCTTCATTTCTATCCCACATTTTCTACATTTAAAAATAACCCCTGATTCTTTCGGCTCTTCTTTTACTTTTTCTTCAACAACCTTTTTTGTATTTTTATAAATTTTTCCGTGACCTGGAATTATCCAATCTGCTCTTCTTAAAACCACACTCCTGCTTTGAGCCAACTGCTCTGTGTCAGAAGCAAACATATCTTCTATTGGGGTCGCGGGATAATTTTCTTTCCAAAAAATGTCACCGCAAATTGCTACAACGCCATCTTTTGTTGTTACAAAAAGAGAGAGCCCCGAGTGGTCGTGACCCGGTGTGTGTAAAATTTGTATATTGGGACTAAAATTTTCTGGCCAATCTTTTACGGTATCTTTATCCCACAAGCCATAGTGCTCTAATGTTTTAGCTTTTGGAAAAAGGCCAATGTTGCGATAATGGTCTATATGTGAATGCGTTAAGCAAACAAAATTCACATCGTTAACTGTAAGATTTTCTTTAGATAAAGCATCAACTAAAATTTGGGGATCTTGCATGACCCCTGGGTCGACCACCATTATAACATTTTCGTCACGCACCAAAGTGACGGTGGGCCTTGTGTGCTCCTCACCGGTTTCTATAAAAGAATCGGCATTAGTGTAGCCCTCTACTAAAATTTTAACTTGGGCTGCCATATAATTTTACGGGCCTCGAGTAAGCTCGCGTTAATTGTGGGCGATGAAGGAATCGGACCTTCGACCTCTGTCTTATCAGGACAGCGTTCTACCACTGAACTAATCGCCCAAACAGCTAAATTTTCTTTATTCTAATACTCTCTTTTATTTTAGTCAATATATAAAGAATTAGGCCACACGAGGAGCGTGTGGCCATATGAAGATGATTAGAAAACAGAAGAGGTCTGGAGCCAAATTTTGAACGAGCAATACGAACAGTCGGCGGGCGCTACCTTTGCGGTTATGCTGAAATGGCACTCGGGGTCTACAACGGCTAGAAGTTACCGTTCCGGATAAGCAGACAAGCGAGCGCTTTTCGCCGATTTTCTCTGGCTGACTCCGTCAGCCCGCCGACTGTTCGAGAAGCTGCCCACCCTGAAGATGGGCAATTTCCCGAACAGTCGAATAAAAGTTCTATCTAAATTAATTTTATCAAATTAGCAAACAAGCTGTCAATACTATTTTTGCTCAAGCTGTTCTGCCGCTGACAAAATTTTATTTTCCTGGAAATAATTCCCAATAATTTGAAGTCCCACTGGCAATTTGCCTATCTTTCCTGCTGGGACTGATATACCAGGAAGATAAGCTAAATTCACAGAAATTGTGTAAATATCGGCTAAATACATAGATAAAGGATCTGATGTGTTCTCCCCTATTTTAAAGGCTGGGAATGGAGAAACTGGAGCAAAAATTAAATCTACCTTCCCAAACGCGTCTGTAAAATCTTGTTTAATTAGTTCTCTAATTTCTTGGGCTTTCTTATAATAAGCATCGTAGTATCCTGCTGAAAGCGCGTAAGTTCCAACCATAATTCTACGCTTAACTTCAGCCCCAAATCCATGCCCTTTGCTTTTTAAATAAACATCCAATAGATTATTCCCCTGCTCTGATAGGCCATATTTTATACCATCGTACCTAGACAAATTAGCCGAGGCTTCTGCTGGCTGAATAATATAATATGCAGCCAAAGCATATTTTAAATTAGGTAAACTTATATCAATAATTTTAGCTCCTAATTCTTCGGCTTTTTTTATTGCAGACCTGATTATTTTTTCCACCTCTTTGTCTAAACCTTTGGCAAAATATTCCTTGGGCACACCAATCTTCATGTCTTTCATCTCAAACTTTTTATCTTCAAATTCATAATTAGCAGAAGTTGCATCCATTGGATCTTTGCCAGAAATTATTTTAAACACTATTTCTAAATCCTCAACGTTTTTTGTAATAGGACCTACCTGGTCTAAAGATGATGCATCAGCCACTACTCCATATCTTGAGACAGATCCATAAGTTGGCCTTAATCCAACCACTCCACAAAAAGAAGCCGGCTGTCTTATTGATCCTCCTGTATCGGTGCCTATTGAATAGCATGCCATGTTTGCAGCTACAGAGGCCACCGAGCCACCCGAAGTTCCCCCTGGTACGCGAGTCAAATCATGAGGATTTTTTGTAACTTTAAAAGCTGAATTTTCTGTAGAACTTCCCATAGCAAACTCGTCCATATTAGTTTTACCCAAAAACACGGCCCCTTCTTTTTTTAATTTCTTTATGACCGTAGCATCGTATGGAGCAATATAATTTTCTAAAATTTTAGAAGCCGCAGTACATTTCTGACCCTCAATCATAATTAAATCTTTAATTGAACACGGCGCGCCACACAGCATTCCAAACTCTGCGCCAGATTTTATTATTTGATCTGCAGCTGCGGCTTGCGCCAGAGCGCCCTTTTCATCGACGCTCAAAAAAGCATTTATTTCCTTATCAAACTTTTTTATGTTTGCCAAATAAGCTTTAGTTAAATCAACCGAAGTAAACTTCCCAGCTTTTAAGCCCTCGTGGCACTGTTTAATTGTTAAACTTGTTAAATCCATTATAAAATTGCTTTGACTTTAATGTAGCCGTCTTTTTTGTCTGGCGCGGCTTTAATCAGCCTCTCAGCCATTTTTGTATCTTTCTCGCCCACCTCGTCTATGCGTAAATTAGAATTTCGGATTTCGGATTTCGGATTTTCAATTTTGGGCGCCTTCTTTAATAAATCAAAATAATCTAAAATTGCCGACAGATCTTTCTGCATTTTCTCTACCTCTTTTTCTGTAAGCTCTAATCTGGCCAATTTCGCAATATGCAATACCTCTTCTTTTGAAATCATTGCTTTATACTAACAAAAAAACAGCACGGATTCAACCTATGCTGTTTTTTAAAATGAGACTTCGCCTTCGTCGTCTTTAGACATTACCTCTGAAAGAGTTTCTATATTTTCTAAAGCAATGCCAGCTCCCCTCACAACTGCAGTCAATGGATCATCGATAATTTTGCAGGGCATTTTTGTCTCTTTAGCAATTAAAGTGTCGAGCCCGCGTAAAAGTGAACCGCCGCCAGACAAATAAATTCCATCAGACATAACGTCGGCCAACAGTTCTGGAGGAGTTTCTTCAATGGTTGTTTTAATAGCAGCGATGATTTGCTTTATTGACCTGTCTAGCGCTCTTTGAATGTCATCGTTAAAAATTACCACCTCTTCTGGCAAACCCGTAACTAAATTCCTTCCGCGCATTGGCATTTCTTTTTTCTCTCTTAAGGGCATGGCAGAGCCAATGTTTATTTTAAGTAATTCCGCAGTTCTTTCTCCAATTAAAAGCTTATACTCTTTTTGGGCAAAATCTATAATATCATTGTTTAACTTATCTCCAGCCACTCTCAAACTCTTGAACGCGACAATTCCACCTAAAGAAATTACTGCCACCCCAGTTGTCCCTCCGCCAATATCAACCACAAAGTTTCCCCCTGCGTCCTGAATTGGCAACTTAGCCCCAATAGCTGAAGCCAATGGCTCTTCAATTAAAAAAACTGTTCTTGCTCCTGCATTTTTGGCAGCATCTCTGACTGCCTTTTTTTCAACTTCCGTCACCCCACAAGGAATACCAATAATTACGCGGGGCATACTAACCATGCCAAAAAACTTTTTACTCGAAGAAGTTGCCTTTTCAATAAAATACCTCAACATTTGCTCTGTTACTTCAAAGTCAGAAATTACTCCGTTTACCAACGGCCTACTTGCAGAAATGTAAGCTGGAGTGCGGCCCACCATTTTTTTTGCTTCTTCTCCAATAGCCAAAATCTGCCCAGTTTTGTTGTTTATGGCCACCACTGAAGGCTCGTTTATAATTATTCCCCTGTCTTTTACGTAAACCAAAGAATTGGCGGTTCCTAAATCTATCGCCATGTCTATAGATAAAAATGAGAATAACTTCTTAAACATTATTTAAATAATTTTGATAAATGCTTTATTTTCATTAACTTTACTGCAACCTTATTTCTTTCTTTTACTTCCACCGAATTTTTTGACAAAGTTTTTTCTGAAACAACAACTCTATAAGGAGTCCCTATCAAATCTGCCTCTGCAAACTTTTCTCCAGCTGATTTATCTTGTCTATCATCATATAATACCTGAATGTTTTGTTTATTCAAGTCTTGATAAATTTTTTCTGACGTGGTTTTAACTTTTTTGTTGTCCCCAATCGCAATTAAATGAACCATAAATGGAGATACCGCTTTTGGCCAAATTATTCCCTTTTCATCATGACTTGCCTCAACAACAGCTCCCATTAGCCTTGAAAGACCAATTCCGTAGCAACCCATTATTACTGGCTTCTCTTTGCCGTCTTTGTCTTTAAACTTTAGTTCAAATGGCAGAGAATATTTTGTGCCAAGCTTAAAAATGTTACCAACTTCAACTGCTTTCTTTTCAGTAAAATCAGCAGAACCACATTTAGGACAATTTGCATTTTCACTTTTTATTTCTTTGTTAATAGCTATCTTGCACTTGTTACAAATGTAAATTGTATCTTCTCCTGTGTCTGAAATCATCTGAAACTCGTGAGAATATTTTGAAAAGCTTCCCCCCGAAGCAAATGTTAAATAAGTTTTGTCTCCAATGCCAGCTTCTTTAAATATTTTAAAATATGCTTTTATTAACTTTTCGTAATACTTGTCTAAATCTTCTTGGGTTGCGTGAAAAGAATACAGGTCTTTCATTAAAAACTCTCTTGTTCGTAAAATACCTGACTTTGCCCTTAATTCATCTCTAAATTTTGTTTGTATTTGAAAAACAGAAATTGGCAAATCCCTGTAAGAAAAAATAACTTTTTTTGCCAAAGGGCTTACAATTTCTTCGTGTGTTGGACCTAAAGCATATTCTTTGTCAGCTGAAGCTTTTATTTTAAAAAGAATATCTAAATTTTCCCATCTGCCTGTTTTTTGCCAATTTTCTTTTGGTTGCAACACTGGCATTAAAATTTCCTGTCCACCAACCTCAATCATGTTTTTACGAATTATTTCTTCAATGTTTTTTAAAACTCTATGCCCCAATGGCAAAAAGCTATAAACTCCTGCCATTAGCTGGTCAACAAATCCGCCTCGAATTAACAATTCATGAGAAATGGCATCTATTTCGGCTGACTTAGATTTATTTGTTTTGAAAAAAAGTTTAGACTGCAACATATTTTTATAATTAATAATTAAAATATTTGTCTTAAAAATTCAGTGAAACGCGGGATGTCAAATTTTATTGTTATGAATATAGACAGACATATTAAAACTGAAAAAAATCCTGAAGTTATTGATTGCTCAACTTTTGGAGAAACTGGTTTGCCTTTTATTTTTTCTATTAACAAAAATATTAATTTCCCTCCGTCTAAAGCTGGTATGGGAAACAAATTAAATATGGCAATGAAAATGCAAATCATTCCTATAAAGTATAAAAAGAATCCTGCGCCATAACTTGCGGCATTAGCCAAAAATACTGTAATTCCCAGGGGTCCAGCAAACTCTGCGCCCTGCGGGGCGCCTTTGCCCGTAAATAAATCTGCCAGAACAATATATATGCCTTTTAGCGATGCAACTGTCACTTTCCATGTGTAAGCTACTCCCTGAATTGGCGCTTGGTACCAAGGATATTTCTCAAGCAAAGTTGCCATTCTCTCTAGGGCCACTCCTGTTGCGCCCTGGCCTGAGGGAGGATTTATTCGGGGAATTAATTTGGTTTCTAGGACTTGCCCATCTCTTTCTATTAATACAGTCATCTCTTTACCCTTATTTTCGCCTGTTATTTTTTGAAAATCTGCAATTTTATCAATTTCAGAATCTAGACCTTGGATTTTAACACCCGTTATAACGTCTCCTGATCTTAAGCCGGCTTGTGCAGCCGGCGAATTCTGAGCCACTTCAACAACTATTACTTTCGCATTAGTTAATCCTTGGACCTCTTGGTCACCAACTGGTAAGTTGGCTCCCATGCCAAAAACAATAGAAAATATGATTATGGCAGCTATCCAAAAAGCAGCCACGCCTCCAATTACAATTAAAACTCTTTTCCAAATTTTTAAGTTTGAAAAACTTCTGTAGTCATCTACCCCGCCTTCTTCTCCGCGTATTTTAACAAAAGCACCCAATGGCACCCAGTTTATAGAGTAAATTGTTTCACCAAATTTTTTCCCAAAAATTCTTGGCGGGTATCCAACACCAAACTCATCAACCTTAACTCCAAAGCGCTTAGCAATAATAAAATGCCCAAACTCATGAATTATCATGAGGGCAATTAAGCTTAAAAATGCAATTACTAAAATTAGTAATTCAGAAAACATTTTATATTAATTCTTTGGTTTTCTTCTCAACCAAGTCTTTTATTTTTTTGTTGTACTCGTCTACCACTTTTTGGAGCTCATCTTTACCGCGGAATTTATCGTCCTCTGAAATTTCTTTGGCCTTTTGCGAGGCCTGAATTTTATTCCAACAATCTTCCCTTTGCCTGCGCATTACCTGCCTTGATTGTTCTGCTTTTTCATTTAGTGTTTTGGTTAATGTGTTGCGGTATTCTTCTGTGAGCATTGGCAAATTTAATCTAATAAGATTTTTATCAACAGCGCAAGACATTCCAAGCCCTGACTGCGAAATAGCTTTTTCTATTGGCTCTATATATGAAGTATCCCATGGCTGAATAACAATTTGGTTTGTTTGGGGCGTGGAAATAGCTCCCAATTGTTTTATGGTAAATTTAGATCCAAATGCATTAACTTCTATGTCTTCCACCAATGCTGGGGTTGCCCTGGAAGTTCGTATTTTTGAAAGCTCTTGCTCTAAAAACTTAAATGATTTTTCAAATTCTGGTTTTGCTTTATCGATAAATTCTTTATATGACGCCATATAGTTTACATTTCCATTAATAATATTTCTAAGGCTAATTTTGGATTAGCGTTAGTAAAAAATAATTTTTGACTTACGTCTTCTGTTAAATTTATTATTTGCTTTAATTTTTCTGGCGAATACTTTTTAGAGTCTGAAAGCAACATTTCTCTTAAGTGTTTTTGCATTACCTCTAAAATTTCGCCAACATTTTGTTTTTCAAAATCTATTGCTTTTGTGTATTTAAATTTGGCAGCTAAGTTAGAGCTCATTGCAGGAATTAATTCTTTTAAAATTTCCTGCTCTCTTTTTAATTTCTCTGGATTTTCTGGCAAGCCCTTGGGCTTTGAAAACTTAATTGTTTGGCACCTGGAAATTATTGTGGGCAAAAGCGCGTATGGCTTTGAGGAGATTAAAATAATTAATGTGCTACCCCTGGGCTCCTCTAATGTTTTTAAAAAACAGCTCTGGGCCTCCTGATTCATCTTTTCAGCATCGTCTACAATTACAATTTTGAATCCACCGTTATAAGACTTGTAAGAAAGAAACCCTTGGACTTTTCTTATTTGAGCAATAGTTATCTCTCCACCATCTCCAAACTTATAATCTTTTTTATTAGCTTCTTGGACAATCATTAAATCTGGAAACTTGCACCCAATTAGCTCGGTCAATTCTTTGGCAACAAGTTTTTTGCCAATGCCCTCTGGCCCCACAAACAAATAGGCGTGAGAAAGCTGATTTGACTCAAACTTATTTTTCAAAAATTCCCATTGCCTTTTATGCCCAATTATCATCTCTTGCTCATTACGACTTTTTTGTATTCTTCGAGGTTTTCAAGAACCACTCCCGTGCCCTTAACAACACAGAAAAGCGGCTCTTCTGCCACAAAGCAAGGCACTCCCGTGCTCTGAGCAACCAATTCGTTAATTTTTGGTAAAAGCGCGCCTCCGCCGGCCATAATAATTCCTTTGTTTATTATGTCAGCTGAAAGCTCTGGCGGAGTTTCAGCTAACACATGTTTTATCGCTTGCATTATTTCCGCTAAAACGTCCGACATGGCTTCACAAATTTCGTTGTTTGAAACTTTTATGCTTCTGGGTAATCCTAAAATCAAGTCTCTACCTTGTATTTCTAGAAATTTTAATTCTTTTTGGGGAAGGGCTACTCCAATTTTTATTTTAACTTCTTCTGCAGATTGTGTGCCAATAGCCAAATTATGCTTTTTCTTAATGTATTCTGCAATAGCTGAATCTAGTTTGTCCCCAGCGACCCTTACGGAGTGCCACGTTACAATTCCTCCCAAAGAAATTACAGCTACCTCAGATGTCCCTCCACCAATATCAACTATCATGTGGCCCGAACAAGAATTAATTGGAATGCCAGCCCCAATTGCAGCTAAAATTGGCTCTTTAGCAACATAGGCTGACTTTGCTCCAGCAGCTAAAGCAGCTTCTATTACGGCTCTTCTTTCTGTACTGGTAATGCCAGCTGGAACTGAAATAACCAACTCTGGCTTAAATATTTTCATTTTACCACTGGTTTTTTCTATAAAGTAACGCAACATTGCCTGAGTAACTTTGTAATCAGCAATAACTCCTTCTTTTAACGGCCTATAAACCTTTATGTCTGCAGGAGTTCGGCCAATCATTTCTTTAGCGCCCTCACCCACTGCCAATATTTTTTTGTTGATCATGGAAACTGCAACAACCGATGGTTCATACAAAACAACCCCCTTACCTTGCACATATACAAGCGAGTTACATGTTCCTAAATCAATTGCAATTTTATTTGAAAACATTTTTAAAATTAATTTGAAATTCTTTTGATGTCAGCGCCGAGCGAAGCGAGGCGCTCTTCTATTCTTTCATATCCTCTATCAATTTGGGAAATATTTTTAATAGTTGTTTTGCCTTCTGCTGACAATGCCGCCACCACCAAACACGCCCCAGCCCTTATATCCCAAGAATCAATTGTGGCCCCCTGAAGCTTTGTTGGTCCAAAAACAAATGCCCTGTGAGGATCTACCATTTCAATTCCTGCGCCCATTTTTTTTAATTCTTGCACATAGTTAAACCTGTTTTCATACAATGGGTCATGTACCAAACTTTTACCTTGGGCTTTTATTAAAAGCGGGATTATTATTGGTAATAAATCTGTTGGAAAACCGGGGTAAGGAAGAGCCTGCACTTTAGTTGCCTCCAACTTTGACGAATAAGAAACTATAACATAATCTTTTCCTCTTTCCAACTGAACCCCAATTTCCTCTAGCTTTGCTAAAAATAAATCTAGGTGAGATAAATTAACTCCAGTTACTTTAATTTTTCCTGGAACAACGGCCCCAATGGTGATAAAAGTACCTGCTTCTATTGGATCTGGAATTATAGAGTGCTCGCATCCCTTCAGCGTTTCAACGCCATTTATTTTTATAGTATGCGTACCAAGGCCTTCAATTTTAGCCCCCATTTTAATTAACATTTCTCCTAAATCTTGAACGTGCGGTTCTGCAGCAGCTCCCTTTATAACAGTCTTACCCTTAGCCAACACAGCTGCCAACACTACAGCCTCTGTGGCAGTAATTGAAAACTCTTCTAAAATTATTTCTCCGCCCTTTAAATTAGAACAGCTAACCTCGTAAATATTATTTCTTTTTTCAATTTTTGCACCTAGTTTTCCTAGGGCTCTTAATTGAACAGAAATTGGCCTTAACCCAATTCTGTCTCCACCGGGCGGTGGCATTTTAAAATTTTTAACTCTCGATAATAACGCCCCAAAGAATAAAACAGAAATTCTAGTTTTTGAGGCTTTTTCAAAATCTAACTTAGAAGCATCAATTTTCTTAGCAATTATTTTTACCTTTTCTTTCCCAATTTTTTCTACCTTAATCCCCATGCTTTTTAAAACATCTAAAATATTTAAAATGTCGTCAATAAAAGGGACATTATCGATAATGCATTCATCTTGAGTCAACAATGAAGCTATTAAACAAGGGCCAGCTGAGTTTTTCGATCCCCTAACTTTAATTTCTCCGACCAGTGTTTTGGCGCCATTAATAATGAATTTATCTACCACGTTAGTACGGTTAATTATCTTTAATCCTAATCCAAAAAAACCTTCTTGTAAAGTGGTTTAATTTTGTGATAGAATGGCATAAACATGACAAAGAATACTCGCTTAACCGTATTAATTGGCTGTATTGTCTGTTTTTTTGTTATAGCCCCTGTTTTAGTTTTTTACTCTATGGGTTATAGGGCTGATTTTACTAAATGGAAAATTACAGCCACCGGTGGCATTTACGTAAGAAGTTTCCCGGTAGCAGAACAGATAATTATTGGATCTGGTAAGCCCCAAAAACCAGGGCTGTTTACAAGCGATCTTTTTGTGCAAAGCTTGTTGCCCGGAGACTACCCCGTCTTAATTAAAAAAACCGGGTATTATGAGTATTCGAAGACTCTTTCTGTTGTAGCTAAAGAGGTCACAAAATTAGAAAATATATTTTTATTTAAAAAAAATATAGAGTTTGCTGCTATAACAGATAAAAATAATCCCTTTGCAACAAAAAAACAGGCAGTTCCAGACATTAAGGGCATGGTTGCCTTTGCTTTACAAAACAACAATGTTGTATGGCTAAAAACAGATGGCCTGCTTTATAAATCTAATATAAATAATCCATCTTTAGATCCAGTAAAAATTACCTTAACTCCAATAAAAATTAGGAGCACGGCTGATTATAAAATAATTCTAGATAATAAAAATATATTTTTAGTTGCTAATGAAAATTTACTAGTACTTGACAGCAATACAAACGATTTAGAAAATTTTTATGCTCCAGCTAAAGACGCTAAAATTTCTCCCGATGGACAGAATATAATTTATTACGATAACAACAATGTTTACATCTCCCCCATTTTGGATGCTTCTAAAAAAGAACTTCTTTATAAATCTTCTGAAAAAATAACAGACTGCTTATGGCTAAATAACTATTATATAGCAGTTGCCACTAGTGAAAAAATTATAATTTCGGAAATAGACTTACGAGATGAAATAAACATTATAACCATCAACCAAAAAACAGAAAAAATATTTTTCGACAACCAGACTTCAAAACTTTACGTTTTAACTGGAAAAACAATCCTCTCTTCAGAAAAACTTCTCCCCTAAATAAAAAAAATGAGGTGGTGAATTTTTAGCGTATTTCAGGACACGAAGTGCCTGACGAAGCTTTTTCCCGCAGGACAAAGCGTTAGCTAAAAATTTACTACCTCGTTTTTTTTAGTAGCGAGCGACTAAGCGTTCTCTATCTTTTTTTTAAAATCTTCCCAGTTTAGCGCGTCTCCATTTGCAATTTTGCAAATATCTTTAAACTGACAATAATTGCACTGCCAATTTCTTGGGTAATCAGCTAAGCGCGCTGGTAAAACATTTTTTTCTACCTGATCTTTCAGAGCATAAAATTTATCCATAAGGCCCTTGCATAAGCTGGCATCATAATCAACAAAAAATTCTTTTAACTCTTGCTGGTCTTTATCTACATAAAGCAATATGGCTTTTTTTATATTAAAAAAATGCATATAAAGCTGAATTTGGTAAACATTTTCTTCTTTGGGCTCTGTCATCCTTCTAAAAATCATGCTGTTTATTGATTTTATATCCAGCACATAATTTTCATTTCCAACACATAAAATTGCGTCTGCCCTGCCAGAAACTATTTCTTGCGAAGGAATATTTACTTCTGTAACCACGCCTAATCTCAAACGATATAATATATTAAATATAGACCTATGAATGTTTTCACCATGCTCAAATATGCGAAGTATCCTGGCCTCCATGGGTTCTCTGGGAGCGTTTTTAAACTTAAAAAAAACAGCCCGTGGGCATTTGCCTGCGTCTGTAATGTAAAACCGTGTTTGCTCTTTATTCTTTTGGTTCTCTAAATAAAACTGGTCAATTAACTCTTTTAGCATATCCTACATTTTACCAAATAAAAAAAGAAGTGCAAGAGCACTTCTTTTTTTCTTATTAACGTTTTGCCCAATGCGGGGTCGCTCGCCTTATCGCCCTCGTAAACTCGGGCTAGCTCTACGGTTCCGGCTCACTCCTTCAAAACCCTCGGTTTTGAATAATTTCCTACACGGGGAAATACCCAATTTCCCCGACCCCCTTTGTCCCCACGTGGGCCAAGTAACAAAAAATCACTCCGAGACGGAGTGATTTTTCTGTTATTACCTTTTTGCCCACTGAGGGGATTTTCTTGCACGTTTTAATCCGAATTTCTTTCTTTCTCTCATCCTCGGATCTCTTGTTAAAAATCCTGCTTTTCTTAAGCGTTTTCTAAAGTTATTATTGAAATCCACCAACACCCTGGCCGTCCCGTGCCTTATTGCTTCTGCTTGCGCCCTGTGTCCCCCGCCTTGCACTTTTATTGTTATTCTAAACTTATCTAAACATTTCATTTTCTTCATTGAAGCAACTGCCGATTCTTGGTCTTCTACGGTTTGAAAATATTGCTGGTAGGGCTTGTTGTTTACAATAAATTCTTTGTCTCCTTTTGTGAAAAGACGTATTCTAGCAACTGCTGTTTTCCTTCTGCCAATTGCCTCAAAATAACGGTCTGGTTTTCCAGCTGTTTCTTTTATTGTTTTGGCAATTTCCCTTGAAACCTCTTCTTCTTTAATATCATCTAAATCCATTGGATTTTGCATAACCACCGATGTTTTTACAACTTCCCCGACCAAATCCGCCTTTGGCGGAATTGTGACGGGCCCGTCAAAATGCCCCGCTGGGCTTTTGTCGGGTTTCTCTATTTTTTCTTCTTTCTTTGCAGTTATTTTTTTTGGTTTTTTCTCTGCCATATTTTTATTCAAACCTTAACCTTTTAATTTGTCTTGCTCTTAATTTGTTCTTGCAAAGCATACCCATAACCGCGGTTCTCAAAACTTCTTTTGGTCCTCTTTTTACTAAATACTCTTTTAGTGTCATCTTTCTAAAGTTACCCAAATATCCTGTAAAATGAAAATAATTTTTATTTTCTAGTTTGTTGCCAGTGAATCTTATTTTATCAACATTTTTTATTATAACAATATCTCCCGCATCTATGTGGGGCAAAAAATCAGGTTTATTTTTACCGCGTAAAAAATTAGCCACTTCAACGGCCAGCCTGCCTAAAGACTTATTTTCTGCATCTATTATAATTTTTTTCCTCTGAATGTTTTGCATATCTTTTATTTAACTAACTCAAATATAACCATTTGGGCGCCATCTGAATTACGAGGCCCCATTCTTATAATTCTAGTGTATCCCCCTTGTCTTTCTGCGTATTTTGGGGCTATATCATCTATTATTTTTTTATTTAATTCTGGGGTTAATTCTCTTGCTAATAATCTACGATTTGCCAAGTTTGCATTTTTGGCTCTTGTTATCATTTTCTCAACAATAGATCTTAGTTCTTTGGCTTTGGCCTCTGTGGTTTTTATTCTTCCATGCAATAAAAAATTATTCGCTAACACCCTTAACAACATTTTTCTTGGACCAACTTTCCTAGATAATTTTCTACCTTTATTTAATTTGCGCATATTACTTTTTTGCTTTCTTGACTGTTTTTTTAACTTTTGATTTTGGTTTACTCTTTGTGGTTGATTCTTGTGTTTCTGTCTCTGGCATCTCGGCTTTGCCCTGGAAAATAATATTAAAATGTTTTATTAAAATGTCGCAAGCTTCAAAGAAAGCTTCTTCTGGGGTTATGGTGCCATCTGTTTCAATTTCTAGGCTTAACCTGTCAAAGTCTGTTCTGTCTCCAACACGCATACTTTCAACTTGGAAATTAACGTTTCTTATTGGAGTAAATATGGCATCAATTACAATAGCTCCAATTTCTTTTTTGGTTCTTTTTATTTGGTCTTTTTGAACATAACCCACCCCCCTCTCAACTAAAATTTCTATTTCTAATTCTGTTTTTTTATCTGTGATTGTAGCAATGTGAAGGTCGGGGTTAATTAACTTAATTTGTGATGGACACTTAAAATCTGCGCCCTTAACCTCTCCATCACCCTTTACTTTTAAACTAACCTTTTGAGAATCTCCTTCGAAAATTTTAAATCTCAAATTTTTAATACTTAAAAGTATCATTATTGTATCTTCTAAAACTCCGGGGATTGTAGAAAATTCGTGCGGAGCGCCCTTTATTTTAACTTCTGTAACTGCTGCTCCCTGCAAAGAAGATAATAAAACCCTTCTTAAAGCATTGCCAACCGTAACTCCATATCCTGGATACAGACTTTCTATCTCAAAAACTGCTTGATTTTTCTTTTTTTGAATTACTTTTGGTGGTAATGGAAGAGTAATCATGTTTTTAAAAATTTTAATAATTTTATCTTGAGTAAAATTCGAATATTAAAGAAATTTCAGCTGGTGCCTTAACTTCATCTAAATTTGGCTCCCCTGCTGTTTTTGCCTCTAATTTCTGCTTATCAAATGAAAGCCAAACCGGCACTTCTTTCCTTTTTAGCTCGTTAGTTAAATCTTTAAAAACTCCTTTGGCTTTTTTGTTTTCCTTTACAGAAACTACATCGTCTTTTTTAACCTGATAAGATGGTATATTAACTGGCTTTTTGTTTATTAAAAAATATCCATGAGAAACAAGTTGTCTTGCCTGCACCCTAGATTTTGCAAAGCCCAATCTAAAAATAACGTTGTCCAACCTTTTTTCTAATCTTTTAATAAGTTCTAAAGACACGTCTTCTACTTTTCCCATTTTTTCAAGAGTTTCTTTTACATATCTTTTAAATTGTCTTTCTGAGAGGCCATACCATTTTTTAAGAGTTTGTTTTTCTTCTAATGATTTTTTGTAGTCTGATGGAGAGCCGCCCTTTCTTTTCTTTTGAAGCCCTGGCGCATAAGCCCTTCTTACCATGGCGCATTTTGGTGAAAAACAACGATCACCCTTTAAAAAGAGTTTCTGACCCAACCTTCTACAAGTTTTACATTGATCGTATTTCATATTTTTATTATACTCTGCGTGTTTTCTTTGGCCTGCAACCATTATGAGGAATTGGTGTTATGTCTTTTATTGAAACTATGTTTAATCCTTGCGCTATCAATGTTCTTACGGCAGATTCTCTTCCTGCCCCTATGCCTTTTACTAAAACTTCTAATTTGTCTACGATTCCCATTTTTTTACAAATGTTGCATATTGTTTCGGCCACTCTTGAGGCAGCAAAAGATGTTGATTTTTTAGTTCCCTTAAAACCCACAGATCCCGCAGACTTCCAAGCCAAAACCTGACCCTTTGAATTGGTAAGAGTTAATATTGTATTGTTGTAAGAAGAAGAAATATAAATTTTTCCACCTTGTATTCCGGCTACAGATTTTATCTTGATTTCTTTATCTGCTGCCTTTTCAACTGCCTTGTCTATTTTTTCCTGATTTTTTATTAGTTCTTCTTGATTTGTTTCAATTACGTGTTTTTTTCCCATAAGTTTTATGTTGGCGTTGCGGCTGGTTTACGACCAGAACCCATTGTTTTTCTTACGTTACCTCTAACTGTTCTATTATTGGTTTTTGTTCTTTGCCCTCTAACTGGTAATCCTTTAATGTGCCTCAATCCCCTCCAGGCTCCAATATCTTTCAATCTTTTTACGTTAATCATAATTTGCCTTCTCAGATCTCCTTCTATTTTATAATTCTTTTCTATGTATTCTTTTAAGTCGTTAACTTCTTTCGGACTCAACTGAGAAGCTCTTTTGTTTGCATCTATTTTTAATTGATCTAAAATTTCCGTGCTCAAAGACTTACCTACTCCGTAAATATAGGTAAGGGCCACTTCTATTCTTTTGTTTTCGGGTATATTTACCCCGGCAATTCTTGGCATTTTAATTATCCTTGTCTTTGTTTGTGTTTTGGATTTTTTTTGCAGATAACATAAATTCGCCCCTCTCTTCTGACGATTTTGCAGTCGTTACATATTTTTTTAACTGATGGACGAACTTTCATATTTAATAAATAAAAATCCAAAACCCAAAATTCTGGATTTTTGGACTATTTCCAATTTTATTTTAACCTATAAGTTATTCTCCCTTTTCCTTCGTCATACGGCGTCATTTCAATAGAAACCTTATCTCCCGGCAAAATGGTAATTCTATTCATTCTCATCTTCCCAGATAAGAATCCTAAGATTTCTTTCCCGTCACTCAATACTACCTTAAAAAAGGCGTTTGGTAAAGCCTCTATCACCCTTCCTTCTTTTTTTATTATTTGGTTACTTTTCAATGCTTATATGTTAGCAAAAAATCCAAAAATAGTCAATACTACTGAAAGTTTAGCTCTATGTTGACTGCGTTCTGGTTTTTGGGAGCATATTTTACCCAAAATGGCCAAAGTTTTATTTTAAACTTAGATATGGTTTCTCCTAAAACGCTAGTTATTGTTTGTTTTATTTGGTCTGCGTTTTTACCAAATAATGACAACGCTAAAGAGTTTTTATCAACTTTTTGGTAGGCATCAGAAGAAAAATCTAAATCAATAATTTCTTTTCCGGCTGAAACATCTATTGTTTTTGCTACATAATTCATCTTAAAGCTGCTTTCTAAAAGAGCTTGGCCCTCTTGAATTTGAGAAATGATATAATCTTTGGCGTATTTCTCTAAATCAACTCTTTTAAAGACTACCCCGCTTGCCGATACGGTGGCCTGATAATTGAAGGTTTCTGCAATTGTTCCAGATTTTGTTTTTGTAGAAGCATTAGTAACTCCAGAGGCCACGGCCCCATCTAACAATACGTAGTCAGAAGAAATTTGTTTTTTTAATTCAGCTATTGCGTCAGCTGTAGTTTTTTCTGTTAAAACTTCTTTAGCTGTTTCTATGTCGTCTTCGGTTACTTTCTTAACTTTTCCAGAATAACCTCCGGCCATTGCGTTTTCAGATGTGGCATATACGCTGTAATAATAAGCTGTTCCTTTAAGCCCCGGGACTGAGAAGTTAGCAGGAGCTATGTTGTAACTGCTACCACCCTCCACTGCCTCAACTTCTATTTGTACTGATCCTGGCGTAATTTTGCCTCCAGATTTTTTAGCCGCAGGTATAACTACTTTGCTTAAAGCTATAAAAATCTTACCAGAATCAGACATAAACCTTGTGCCAGCCTTAAATGTAAACGGTGTTAATGGATCGTATTTATTGTACACAGTTATTGTACCGTGAGCCTTGCCTTCGTTTGAGGCGTTTCCAGTTGCCGGAAAATCTTGCGCATTTGTTTTAATTGCTTCAAAATACTTTGCCGGAATAATGGCTTTTATTGAATCAATTAATTCTGCCGACTTTTCGGCCACCACTGCTTGTTTAAAACTTAAAGTTTCCAATTTTGGCCAAAGAGTAATTTCGGCTTTTGGTAATTTAAAAAATAGATAAGTTCCTCCGCCTAAAATTATTAATAAAACAATTATTAAAATTGAGGGCCACATAAAATTCTTACCCTTTCTGCGACGAGATCGAGTTCTTCTGGTTTTTGCAGCAATCAAAAGTTCGCCAGAATCATTTTCTATTGTACTAATTGCTTTGCGAGGTTTTATATCGTAAATTTTTCTTGGCATATAAAACGAGGATTAAAATTATTCTAATATTGCTTTTATTCTCCTTACTCCAGAAGAAGAACTTTCTTCTTTTTGTATTTTAAAATGACCTAAAATTCCTGTATGTTCCACGTGCGGACCACCGCATATTTCCCTGCTTACAATATGGTCGCCCTTGCCAACAGTATAAACCTTAACTTTATCTCCGTATTTTGATTCAAAAACTCCCATAGCATTTATCTCTCTGGCTTTCTCTAAACTCATCTCCTCAAAGCTAATGGGCAAGTCTTGTTTTATTATACCATTTACAAAACTTTCTGTCTCGTTTATCTGCTCAGGAGTCATTTTTTCTTTATGAGAAAAGTCAAATCTTAGTCTTTCAGCTGTAATATTGCTACCCTTTTGCACAACATGCTCTCCCAAAACTTTTCTTAGTCCAGCCAACATTAAATGGGCTGCTGTGTGTAATTTTGTTGTTGCTTGGCTATTGTCTGCCAATCCCCCCTTAAACATGCCAGCTGAAGCCGTGCGGGACAACTCTTGATGTTTTTCTAATTCTTTTTCAAAATCTTCTTGCTTTAAATGTTTTGTTTTTTTAGCGTCTAATTCTTTTAAAATATCAAACGGCAAGCCAAAACTTTGATAAAGGTAAAATGCCTTTTCTGCATTTATTTCTTTAATTTTATTGTACTCGGCAATCCCCTTCTCTAATGTATTTAAAAATTTATTTTTCTCTTCGTTAAAAACTTCCGAATCTATAAGTTTTTCTAAAAAGTTTTCTTTACACAAATATTCATAAGCAACAATTCTTCTTATTAATCTTCTCAAAATATAACCCTGTTCTTTATTCGATGGCCTAACCCCATCTGCAATTAAAGCATTGATTGCTCTTACGTGGTCAGCAATAATTTTCTTTTTCTTTTCATCAAGCTGATTGGGCATTAATTTTATAAGTGGCTCAAACAAATCTGTTTCAAAAACATTTTCTTTTCCGTTTAAAACAGCTAGAGTTCTTTCTAATCCCATCCCTGTGTCAACATTTTTTTGCTTAGCTTCCTCGTAATCCCCTTTTTCGTTTTTCACATACTGCATAAAAACATCGTTCCAAATTTCAACCCAATTTTTGTCTTTTGCATCAAATTTTTTGGGAGCTGGCTTGTCTAATTTCCAATAAAACATTTCGGTGTCTGGCCCGCATGGGCCTGTTTTTCCTGCCGGACCCCACCAATTATCTTCTTTACCTAAAAAAGCAATCTTCTCTTTTTTAATACCCAAACTTTCCCAAATTTTTGCTGACTCTTCGTCTTTTGGTGCGTCTTTGTCGCCGGCAAAACAAGACGCGGCTAACTTTTCTAGCGAAATATTCAACTCTTTTGTTAAAAATTCAAAAGACCATTTTATGGCCTCTTCTTTCCAATAATCACCCAAAGACCAGTTTCCCAACATTTCAAAAAATGTTAAGTGTGTGTCGTCGCCAACGTCGGCAATGTCACCTGTTCTTATGCACTTCTGACAGCTGGTTAATCTTTTTCCCTGAGGATGTTTTTGGCCCAACAAAAAAGGCACCAATGGATGCATGCCCGCTGTTGTGAACAGAACAGTTGGATCGTTTTCTGGAATTAAAGAAGCGCTGGGGATTCTTTTGTGCCCCTTAGATTCAAAAAAAGATAGAAACTTTTCTCTCAATTCTTTTGAGTCCATGATTTATCCATTTTACACAAAAAACCATTTTTGCGCAACAAAACAGCCCAATCAAAATGATTGAGCCATGCCTTACGACCGAATTGTCGTAAGACCTGAAAAGTGGTGGGGGGCGCAAGCGCGGTTCGCAGTACGGGCGGCTCGCTCAATTGGCATTGAGAGCAGCACTCTTGCGCAGAAGCACATTGCGCTCCCCCATTTGAAAGAATTTGGACAGCCAGCAATCTGACGTTGGCGTACATCGCCTGGTGCTAGCAACTTGAGCAGTTGCCAGGAGCCCACTTTGGCGCGTTTTGATTTATAAACCAGCTGTCCAAAAAACTGATAATTATGATTTCCCTTCTCTTGCCATACTAGCTAAATCGAGACAGATCTAAAATAATTACCAATTTTCTGGACAGTTTTCTTATTTCACTGTCAATATTCTATTATAGCACCTTTTAACAGCCATGTCAATAGACAGCGGCCTAAGTGTACCTATCTGCCACCACTGTGGCTGCAAACGAGTAAGGCTTAATTTTTGGTTCAAAACCATTACTTTTTATTAAACCAATCACCTCTTTTACCATTTCTTTGGTTTTACCCCTCTCGCCCACATCAGCATGAATGTACTCAAACTGATACTTTAGGCCGAATTTATTTTCTTTTTCTAAAGTTTCTCTTAAAGACAAAGCTAGCTCACAAGACAAGTAGACTTCTTGCAAAATTCTGTTTTTCCAAAACACCATTTTTTTCAAAAAATTATCGTCGTAGTGCATTTTTTTCAAAAAGAATCTTCCGCCAGCGCCGGTTCTTAAAACAACTATGGCAATTGGGAAAAATGGCTTGTCAGATGACGGCGAATCGGTACCCACAATAATTTCATACTGAAAATCCGGCATCTCTTGCATGTAGCCAAAAATTTCTTTAACAACCTGATCTAAAGTTAGATTCCCCTTACTGGGGCTAAAAAAATGTCCGTTTAGTATCTCCTCGTTTATCATATAACTCAATCTATCACTATTCTGCAGATTTTACAATTTTCACAAATTCCTCGGCGTTGAGGGATGAGCCCCCAACTAACAACCCATTGGCCCCTGCTTTTTTAATATAGTCGCCAGAATTCTCACTTTTGACACTCCCCCCATATAAAATTCTGGTTTCTGGTTTCACGAGTTTTCTTATAAAATTTACTGCCTCCTTGGTCTCCTCAACAGAACAATTATTCCCAGTGCCAATGGCCCAAACCGGCTCATAAGCAATGTTTAAATTATCTAAATCATTAATTCCAGATAATCCAATTTTTATTTGTTTTTCTAAAATTTCGTTTCTTTTGCCCGCATCATGCTGTTCTTGAGTTTCACCAATACAAAATATAACTTTTAGCCCAGCTTCTAGTGATTTTTTTATCTTTTTATTTATAAGCTCGTCTGTTTCAGCAAAATACTTTCTGCGCTCTGAATGGCCAATTATCACATATTCAACGCCCAAGTCTTTCAACATTTGAGCCGAAATGTCGCCAGTAAACGCGCCCCTTTCTTCATAAAAAACATTTTGAGCGCCTAAAGTTAGTCCCTTTAGTTGCGCCAAAAAAACAAACGGCGGGCATACCACAACTTCCGCGCTAGGGCTTTTAACGCCTTTTTTAATTCCATTAAAAATATTCTCTGCTTCTTTTTTTGAAACTGGATTCATTTTCCAGTTCGCCACAATTAAATTCTTCATATATTTAATCTTACCACAAAATAATACATTCAAATAGACTATACGCGTTTTTCACTCGAGTGAAAAACGCGTTATAAGTTTATCTTGACCATCTATAAAATCAACCAAGGCAAATCTGACATACTTATTAAGTTTAAACAATGCAACCAGGCCCTTTACCTCCCTCTCGCAGTCATACGGAGACAAAAACATGCTTTCTTGAAGTTCATAAAATCCCGCTGTCTTCAGTCTATATCTTATAGCGTCCCTTCCTTTTCTGTGGGTATTTGGAATATCAAACGAAACCATTCTCCACTTTTTATCCCAAACTTGTTTTTTATTATCTAAATGACGAAGTTTTATATTAAGTGCTCGCAACCTGCCTTTTTCGCTCAGAGAGACAATAACCGAACCGTCATATTGTTGTTTTTGTGTTATAAATTTTGACCTTTTTAAATTATTAAAACTTTTTTGCCTTATCCCCTTGCCGATTTTTTTTGAAAATAATTCTTCGATAAAAAGTCCTTTTTTAAATTTACGGCTAAAACCATAATCCATACAATCATATAAGTGCGACAAAATTTGATCGACTAAAGAATCTTCCATTTTTATATTATAGCATGTTTTTTGCTCGAGTGAAAAAGACGTAGTAATAAGGTAGTAATAAAAAGGCCTAGCAAACTGCTAGGCCTGCTGAGCATGCTAGGCATGCCAGGCAAAGACCAAACTTAAACAGCAATGAGGTGGGTTGATTTAGATAAATCAACGTAGGTGATGTTGAGCCGCACATAACCTTTTATGAGTTCATCGTTCTCGGCACGGGCACGAATAACAATAAAAACTGTTTTAGGCACTGCCAATTGGGGTGGAATCTCATAGTCAATCAAGAGAGCAAGAAGTCTATCTTTCTCCTTTATATGTTCAACGCCGAAAAGGTGCTTTTTGCCATCGAGTCGCGTGCACACAACTACCCTGTACTCATCTCCTTTATTGAGGTCTTTTAGCGACGCGGGTTTTCCGTATTCATTAGCCGCGGTGATGCAGGCCAGCGCTCCCGTCAGAAGAGATAGCAGGAGACAAGTTGCTCCTATTACCTGGAAACCGCTAAGCGATTTAACGAATGGTGGCGTCAATGGATAAATGCCGAAGATAAAAAGGGTTGATAGCAAAAGCAAGTAAACAGTATATTTTTTCACGGTGAACTCCTTGGTTCAAGGTTTGGTTTTGGGTTTTGGAGAGCTGGCTATATACTAAATAAATTTTAAGTTCTTGTCAATATAACTGGCCCCTTTTTGGTTATAGCTATTGTGTGCTCGAAGTGGGCCGACAAAGAATTGTCTGCCGTGGCATAACCATAGCCATCTTTTGATTTTTTAATGTTGTAGCTACCCATTGCAACCATTGGTTCTATGCAAAACACCATGCCTTCAACTAATTTCTCCCCCTCCCCTTTCTTACCAAAATTTAAAACTTGTGGGTCTTCATGCACAGATTTACCAATGCCATGTCCGCACAATTCTCTAATTACAAAAAAGCCTTGGCCTTCAACAAATTCTTGTATGGCCTGACCAATGTCTCCAAGGGTATTTCCAACTTTAGCTTGCTTTATGCCTAATTCTAAAGATTTTTTAGTTGTATTAATTAATTTTTTAGCCACTGGAGAAATTTTTCCCACTGCCACTGTTGCAGCCATGTCTGTGTTAAAACCTTTATATAAAAGTCCCATATCTAACTTTAACAAATCGCCTTCTTTTAAAGCATAATCTGAAGGAAAACCGTGGACAATGTTTTCATTTAAAGAGGTGCATAAAGAATAAGGAAAACCCAAGTACCCCTTAAAAGCTGGCTTTGCATTGAAAGACAAAACAAGAGCCTCTGCGGCTCTGTTTAATTCTTTAGTGGTAATTCCTGGCTTTGCCATTTTTTCTAAATTTTTGACTATTTTAGCCAAAATTTTTCCACCTTCGGCAATTATTTTGAGTTCTTCTTCTGTTTTTATGGTTACCATTATTTTATGGCTTCTAATATGTCTTTATGCACGTCTGCTACCGACTGCTCTCCGTTTACTTTATGAACATGCAGGCCATTCTTTTCTATAATATCCATTACTGGATGGGTTTCTGCTTTAAAAATTTCTATTCTCTTTTTTATTGTTTCTAGGTCGTCTAAACTTTTTCTCCTAACTAAATTAGAACCATCTAGTGGACACTTAGTTAATTTTTCTGTTTCTTTGGTAAATAAAATTGAGTGCCTAATTAATTCACAAATTCTTCTATTAGAATTTCTAAAAATTGTTGTTTCTGGTTTTATGTCTAACAGCACAAATTTAATATTCTTTTCTTCATAGAGTTCTTTTAACAATGGTGTTTCTTTTTCTGCTTCATAGACAGTTCTTGGAGAACCAGAAAAAATAATAGACTTTCCTTCTTCTGCTAATTCCTTAATCTTTTCAATCATTAAATTAACAACAAATGGCGGACTGTTTAAGAGGCCTGTTTCCCATCTTTTTTTCTCATCTGCAACTTTATATTTTTTCCCTTCTATTTCAAAAACTTTTTCAGAGCTCTCTGTATGGAAACAGTGCTCTATGACTTTACTGGATTCAAAATGATAATATCCTGTCTTATCAGATAAAATTTCAGCTTGAGTACCTTTTCCGGCTCCTGGAGGACCGAATAGAATAATTACTTGTTTTGCCATGATTATATTAATTAAAACGTATCGTATTCGCGCATTTGAAGTTGCGCGTTAACTTGCCTTACTGTATCTAATATAACGCTTACAACGATTAACAACGACGTTCCTCCAACTAAAAATTGAAAGCCAGTAACACCAGTAGCTCCAGCAACAAGTGAAGGCAACACAGCTATTAATCCCAAAAATATAGCACCAGTAAACAACACCCTGTTTAAGATATGTTTCATAAAGTCTGCTGTTGATTTACCTGGCCTTACCCCGGGAACAAACCCACCCATTCTTTGAAGATTTTCCGAAATTGTTTTTGGATCAAAGGTGACCGCAGTATAAAAATATGTAAAAAGTATAACCAGCAAGAAATACAAAACTCCGTGCACCCATACATTGTTAAAAAATAATCCAATATTTGTGGCGACCGCTCCCACGACTCCTGAATATGTTCCAAAATAACTGGCTATCATTCCCGGAAACAAAAGGATGGACAGGGCAAAAATTATAGGCATAACTCCAGCTGGATTAACGCTTAGAGGTAAATAAGTTGACGCACCCCCATACATTTTCATTCCCCTTACTCTTTTTGCATACGAAACCGGGATATTTCTTCTGGCCTCTGTAATTAAAACAACTCCTGCAATAATTATAACAGAAAGAGCAATGAATATTAAATAAGAAGGAATTTTAGATGGATCAAAAACAACAAAAGTTTGGAAAATATTTATAGGTATGCTTGCAACTATACCGGCAAAAATTAACAAAGAAATTCCGTTACCCATGCCTTGTTCTGAAATTATTTCTCCAATCCACATCAAAAACATCGCCCCTGCAGTAATTGTTATAACAGCTGATATTATCGTAGGCAAAGAAAGTGTAGAAATCATTCCTTGGCGGGCGAATAAAACAAGCATTCCATAACTTTCGAAAGCAGCCAATGGAATAGTTAAAAGCCTGGAATACTGGTTAAATTTTTGTCTACCAGCTTCGCCTTCTTCTTTGTAGAGTTTTTCAAGACCAGGAAATATCATTGTTAAAAGCTGTAAAATAATTGTAGACGTAATGTAGGGCCCTAAACCTAATAAAACAATTGAAAAATTACTTAAAGCTCCTCCCGTGAACAAATTCAAAAGACCAAAAACCTGGTTTTGACCAAAAAACTTTCTTAAATCTTCTGTACCAATTCCTGGTATGGGAATGTTGGCTGCTAACCTGAAAACAACGAAAAGAAATAAAACAAACAAAAACTTATTCCTAAGTTCTTTATTTTTGAAAAGAAATAATATTTTATCGTACCACATAGTTTTATTTTATCTTTCCCCCTGCTTTTTCTATTTGGTCTTTGGCTGTTTTAGACACTTTACAATTCTCTATAATTAATTTCTTTGTCAGCTTGCCTTTACTTAAAATCTTAACTTTTGGAGCCCTTCCTTTTATTTTACTTATAACGCCCTTCTTAATCAAATTCTCTGGGTTAACAATTTCTCCTTCATGGAAATTTTTCTCTAGAATATCTAAATTAACCAGGGCAAAATAATTATCTAAAACAAACCTTCTGTATCCTTTTAATTTTGGATATCTTTTAATTAATTCCCTTATAAGTGGGACCATCTTTCTGCCAGCTCTTTGCTTTTGACCCTTCATGCCTCTGCCAGAATATGTTCCCTTTCTGCCTCCTCTGCCGACTCTTTTTTTGCCCCTATTATAGTGTTTTGGTTTTAGTTCGTTAATTTGCATGGTTTTATTTTTTGACTTTTAGTTTTTTCAATGCTTCCATAGTAGCCCTAGCATTGTTTAACTTATTTTTTGATCCTGAAAGAATTTTTGAAGAAACGTTTTTAATTCCAGCTAAATCACAAATGACCCTAACTGCTCCACCGGCAACTAAACCCCTACCCTTCATTTGTGGCTTTAATAAAATAACTGCTGGTCCTGACTTTGCTTGGACTTCATGGGGAATAGTTCCTTCTACAATAACAACGTTAACTAAATTTTTTCTAGCTCTTCTTGTGGCTTTTTCAACTGCCTGAGAGACATCTCTACCCTTATCTATACCAATTCCTATTTTACCTTTTTTATCTCCGGCAATAACTACAGCTCTGAATCTTAGCCTTTTACCTCCCCCGGTAACCCTGGTAACCCTAGCTAAATCTAGAAGTTTTGTTTGAATGTCGTCTTTGGGTCTATCCTTACCAAAACCGGCACGCCCAAAACCCGGCCTTCTTTGACCGCCTCTTTGCCCTTGCCTGAAACCGCCTGCTTTTTTTGCATCTGACTGCTCTTGGGTTGGAATTGGTTTAAAACCGTCGTTATTCTCTTTTTTTATTTCTTCTACCATGTTTTATTGTTAAAATTAAAATTTTAATCCGCCTTCTCTTGCTCCTTCTGCCAACGCTTTTACCCTACCATGAAAAATAAAACCCCCTCTGTCAAAAACAATTTTTTCGATCTTGCTTTCTATGGCTTTTTTAGCTATTAATTTACCGACTTCCCTTGCCACGCCACAGCCTTTGGCGGAGGCGGGTTTTGCTTTAATCTCTAAATCAGAGGCGCTTAATAAAATTTTTGCAGAGCTATCATCAATTATCTGAGCATAAATATGTTGATTCGATCTAAAAACAAAAAGCCTTGGCCTGTCTTTTGTGCCCACCATACTGGCCCTTATTTTCTTATGTCTTCTTGCTCTTTTTTCTGTTTTAATACTCATTTTATTTTATAAATTACTTAGCTGAAGCTACTACTTTTTTACCCTCTTTTCTTCTTATCTTTTCTCCTTGATATTTAATTCCTTTCCCTTTATAGGGCTCCGCTTTTTTTTGCTTTCTAATCAAAGCTGCTATGCGACCTACTGTTTCTTTATCTACGCCAGAAACCGTAATAACGTTTTTCTCGACTAGAAAATTTATACCAGAAGGTTTCTCTATTTTAATTGGATTTGTGAACCCGAGGTTTAATATTAAATTATTTCCCTCAACAACGGCCTTAAATCCAACGCCTTCAATCTCTAATTTTTTCTCAAAACCTTTATTCACTCCTTCAACCATATTTGATATTAATGCTCTATATAAACCCCATAATCCTCTACCTCTCTTGGAAAGCTCTGTCTTTGGAGAAACAAAAACTTTGTTGTCTTTTAATTCAACTTTAATTTCAGGGTGTATCGATTGCTTTAGTTCTCCTTTGGGGCCCGAAACTTTGATTTCTTTTTCAGAAACTTCAACTTTTACGCCCTGAGGAATTTCTATTAATTTTTTACCTATTCTTGACATTTTATTAATTTTTTACCAAATTTTACAAATTATTTCTCCTCCTATTTTTTTTATTTTAGCGTCTTTACTTTTCATTAATCCTTTCGATGTTGAAACCACTGCAATGCCATAACCTCCATGTACTTTTTTCATTTCAGAAAACCCTTCATAAATTCTTTGGCCTGGCTTCGAAACTCTCTTAAAATCTGTCATTGCTGGAATTCCATTATCGTACTTCAATGAAATTTTCAAAACCTTAATTTTACCTTTGCTAGTTTTCTTAATTTCTCCAACAAAACCTTCTTTTGAAAGTATGCCTGCAATTTCACTTTTTATGTTTGACAAAGGAATCAAAACTTCTGGCTTTGAAACAGCATAGCCCGACTTTATTTGATTTAACATGTCTGTAATTGGATCTGTCATATTTTTTTACCCTATGGGTTACCAAGATGATTTTTTAATTCCAGGGATCTCCCCCTTATTAGCTAATTCTCTAAAACAAATTCTGCATAAACCAAATTTTCTCATAAAACCATGCCTTCTTCCGCATCTAAAACAGCGTCTAATTTTTCTGGTGGAAAATTTTGGTTTCTTTTTTGCTTTTACTTCTTGTGATGTTTTTGCCATATATTATTTCATTGGAAAACCCAATAATTTATATAATTCTAATCCCTCTTCTTTGCTTTTTGCATTTGTTACAACAGTTATTTCTAATCCAAAGATTGTTTTTTCTTTTTCTGTGAAAATTTCTGGGAAAGAAATATGCTCTTTAAATCCTAAAGACATGTTTCCTCTCTTATCTATTGATTTTGGATCAATTCCCTTAAAATCTCTTGATCTTGGCAAAGAAAGATAAATTAATCTTTCTAAAAAGGCCCACATTCTTTCTTTTCTTAGGGTAACAACTACCGCAATTTCTAACCCTTCTCTCAACTTGAATCCGGCAATTGATTTTTTAGACTTTACTAAGTTTGTTTTTTGTCCTGCAATTAAAGACAGGTCTTGAGTTATAAGGTTTTGTATTTTCTCTCTTTCTGAAGCAGATTTACCAACAACCTCTTTCCCGAATGAACTATTTAAAACCACCTTCTTTATTGAAGGAACTGCCATTTTGTTTTTGTACCCCAATTTCTTCATTAACTCGGGTACCACCTCTTTGTTGTATTTTTCTTTTAAGCTTTGCATATTAAATTTCCTGTTTGCATTTTTTACAAATCCTTTTTTTGATATCCTTCTCCATTTTATAACCGACTCTCGTTGCTTTGCCGCATTTGGGACAAACTAGTTTAACGTTGGAAACATCCATGGTTGCTGGAATTTGGACAACTTGACCCTTCTCGCCCTCCCTTTTGGGTCTAACGTGTTTTTTTCTTAAATTTAGTCCCTCAATTAAAACCCTGGCCTCTTTTGGTAACGCCTTTATTATCTTTCCTGTCTTACCCTTATCTTTTCCAGTTATTATTAAAATATTATCTCCTTTTTTGACTTTCATGTTGATTAAAGTAATTCTGAAGCCATCATGGCTATTGTTGTAAAACCTTTTTCTTTTAATTCTTTAGCTACGGGTCCTAAAATTCTAGTGCCCTTTGGTTCTTTTCCATCGCCTAAAATTACCGCCGCATTGTCGTCAAACCTTATGTAAGAACCATCTGGCCTCTTAAATTCTTTTCTCTGTCTTATTAATACGGCTTTGACCTTATCGTGTTTTTTGACAATTTTTCTTGGTTCTGCCTTTTTCACTGCAGCTACAATAATGTCTCCTAATTGACCATACCTTCTCCTTGTTCCTCCTAGTACATTAATAACCTGGATAATTTTTGCTCCACTATTATCTGCCACTTTTAACATTGATCTTAACTGTATCATATTATATTTTCTTAATTACCACCCAAGTTTTATCTTTTGAAATTGGGGTGTGTTCTTCTATAATAACCTTATCTCCAACATGAAATTCTCCCTTTTCGTCGTGGGCTTTAAATTTTTTGTGGACCTTGAATCTTCTTTTATATTTTGGGTGTTCTTTTATTCTTTCAACTTCAACAACCACTGTTTTTTGCATCTTATCTGAAACCACAACTCCTTGTAAAAGTTTATGTGCCATAGTTATTTCTTTTCTTTTAATATGGTTAATATTCTAGCTATTTCTTTCTTTGAACTGCCCATTTCTTTAACATTCTTAAGTTTCCCCGAGGAAAACTTAAATCTAAAATCGCTCAATTTTTTGGTTAATTCTTGAACTGTTTTCTCCAATTCTTTCTTATCTTTTTTTCTTAATTCAATGGCTTTCATAATTCTTAAATAATATCTTTTTTAACAAATTTTGTGCGAATTGGCAACTTATTACCAGCTCCCTCTAGGGCTTCTTTGGCAACCTCTTCTTTCAACCCATCCAACTCAAAAATCATTCTTCCTGGTCTTATTGGGCAAACATAATGATCTACACCTCCTTTTCCGCCCCCCATTCCAACCTCAGCTCCCTTGAAAGTAACTGGTTTATCTGGAAAAATTCTTATCCAAAGCTTTCCTCCTTTCTTTAAGTATCTAATTATATGGCGCCTAGCTGCTTCTAGTTGCCTAGCTGTAATCCATTTTGTATCTAAAGATTTTAATCCAAAACTGCCAAAGTTAATTTCTGTTGCTCTGTTTTCGATTCCTTTAGAAGGGCCTTTTTGCCATTTTCTGTGTTTAACTTTTTTGGGCATTAATATAGACATACCTCAAATTTAAATTAATCGAATTTTTCTCCTTTATATATCCAAACCTTTATTCCTATTTTTCCGTAAGTGCAGTGGGCTTCATCTTGAGCATAATCAATGTCAGCTCTTATTGTATTTCTTGGCAATCTGCCCTGAGAAAGCCACTCTCTTCTTGCAATTTCAATTCCATTTAAACGGCCCGCTACCTCCATTCTTATTCCCTTAACTTCCCTATTGGTCATAACCCTTTCAATGGATTTCTTTAAAACCTGCCTGAATGGCATTCTCTTTTCAATTTGCTGGGCTGCCATTTGGGCAACTAAAGCAGATGAAATCCATGGGTTTTTTACTTCTCTTATTTCAATTTTCACTGTGCCCGCAGAAGCGCGAAGCGCGACAGCAGGTCTCTTTAATTTTCTCTTAACATAACTTTCCACTTCTTTTTTCAATATGTCCACTCCACCACCTCCTCTGCCTATAATTAAACCTGGCCTAGCTGTTTCAATTATTATATTTAAATTGCTAGCTGAATGTTCTATTTGTATATTGGCAACTGATGCTTCAGCCAATTTTTTGTTTAAAAAGTCTTTAATTAAAAAGTCCTCCTCTAAATATTGAGGCATCTTTTTGCCATAAAAGCCACGGATATTCCAATCCTCTGTTCCTTTTATTCTAAATGATTTTGGGTGAACTTTGTGTGCCATATTATTTTTTAACTTTTGGTTTTCTGATTATGGTTTTCGTTTTTGACTTAACCGTCTTTTTCACTATTTCTGGTTTTTTTGTTTCCGTTTTTTCTTCTTTATCTTTTGGATTCTTATCTGATAAAACTATTGCAATATGAGAAGTCCTTTTTAATATTGGAAAGGCGCTACCTCTAGACATTGCATGCCACCTCTTTAACTTTGGACCATCGTCAACTGTAATTTTAGAAATGAATAAATTTGAGTCATCTAAATGCAGATCATTTTTAACTGTAGCAACCGCTGAATTTAAGAGTTTAAGCACTGGCCTTGCCGATTTATTGACTGTAAAAGAAAGTATAGACTGTGCTTCTGACACCTTCTTGCCCCTTACTAGGTCTACCACCTGCCTGACTTTTCTTGGTGCTGTTCTTAAATTGTTTAATTTAACTTTTACTTCCATATTATTTATTCTTTATTATTTCTTGGCTGCTGGCGCCTTAACTTCGGCTGCAACTTTAGCTGCTTCTTTTTGTTCGGCTCCGGCCTCTATTTCTCTCTGCATTTTACCTCCATGCCTTGAAAATCTTGTTGTTGGAGCAAACTCACCTAGCTTGTGGCCAACCATGTCTTCTGAAACATAAACCGCGGCAAACTCTTTTCCATTGTGCACGCCAAAAGTGTGACCCACCATTTCTGGTGAAATAGTAGAGTGTCTTGCCCAGGTTTTGATAATTTTTTTCTCGTCTTTTTTCAAATTCAAAACTTTCTTGAGCAATCTTTCATCTATGTATGGACCCTTTTTTAAACTTCTTGCCATGATTATGTATTATTTCTTTCTTCTTTGAATAATTAATTTATTTGACCATTTTTTAACATTTCTGGTTTTCACTCCTAATGCTGGCTTACCCCATGGTGTTTTTGGGTGCTTCAATCCAATTGGCTGCCTTCCTTCACCTCCACCGTGTGGGTGGTCAACTGGATTCATGGCAGACCCCCTAACGTGTGGCCTTTTGCCTTTATGTCTATTTTTTCCTGCTTTTCCTATTCTGTAAAACCTGTTTTCTGGGTTAGAAACCATTCCAATTGAAGCAAAACAATCTCCTTTAAATTTTCTTACCTCCGCAGATGGCATTTTTAAGTTAACATAACCCTCATCGTAAGCCAAAACTTGAGCGCTGGTTCCCGCAGATCTTACAATTATTCCACCCCTTCCTGGGTCTAATTCTATATTATAAACCATTGTTCCAACAGGAATATTTTTTAATAGCGTTCTATTTCCTGGGCTTAGCGGTGTTTTCTCATTTTTTGAGAAATTAATTACATCTCCTACTTTCATTCCTTGAGGAGATATAATATACTGCTTTTCTTTTGTATTAACATACTCTATTAAAGCAATAAAAGCTGTTCTGTTTGGATCATATTCTAAGGCAATAACTTTTGCTGGAGAATCTAGCTTGGTTTGGGAGAATTCAATAATTCTATAAAATTTCTTTACTCCTCCTCCCTTGTGTCTTGTTGTTATTCTTCCTGTTGAGTTAGATCTTCCAACGTTTCTTTTTATGTATTTTAAAAGACTCTTCTCTGGGCTCTTTTTAGTAAGTTGAGAGAAGTCTATTCCAGTCATGCCTCTTCTTGCTGGTGTTGTTGGTTTATATACTTTCATGATTATAAAATTTCAATTTTTTGCCCTTCTTTAATTTTTACCACTGCTTTTTTATAAGATTTTCTAAATCCTTCTGTTCTGCCTAATCTTCTTTTTTTAGATGGAATTTTTATTGTATTTACAAACAAAACATTCACCCTATAAATACCCTCTATGGCATCTTTTATTTCTTTTTTGTTGGGGTATACCGCTCTTCCATTAAATCCTCTTGGAGCAATTTCAAAAACATATTGATCTTTTTCAGCTAAATAGCTTGCTTTTTCAGATATGTGCGGATTTCTTATCACTTGGTATGAAAAACTGCCTTGTTTTACTTTTATCTCTTGCGCTTTTGTCTCAACGGGTTTTGTTTCTTTTACAACCGAAACTTTCGCTGGCTTTTTTGCCTTTTCCCGCCCTTGGCGAGGCTCGCCTGAGGCGGCAGTTTGTTTTTTTCTTTTTAAGAAATCAAGTAAAGCCATGTTTTATTATTCTTTTACAAAAGTTTCTTGCAACGTTTTAATTGCTGATTTTGGCATTAATAAATATTTATAATTAAGCAAATCTAACACATTCAAATTTCTTGCTTCTTTTATAGCTGTTTTCTTAATATTTCTGGTGGCTAAAAATGTTTTTTTATTATAATCTGGCGTTGCCACTAATCTTGACTGATCTTTGCATGGCAATTTCTGTAAAAAGTCTGCCACTTCTTTAGTTTTACTGTTTTCTGTTTCAACTCTATCTAAAATCAACAACTGTTTATCTTTTAATTTTTGAGCCAAAACCATAAATAAAGCTTTTCTTCTCATTTTTTTGGGAATGTCTTTTTCGAAAACTCTTTCTTTTCTTGGTCCATGAGTAACTCCACCACCTTTCCACAAAGGAGAGCGAATTGAGCCATGTCTAGCTCTTCCTGTTCCCTTTTGCCTCCAGGGCTTTCTGCCTCCGCCCCTTACTTCCGCTCTGTTTTTTGTGTGGGCTGAAGTTTGCCTGCTATTGGATGCTAAAGAAACTACAATTTGATGCACCAAGTCTGCATTAAATTTTACATCAAAAATTTCTTTCGGAAGATTAACCGATCCAGATACTTCTCCTTTTTGATTGTAAACATCTACTTTCATATTTATAATTATCCTCTAACTTCTAACAAATTATTAGGCGTTCCGGGAACCGATCCCTTAACAATTATTAAATTATTATCTTTATCAACTTTCATTATTTTTAAATTCTTGATAGAAACTTTTTCAAAACCCATACGGCCGGCCATTCTTCTACCTTTTCTTGTACCCTGAGGGAACCTTGATCCAGTTGAACCGCCCGACCTTAATTCGTGTTTCATTCCGTGACTAGATGTTCTAGTTCTAAAACCGTGCCTTTTTACGCCACCCTGAAATCCTTTTCCCTTTGAGAAACCTGTAACTTTAATAGTTTGGCCTTCTTCAAAAATAGTTGTATTTATTTCGTCTCCAACTTTCAAAACATTCTCTCCGCTTTTAAATTCTTTTATGTATTTATATTCTTTACCTTTCATTGATTTTCCTATTTTGCTCTTTTTTTCTATTTTTTTAAAGCCAATTTGCAAAGCCTCATAACCATCGTGTTCTTTATCTTTTCTTTGTAAAACATAACAGGGCCCAACCGAAATTAAGGTAACTGGTGTTATCTTGCCATTCTTATCGAACATCTGGGACATCCCTATTTTATTTCCTAATATATATTTCATAATCAAAAGCTGGGCAAAAGCCCAGCGCAGATAGCAATGTTGTTATCTCGTCCCCGAAGGGGCGGAAAGTTAACTATTGCGCTAATAAACTATGTTACTAAATTTTTATCGTTATGTCAACCCCTGACGGAAGGTTTAAATCTCTCAAAGATTCTATTATTTCCTGATTGGGATTTAATATATCAATAATTCTTTTGTGAACCCTCATCTCAAACTGCTCTCTGGCATTCTTGTGCACAAAACTTGATCTGTTTACTGTATATTTCAAAATCTCTGTTGGCAGAGGTATGGGGCCTAAAACTTCGGCTCCGTACCTGTTTGCAATGTCAATTATCTGTCTTGCTGAATTGTCAATTATTTTATGGTCGTATGCTTTAAGTTTTATACGAAGCTTTAGCTTCATATCTTGAACTTGGGCATCTGCAACCTTTTTTTCAGTCTTCTTTGCAATCTTTTTCTTTATTGTGGGTTTTTTTGCAACTGGCATTTTTACTTAGTAATCTTTGTTACAACTCCCGAACCAACTGTCTTTCCGCCCTCTCTAATGGCAAACTTTCCTTTCTCTTCTAATGCAACTGGAGCAATTAATTTAATTGTAAAGCTTGCTGTGTCTCCAGGCATAACCATTTCAGTTCCTTGGGCTAAGGTTACTTCTCCAGTAATATCGGCTGTACCAATGTACAATTGTGGTTTATATCCTGTAAAGAACGGAGTGTGTCTTCCGCCTTCATCTTTAGACAAAACATAAACTTCTGCCTGAAATTCTGTGTGAGGAGTAATGGAGCCGGGCTTGCAAAGCATTTGCCCCCTTTCAACATCTTCTTTTTTCAAACCTCTTAACAAAATACCAACGTTGTCTCCTGCCTTACCCTCATCGAGTGATTTTTGGAACATTTCAACAGAAACAGCAACTGTTTTCTGTGTTGGCTTTAAACCAACTATTTCTACTTCATCGTTTTGTTTTACAACTCCTCTTGAAATTCTACCTGTAACAACTGTTCCCCTGCCTTCAATTGAGAAAACATCCTCAATAGCCATAGCAAATGGCTTGTCTAGTTCTCTCTTTGGTTCTGGAATATAATTATCAACTGCATCCAATAACTCAATAATTGGTTTTACTGCTGCGTCTTCAAGAGAACCGGCTTCTAATGCCTTTGTGGCAGAACCTCTAATTATTGGGGTTTCATCTCCCGGATAACCGTTTTTCTTTAATAATTCTCTCACTTCAGATTCAACTAAATCTAAAATTTCTGGATCATCAACCATATCGCACTTATTCATAAAAACAACCATGGCTGGCAAACCCACCTGTCTTGCTAAAAGAATGTGTTCTCTTGTCTGAGGCATAGGACCGTCTGGAGCTGAAACAAGCAAAATTCCGCCATCCATTTGGGCGGCTCCCGTAATCATGTTTTTAATGTAGTCAGCGTGTCCTGGGCAGTCAATTAAGGCATAGTGCCTCTTGGCTGTCTCATATTCTAAGTGAGTAATGGAGATTGTCACGCCTCTGGCTTTTTCTTCAGGAGATGCGT
>Ga0172371_10001085_pt1 | contig 43108 bp, 36 predicted proteins | sample Lak12m_FD_114543 | JGI IMG/M metagenome (GOLD analysis project Ga0172371, IMG submission 114543) | Freshwater microbial communities from Kabuno Bay, South-Kivu, Congo - kab_022012_12m | ecosystem: Environmental > Aquatic > Freshwater > Lake | place: Democratic Republic of the Congo: South-Kivu... | reverse complement strand
GTTCATTCTGCTTATATTTTTTTAATTTTTTCACTATTTTATAAGCCATAAAACGCTTCCCATTAGCAACCAAGGTATTGATATCCTTTGCAGTATCGGGCACATAAATCATAAAATGGAGATAGTTAGGCATGGCTACAAAAGCTGTTATTTTACAATTTTGTTTTACTAAAAGCCTGAACCAATCTAATATGTTTTCATAAAAATCCGTTATTTCAAATAAATGAAGCCAGTCAAGACAAGTAAAGGTGCAATAGTAAATACAGTTTTTACCTTCTTGTTTTTTATGTGTGACCATGATTGCGTTTATTTCAATGTCCAAAAATAATTGTTTTTATTACTTCAGCGTCCCTTTTTCTTTAGATTTTACTCTTTAAATAAAGATTTTCGGTAAAAAGGATTTGCTGAGAGGAGCAAAGAGAGCAAGTATTAATGTTTGAGCGAATGTACAATAAAATAAAGGGGAATGGGGGAAATAATGATGTATTATTAAATCTGGGAAATGTAAACTTTATACCATGGCAAAAAGAATCATGTTTATGTTGAATAAGGTTTAAACATACATGTATATTTGTATGTTCAATGAAACCATGAAATACTTATTAAAAAATCTGTCTGTTTATTTTCATTTTGAATATATATCAATGGCCTTCAAAAATATAAGATCAAGTATTTTAAGAACAGTATTGACCACATTAGTGATTGTATTTGGCATAATGGCATTGGTAGGCATGCTGACTGCTATTGATGGACTCAAAGGTTCGCTTTTAAAAAATTTTAGCCAACTGGGAGTCAACAGTTTTTCAATCAGTGAAGTTAATTTTTTTACATCTGACCATGGTGCACCAAAGTTTTACCCAAAAATTCTGTTCAGAGATGTTAAATTATTTATGGCAAAATATCATTTTCCATCGTTAATGTCGGTTAATTTTGTGGCCACCCAACAAGCTGTAGTAAAATATAAATCGAATAAAACAAGCCCCAAAATAAGAATAATCGGAGCAGATGAAAACTATTTTACCATTTCAAGTCTTGAGCTGGAATATGGAAGAAGCTTTAATAACATAGAAGTACAGTATGGTTCCAATGTAGCAATTATTGGCACTGCTCTTGAAAACGACCTGTTTGGGCCTGAAAATCCAATCGGTAAAACAATTACAGCAGGCTATAACAAGTATAAAATCATTGGCGTGTTAAAAAAAAGAGGATCATCTTTTGGATTTACTTATGATGATGTGGTAATTATCCCTGTACAGTCAGCCCGTCAGGCCTACCCTGCTGCAGAAAGAGGTTATACAATTTCAGTAAAGACACAGCATTTTGAACAAATTGATCCGGCTATTGAAGAAGCCATAGCAGTTATGCGAATGGTGAGAAGACTAAAACCCTCAGATGAAAATAATTTTGAAATAGAAAAAAGTGATAATCTGGTGAACATCATAGCAAAACAATTCAGAGCAATAACAATTTTTACCCTGATTATCAGTCTTATTACCCTTGCTTCTTCAGCAGTAGCATTAATGAACATCATGCTTGTATCGGTAAAAGAAAGAATAAGGGAAATAGGCACCATGAAAGCCATTGGTGCTACAGTAAATAATATTAAAGCATTATTTTTAGCTGAAACCCTCTTAATCAGTCAAATAGGATGTTTAATAGGTATAATTTCAGGGATTATATTAGGAAATATTTTTGCACGGTTTATGGGGAGTCCTTTTGTTATACCATGGCTTTGGTTAGGTTTTGCCGTGATTTTAAGTGTTTTGGTTGGATTTGTAGCAGGCTATTATCCGGCTGTAAAAGCTGCCAGACTTAACCCCATTGAAGCTTTAAGATATGAATGATGTGAATTAAAATTAAAATCACTGTATGTGCATATTTGATAATGGTGATTCAAAGATTTTCATTTATGTTCGCCTGCCATTAACAAGCTTAAATAAAATAAAGATTAGCAGTTTTGAACGACAATGAAAATTTTGAAAAGGAAAAGGAGCTGACTGCAGATATGGGGACAGGAAATATTTATGATAAAAAGAAACCATCAACACTGGCATCGGTGGGTGAATTATATAAAGGATGGTTTCTTGATTATGCATCTTATGTAATATTGGAAAGAGCTGTTCCTGCCATGGAAGATGGGTTGAAACCTGTGCAAAGACGTATATTACATGCCATGGAAGAAACAGATGATGGCCGATTCAATAAAGTAGCAAATATTATCGGTAATACCATGCAATATCATCCCCATGGCGACCAATCTATTTCAGATGCCATTGTTAACTTAGGACAGAAAAATCTGTTGATTGAAACACAAGGAAATTGGGGTGATGTCATTACCGGAGATTCAGCAGCAGCTTCGCGTTATATTGAAGCACGATTGTCGAAGTTTGCCAAAGATGTAGTTTTTAATCCCGAAACAACTATTTGGCAGGCATCTTATGACGGCAGAAAAAAAGAACCAGTTCATTTACCAGTAAAATTTCCCTTATTACTGGCATTGGGTGCAGAAGGAATAGCCGTTGGATTATCAACAAAAATATTACCTCACAACTTTATTGAACTGGTAAAAGCATCTATTGCATATCTTAAAGGCAAAGATTATGAGATATTTCCTGATTTTCCAACAAATGGAATGGCTGATTTTTCAGCTTACAATCATGGAAAAAGAGGTGGAAAAGTAAGAATAAGAACGAAAATTGAAGTGATTGACCGAAAAACATTGGTTATCAGAAATGTACCATATTCTGTTACCACCGGCCAATTGATTGATTCAATTATAAAAGCCAATGAAACAGGAAAAATTAAAATCAAGCAGGTAATTGACAACACAGCACAGGATGTTGAAATATTGGTAGAATTGCAAAAAGGCATTTCTCCTGATCTGACTATTGATGCACTGTATGCTTTTACCGATTGTGAATATTCTATTTCAGTAAATGCATGTGCTATTCTGAATGAAAAACCTGCATTTCTTGGGGTAAACGAAATATTGGAATTTTCTACAGAACGCACCGTTGACCTGTTAAAACAGGAACTTGAAATAAAACATCATAATTTACTTGAAAAATGGCATTTTTCATCACTTGAAAAAATCTTCATAGAAAAACGTATTTACCGTAAAATTGAAGATTGTGAAACATGGGAATCTGTTATTGATACCATTGACAATGGTTTAAAACCCTATCTTAAAAATTTTAAAAGAGAAGTAACAAAAGACGATATAATAAAACTGACTGAAATAAAAATCAAAAGGATTTCGAAATATGATAGTTTTAAGGCTGATGAATATCTTAAAGAAATTGAAAATCAGCTGAAAGAAACTGAAAACTATTTAAAAAACCTGATTGATTATGCAATAAGCTATTTTGAGGAAATTTTGAAAAAATATGGTAAAGGACGTGAACGAAAAACAGAAATACGTACCTTTGACACCATTGAAGCTAAAAATGTAGCTGCACCCAATAAAAAACTATTTGTTAACCGTACAGATGGATTTTTTGGCTTTGGACTTAAAAAGGAGGAACCAATAGGAGAGTGTTCAGACCTTGATGATATCATCTCGTTCAGAAAAGATGGGACATATTCGATGCAAAAGGTTGGTGAAAAGGTTTTTGCAGGTAAAGATATTGTATTAATAGATATTTTCAGAAAAGACGATGAGAGAAGAACATTTAATGTAGTTTATCTGGATGGTAAAACAAAATTTGCTATGGTTAAGCGTTTTAGTGTGACTTCTATCACCAGAGATAAAATTTATGATGTTACAAAAGGCAGTGCAGGGTCAAAAATTCTTTATATTACTGATAATCCACTAGGTGAAACTGAGGTAATCACAGTGTATCTGACACAAGGTTGTAAAGCAAGAAAAAAAATCTTAGATTTTGATTTTTCAAGTATAGAAATAAAAGGAAGAGGCTCACAGGGCAATATCCTGACCCGTTATCCTATTCGAAGAATTGTGCAGAAATCGGTTGATACAAGCAATGTGTTGAGCATTGATGTTTGGTATGACGAATATATTGGCAAGTTGAATACTAAAGAAATTGGCCGTTACCTTGGCAAATTTACTCCCGATGATTTGCTACTGTCGCTAAGTTCTGACGGTTATTATGAGATTAAACCCTTTGACCTGAATATCAGGTTTGATATTGATAAAATAATATTGATAGAAAAATTTGATATCGATAGGCCATTAACATTGGTTTATGTAAACGGAGAAAATGCAAATTGGTTTGTCAAACGTTTTTATATCGAAACAAGCAGGAACAATATCCCGTATAAAGCCATCAGCGAACACAAAGAATCAAGAGTACAAATTGCTTCGTATGGCGATAAAACAATAATAAAAGTTAGTTTTACCAATAAAAAAACCGGACAAAAGGAAAGTGAAACAATAGAATTGAGTGAATTTGTTGAAATTATGAAATGGAAAGCTATCGGCAAAAAGCTACATTCCGAAAAAATTATTTCTGCAAAACTGATAGATATTGTTTATGAAGATAATAAAGAAGGTATTAATGACACAGAAGCGGAATTTTTTAATGAAGAAGTAAATGATTCAGAAAAAAATGAAATGACCGATGATCAGGATAATACAAAAGCTTTTCCTGAACAACTCACACTGTTTTAATTGAATAAAAATATTTTATGATTCAGTCTAATGAAATTGACAGGTATATTGGTGCTTTTCCTGAGCATGTTCAAAAGAAGTTATTGTTATTGCGTGAAACCATTAAAAGTGTAGCTACTGATGCAACAGAAATAATCAGTTACCAAATGCCGGCTTATAAGCAAAACGGGATATTGGTATATTTTGCCGTACACAAAAACCATATTGGATTTTATCCAACTTCAAGCGGAATTACTGCTTTTAAAAAAGAAATCAGCAGGTATAAGTGGGGACCTGGTTCAGTACAATTTCCATTCGATGAAGAACTGCCTGTTGATTTAATCAAATCAATTGTTGCTTTTAGGGTTGAAGAGGATAAAATAAAAAGTAGCAGAAAGAAAAAGTAAAATTCTATTAAAATTTACTTATTCTTTTCTCCATTCAGGATTATTAATATTTTTAGCCTGTGGAATAGGATTTTTTTCCAGAACAAGCTCAATAACTTCATCTGCTTTTTTAATATAGTGGAATGTTAATCCTTCAACATATCGGGCATTAATATCATCAACATCTTTTTTATTGTCCTGACAAAGAATTATATGGGTGAAACCGCGGTTTTTTGCAGCAAGTATTTTTTCTTTAATACCTCCGACTGGCAGCACTATTCCTCTTAAAGTTAGTTCTCCTGTCATAGCAAAGCCACTTTTTACACTTCGCTGCGTAAATAATGATGCTAATGTTGTGAGCAGTGTGATACCTGCTGATGGCCCTTCTTTTGGTACTGCACCTTCGGGAACATGAATATGCACATCATACAATTCAAAAACCTTTGTTTCTAATCCAAAAGATTTATAATTACTTTTAATATAATTGTATGCCAATGATGCAGATTCTTTCATTACTTCGCCCAATTTTCCGGTAAGAATGAGGTTGCCTTTTCCCGGACAAAGTGTTGATTCAATATACAAAACGTCACCACCTACTGGTGTCCAGGCAAGACCAGTTGCAATACCTGGCATCTGATCACCAATATAGGTGTCACCATCATAAATTTTAGGACCTAAAATGTTTTGCAGCGAAGTTTCCTTTATAGTTGAAGTATATTTTTCTTCAGAGAATAATTGTTTTGCTTGCCAACGGCAAAGTTTCGCAATCTTTTTTTCCAGTGCCCTTACACCTGCCTCACGGGTATAATGATCTATTATATGGTGAATAATTTTTTCATTCAGCTTAAATTGATTAGCTTTTAAGCCATGTAAACCTCTTTGTTTAGGAATAAGGTATCCTTTGGCAATATGGATTTTCTCATCAGGCAAATATCCGTTTAAATCAATGATTTCGAGCCTGTCGCGTAGAGCAGGGTGAATGGTGTCAAGATTATTTGCAGTAGCAACAAACATAACATGTGACAGGTCGTATTCCATTTCAAGGTAATTATCATAGAAATTGGAGTTTTGTTCAGGGTCTAAAACTTCGAGCATGGCAGAGGCAGGATCTCCCCTGAAATCCTGTCCAATTTTATCAATTTCATCTAGTACCAGTACCGGATTTGAGGATTTTGCTTTTTTGATTGACTGAATGATTCGTCCCGGCATAGCCCCAATATATGTTTTTCTGTGTCCACGTATTTCTGCTTCATCGTGTAAACCTCCCAAAGACATGCGAATATATTTTCTTCCCATTGCACGGGCAATAGATTTTCCTAAAGATGTTTTTCCGACTCCGGGAGGCCCATACAGGCAAATTATAGGGCTTTTCATATCACCCTTGAGTTTTAATACAGCTAAGTATTCAAGAATACGCTCTTTTACTTTTTCCAGTCCATAATGATCTTCATCTAATATTCTCTGTGCCATTATCAGGTCATTGCTTTCTTCATCATATTCATTCCATGGCAGTTCCAGCAATAACTCAATATAATTGGCAGTTACTGAATATTCTGCAGCAGCAGGATTCATACGACTCAGTTTTTGTAATTCTTTCTCAAATACTGCCTGAACATCTGCTGACCATATTTTTTTCTTTGCCCTGTTTTTAAATTCTTCAATTTCTTTTTCAGGTGTTTGATATCCAAGCTCTTCAGTTATTGTTTTTAATTGTTGATGCAGAAAATAATCACGTTGTTGCTTGTCAATATCTGTTTTAACTTTATTTTGAATGTCGTTTTTTATTTTTAAATGTTCCAGTTCTTCTCCCATGTGCTTTAAAATCAGCATTCCCTTTTTTTTAAGGTCGCCAATTTCCAGAATTTTCTGCTTAACTTTCACTTCAACATTCATGTTGGTTGCAATGAAATTCATAAGAAAATAAGGAGAACTGATATTTTCGAGGGCGATAGCAGCTTCTTTTGGAATCTGAGGTGATAAATTTATAATATCTCCTGCAAGGTCTTTCATAGAATCAATCAAACCACGAAAGTGTTTATCGGAATTGTATGTTTCAACAGGTAATAGCTCAACCTTTGCTTTAAAATATGGTTGTGTTTGTGTAAATTCAGTTATTTTTATTTTTCTTAAACCCTGAATAATCACCATTGTATTGTCATCAGGCAGCTTAATTTTTTTAATGATATGAGCTACTGTCCCCATCTGGTAGAGATCTTTTGCTACCGGGTTGTCATTATTTTCATTTTTCTGAGAAACTACACCAATTTTTTTATCTGATGAATATGCTTCATTTATTAACTTTACAGACATTTCCCTGCTTACTGTTATAGGTATTACTGTATTGGGAAATAAAACAGTATTTCGTAAAGGAAGGATAGGAATAACTTCAGGAAGTTCAATATTGGTGTGTGCATCATTCTCATCTGTTAGTATTGGGATATATTCTGATACCTCGTCATTTGTATCAGGAAATAAATCGAGTTTAGCACGAGGATTTTTAATTGCACTCATTGTTTACTTATATTTAGAATGTAATTATTAATAGTTTGTAAAAATAAAATTATTTTGGCAATCTATATCAAGAATTATACAGCTTTCTTCCAACATTTTTTTGTAGATAGTTGTTTTTCTTTAATAGATAAATTCATTTTCTTTTTATTGTTGAATTCTTTGCCTTCAAGATTCTTTCCAAGAAGAAAAAATAGAAAATCTGTCAGTATAAAATTGATGAATATTGTAACTTCGTCAGCAAAATATCTGAAAAATAATTATTCCACTGTAACTGATTTAGCCAGATTTCGAGGTTGGTCAACGTTACATTCCCGCATCACAGCAATATGATAGGCAAGAAGTTGAAGAGGGATTACTGAAATCAATGGACTGAATATTTCTTCAGTTTCGGGGATTTCAATTACATATTTTAATGAATTCCGTAATGTTGTATCTCCTTTATTTACAATGGCAATAACCACACCCTTTCTGGCTTTTACCTCCTGAACATTGGATAATACTTTGTCATAAATACCTTTGTTTGTAGCAATTACTACAACAGGCATATTTTTGTCAATCAATGCAATAGGTCCGTGTTTCATTTCTGCAGCAGGGTAGCCTTCTGCATGAATATAAGAAATTTCTTTAAGTTTTAAGGCTCCTTCGAGTGCAACAGGGAAGTTAATACCTCTCCCAAGATAAAGAAAGTTCTTTGAATCTTTAAATTTGTAAGCAATATCTTTTACTAGGTCGCTTGTTTTTAATACTTCGCTAATTTTGTCAGGAATTGTGTTAAATTCATTAATCAGTTCGTGGTATCTTGATTGTGTAATTGTCCCTTTTGTGTTTGCCCAAAGTAAAGCTAATAAATTTAAAACCACCAATTGAGATGTAAATGCTTTTGTTGAGGCAACCCCAATTTCAGGCCCTGCATGTGTATAAACACCTGCATTTGTTGAGCGTGCAATTGAAGACCCAACCACATTGCAAATACCAAATACGGCACTGATTTTACTTTTTGCCAGTTCTATGGCAGCTAAAGTATCAGCTGTTTCACCAGATTGTGAGATAGCTATTAGTAAATCATCATCGAAAAGAATGGGGTTTCTGTATCTGAATTCAGAACCATACTCAACTTCTACAGGTACCCTTGCTAATTCTTCAAGTAAATATTCTCCAATTAATGCTGCGTGCCATGAAGTGCCACAGGCAGTTATAACTACACGATTGATATTATTTAATTTGTTTATGTACTCTTGAATACCACCAAGTCTGATTTCTCCTTTTTCAAAATTCAATCTGCCTCGAAAAGTATCTTTTACCGAATCAGGCTGCTCATGAATTTCTTTTAGCATAAAGTGCTCATATCCACCTTTTTCCAAAGATTCAAGGTTCATATCAAGTTCATGGATGTAGGGTGTTTCTATTTCATTTTCGATTGTTTTTATACTGAATGATTTTCGATTGATAACAGCTATGTTATCATCATTCAGATAAATTACATTCCTGGTATATTCGATAATAGGTGTAGCATCAGATGCCAGATAGTATTCATTTTCACCTAATCCAATAACTAAAGGACTACCTTTCCGTGCTGCAATAAGCTTGTCAGGTTCAGTTTTCGAAATGATAACAATAGCGTAGGCTCCAATTACTTTGGTAAGTGCAAGTCTTACAGCTTCTTCAAGTGGTAATTGCCCTTTTAATTGAATATCTTCTATTAAATGCACAAGAACTTCAGTATCTGTTTCGCTTTCAAATTTATAGCCCCGATTTATAAGTTCAGTTTTAAGAATGTTATAATTCTCAATAATTCCATTGTGTATGAGCGCCATTTCGTTGTTGACTGTTGTATGTGGATGGGCATTAATTTCATTTGGTTCACCATGAGTAGCCCATCGTGTATGACCTATTCCTATCGTTCCTTTCTGTTCTTTCCCATTAATAAATTCAGCAAGATCGGATACTTTACCTGCTATTTTATAAACATGAAGGTTTGAACTTAAAATTGCAACACCAGCGCTGTCGTATCCCCTGTATTCAAGCCTTTGCAAACCTTTTATCAGGATAGGCATTGCCTCTCTGTAGCCAATATATGCAACTATTCCGCACATTTTACTTTAATTTAGTATAATATATCTTTAATTCTGTTACTGTATTTCCAATTTTGTCAATATTTGATAAAATCAATGGTGTTGCCAATATTGGATTGTCAGAGGGAATAATTAGGTTTAGTTTATATTTACTTTTAAAATTTTGATTTTCCCTATAATTATCAACAATATCCTGAATATACCGGGTTATAATAAATGAATAATTCTGATTATTTTTATTGTATTTTCCACCATAATAATCTTCATAACGGTCAATGATTGAATAATTTACGTTGGATGAATCAGTGACTAACAGAATTAATGATGGTATTTGGTAATCAAGGTAGGGAAAAACAGGAGATTGATGAAGGATAAGTTCAGCCCTGTTTATTGCAATGGGTCCCAGTGTAGCTAATTTTTTTAAATCTGGTATATCAACATTTGCTTTAAGGCCTGCCAATGGTTGGACATACACTTGCTCAAAGTATTTTGAAGGATTATTAAGCTGATCTAATACCAGTGAATTATTATATGAATGAGAAAATTTACTGACACGTGCACATTTATCGTTTATTTGAAATTTACTGATAAACGCACCACTATCGTTGTGAAAATAAAGTGATAATCCTGAAGTGTCGTTTTCCAGGTTTAATGTAACAATAACACCTGTTTTATTGGTACTTTTTGGAATAATTGCAAGTCCCTTCAGAATATTTTTAAATTTAGTATCATCTCCCAGTTCCTCATTTGAAGCATTTAAAATTTTATTTCCTAAGCTTTCACTTAACTTAACTTTTATTACATTTTTACCATTAGGAACTACTTTGCCGGAAAAACTGCCTATTGGTGTTGGGTCAAATAAGATATTGGTAGAAGAATAATAAGGTGTATCTAAATAAATCCTTTGTTTTAATTCATAGACTTCAAAAGAAATTTCATCGTCCAACCATCCAAAATAATTATTGTTGTATGAGTATTTTAAATGTAAAACCAAAGAATCAAAAACACGATTTGTACCATAGCTCACAATTTTTTTGGGAAGTCGAATTTCAGTATAAATTGACGCATTAGTTAATCCAAAAACAGGGTCGTAATATGAGCCAAGCAAATCACGGGTAAAGTTTTCAGCACGCAGCGAATCTTCTCTAATGGTTTTTAAAAAAACATTAAAAGTGTCAATTTTGTCTAAATTATAATGAATATCACTGCGTTCAGTTTTAAAATTAAATAAAGCAGGATCATCGCATGATGACCATCCTATTGTAGATACTCCTAAAACAAAAAGTAATATTATTCTGTTAAATGCCGAGGGTTTTAAAATATGTGTCATAGTAGTTTGTCCCTTCATTTCTAATGTCAATAATTGGTTTTTCTAAACTTTGAATGTATTTTTCAGTTTCAGTATCGATATTTTCAGAACTAAGCATACAAACATCGGCATATTTTGAGCCAGATTTATTAAAACCAAATGTTTGAGGATGAGCCAAACTTAGAAGGTCGTCAGTAAATTTTAGATGTGATTTTTTCTCAAAATCTTTGTTTAATGTATGATTAAAACCATCATCAAAGACTGAAAATACAATTTTGCTTGTTTTTACAGTAGGTTCGTTTTTGAATAATGTACGCGAATACATTGGAACAAGACCGCTCATCCAGCCCTGACAATGAATAATGTCAGGCTTCCAGCCAAGCTTCATTAATAATTCAATAACACTTTTATTAAAAAAGATAATGCGTTCGTCATTATCGCTGAAATATTGATTGTCATCATCTGAAAAAAAGTGTTTTCTTTTAAAAAAGTCTTCATTATCAAGAAAATATACCTGAATTTTTGCAGTTTGCAGAGATGCAACTTTAATGATCAATGGATTATTATTTCTGCCAATTGTGATATTTAAACCTGACAATCGTATCACTTCATGAAGTCGGTGTTTTCTTTCTTTTATTAATCCATATTTTGGCATAAACACCCTGACCTCAGCACCTCTTTTCTGATATGCTATGGCAAGGTCACGCAATAACTCAGACTGTTGGGTTAATTCAGTATATGGTGCCATTTCCTGAGTGGCAATCAAAACTTTGAGATTTCCCATACTAAATTGCTATCCTGTAGTTTTATTAAATTATTTTTTCAAGCTACAAAATTACAAATAATTAGCAAATTCAAATTAATAAACTTAGTTTTGAAAATGAAATAATTTATAATAAAAATTAAGCGGATTGTATAAAATTGTTAAAGATAGGTTAACTCTTAAAAAAGAGATTTCAGAGTACAAACAAAAAGGTTATTCGATTGGGTTTGTTCCAACAATGGGAGCCTTGCATCAGGGACATTTATCTTTAGTAGAAAAAAGTGCTTCAGAAAATGACAAAACAGTGGTGAGTATTTTTGTTAATCCTACACAATTCAATGATGAGGAAGATTTTAAAAGATATCCGAAAATTCCGGAAAAAGACCTTGAAATGTTGCAGAAAATTCAATGTGATCTTGTTTTTTTACCCGATGTAAACGATATATATCCTGATGGTAATAAAATAATATCAATTAATCTGGATGGGTTAGATAAAATGTTGGAAGGGAAAATGAGACCCGGACATTTTGATGGTGTGGTAACCATAGTGAAATTACTATTTGACGCGGTCAGTCCTGATAAAGCATATTTTGGTCAAAAAGATTTTCAACAATACCTTGTTGTCAGGAAAATGACAGAATTTTTTAATTTACCCATTCAAATTATTTCATGTCCGGTTATCAGGGAGATAGATGGCCTGGCAATGAGTTCAAGAAATATATTATTGAATGAGGAGGGCAGGGAGTATGCTCCAAAAATATATTCTTCACTGAAAACGGCACAAGAAATGCTAAAATATTATCCTATCGATGAAATTAAACAAAAATGCATCGATATTTTATCTTGTTCTCCTTTTGTCAATATTGATTATTTTGAGATTGTGGATGCTTTAGACCTTTCTTATGTTAAAAATGTTTTTAATCACAAAGAGGTTGTAATTTGCACCGCAGTTTTTGTTGGTAAAATCAGACTGATTGATAATATTTTAGTTAAAATTTGAAAATGTTTATTGAGGTTTTAAAATCAAAAATTCATCGGGTAGTATGTACTGAGTCGAATCTTGATTATATGGGTAGTATTACTATTGATGAAGATTATATGGATGCTGTTGGTTTGATTGCAAATGAAAAGGTACATGTACTTAATCTTACTAATGGTGAAAGACTGGAAACTTATGTAATTAAAGGTATGCGGGGGAGTAAAGTGATAGGTCTTAATGGTCCTGCTGCACATAAAGGAAAGGCAGGCGATATTTTAGTTGTTGTTTCATATTGTTTTGTAGAAGTTGATAAAGCTCAATTTGTTGAACCAAAGGTGCTTCTGCCTGAGCTTGGTAAAGATACTATCAATTGAAAAAGATATTTTCTATAATCCGAATCCTGGTATTCGTCTCTGTTGGAATAATCCTATTTTGGTTAGTATATAAGGATATTCCTGTTAAAGACCTGTGGAATGGTGTAAAAGAAGCCAATTATTTTTATATTGTTTTGGCATTAATAATTGCTTTATTCGGGCATTACAGCAGGGGGCGGAGATGGAATTTATTAATCAGACCTTTAGGTTATGATATAAAACCATCAAGAACTTTTATTGCTGTAATGATAAATTATATGGCTAACCTTGCTTTACCCAGAATGGGAGAAGTCAGTCGTCCTATTGTTATTAACCGTACAGACAAAGTACCGCTTGACAAACTCATAGGAACTATTATTATTGAACGAATTATTGATTTTTTGTTTCTTCTTTTATTGACTTTTTTAGCTGTAGTTTTACAATTCAGACTAATAAAAGACAGTATTTATAATGCATTAATATTGCAAAATGAAAAACTCAGAGCACTTTTTGACATTAAAACATTACTAATAATTGCTGGTGTTTTCGTTTTACTTTTTGTTTTGCTGATACTAATAAAAAAATCAGAAGGAGAATTTAAAAAGCATCCAATTTATATTAAAATCAGAGATGTTATCAAAGGATTTTACTCAGGGATGAAAACAATTCAAACCATGAAAAACCGTTGGCAATTTATCGTTCATACGCTTTTCATTTGGTTTACCTACTTCATGATGACCTATCTTGTATTTTTTTCTTTACCACAAACATCAGGTTTAAATTTAATGGCTGGATTGGTTGTATTGACTATTGGAAGTTTAGGATTTATCTTTCCATCTCCGGGTGGTATTGGCAGCTATCATTTTGCTGCTGAGCAGGCTCTTGGAATTTATCATGTTGATAAAGAAGGAGCAAAGTTGTATGCTTTGATAGCTCACAGTTCGCAAACATTGACAATAATAATAGTAGGTGCAATTTGCTTTTTAATTTTTGTTTACATCCAGAGAAAAGCGTCTAATGAATAGTTTTAAAATTATTCGGGATAAAATTATTACTTGGCAAGAATTGTATGATTTACGCCAACGTTGGGCAGCATCAAAATTAAAAGTTGTTTTCACAAATGGTTGTTTTGATATAGTACATTACGGTCATATCAGCTATTTAAGTAAGGCTGCTGACCTTGGCAATAAATTAATTATAGCGTTGAATTCAGATTCTTCAGTAAAAAAAATTAAAGGAGAATCAAGACCTATTAATAATGAGATGGCAAGAGCATCGTTACTGGCATCACTATTTTTTGTTGATGCTGTGGTATTATTTAATGATGAAACACCATACAATTTAATTTCTCTGATTCTGCCTGATATTTTAGTTAAAGGAAACGATTATAAGGAAGAAGAAATTGCCGGTGCTGATGTAGTTAGGGCAAATGGGGGTCAAATTATTTTAATTCCTTTGGTAAAAGGATATTCCACTACATCAATCATTAATAAAAATAGTAGAAATTAAATATCAGTAAAATTTATCCGCCCAGCTTGTTTCGTAACTTCAAAAGTGTATTTGTCCACCACAAATAACCAGCCTGAAATTGGTCTTCGTCATCAAACTCTGTTATTACCAGAATATTTGCCCTTGTTACTTCATCAGTTTCAATAGAAAAAATTAGTGATTCATTTTCAATACGGTCAATCCACTTAAAAGTAATACTTTTGCGAGGAACAGATTTAACAATTTTTGCTCTTTCACTATTGTCTTTCCAGAAAAAAGTAAAAATTCCGTCTTTTAATTCAACTTTATCGGCAAACCATGTAGCCAAATTGGGTGCAGAGGAAACATAGGTGAAAATCAATTCATCTTTTGCCTTAAATGAAAACTCATAACGATGTTGAACTCTTTTTGTCATAGGCACAAAGTAACAACATTTTTTTAAAAAATGATTAAAAATGTAATAATTATTTTTAGTTTTAATTTAATTTAGCCAAAACAGTAATGCCTGCTTTAACTTTTTGATTTAAAACAATCTGAGGGCTACATTTTTTTGGCATAAATACATCCACACGCGAACCAAATTTAATAAACCCCATTTCCTGTGTGGCTTTTACCTCTTGATTATCATTAACAAAACTTACAATTCGCCTGGCTACTCCTCCTGCTATCTGCCTTGTCATAATTTTAATACCTGAAGAATTAAGAAAAACAATAGAATTATGTTCGTTTTTTTCAGATGATTTTGGGTGAAATGCCAGATAATGTGCTCCAGGGTGATATTTTTGATATGCTACCTTTCCATCAATAGGTACACGATTCAGATGAACATTGAAAATTGACATAAATATTGAAATTTTCAGCATCTCATCGTTGAAATACTCATGTTCATAAATTTCTTTTATTTCTATTATGGTACCATCAGCCGGAGAAAAGCAATAATTTTCTTCTAAATTGTATTGTCTTTCAGGATTTCTAAAAAACAAAATAATGCCGATAAATATAATAATCGATATAAAAACAGGAATGGTAAATTGAGTGAAGCTTAAATTAACAAAATTGATAATTAGTAAATTTAATAAAATTAAAATTATGGCTGTTTTTATAATAATAGGACGACCTTGAGAATGAATTTGCATATTAAATTAAATATTTAAAGAAAATAATAAAAACCATTGAAACCAATAAATAGCTGTCAATACGATCAAGAATTCCACCATGTCCGGGTAAAAAATTACCAGTATCTTTTATTTGATAATGACGTTTAAATTTTGATTCTATTAAATCACCTATGACTGCACCTAATGATGCAAAAAATCCAACTATTAACCAGATTGTTAAGTTATCCAGATTGTAAATTTTATAAAATAACCAGGATGTAAAAATTGTAAATACCATTCCAGTCAAAAAACCTTCAACAGTTTTATGTGGTGATGATTTAGGGAATAAACTATGTTTTCCGTATGTGATGCCTCCAAGATAGGCAAAAATATCGTTTACCCAACACAATGATAATGGTACAATCATTAGTATTGGTTTGTTACTATTAGTTAATAAAAAACCTGAGTATATTGAAAAGGGAAGAATTATCCAGATGAGGCCAAAAGTAATGATTGATGCAAGTGAAAAGTAATTTTTCTCAATAAATAAAGTAAAAACAGAAATAATGCTTAAAAGATAAATCAGTAAGACAATAAAGTTTAAAAAACCTGACAAAATAAAAGTAACAATAGTAAATAACAATGCTCCCGCAATAAGAATAAAAAAAGTAGTTGTTTTTGAAATAAATTCTCCACGAATAATTCTGATGTATTCATAAAAAGCTGTTATGCTTAAGATAAACAATATCAAAGAAAACACTTTTGTTCCAGCAAAAATGCCAAAAATAATAACCAAACCATAGATTAACCCTGTAATCGTTCTTAAACCAAGTTTATTCCAAATTAATTTCTTCATCAATAATTTTCTTTGCAAGTTCAACATTTTCAGGCTGAACAAATACTTCAATTACTCCAAATGAGACGAATGAAGAATCTCTTTTATTCAGCAAGGTGCAATGTATTCCCTCATTTTCCAATTTTCCCTGAACGATTTCAGCTTCTTTCTCGTTGCTTGTTTCAAAAACTTTTATCCAGTCCTTTGACTTATCCCTTTTCTTATCGTAATAAAAGGCAAAGTAAAAAATTAAAGCTGATAAAAGACCTAAACTTAAAATAACCAAAACATAGGATTGAGACATATTTATTTCAAAATTAGTGTTAATTAAATTATTTTTCTGAAAATAGATTAATAAAATACTAAAAAAATTGTTTATGAAGTGAAACAGAATTGCACCCCACAAACTATGGCTGTAAAAGAGAATATATCCTAACATAATACCCAGCATCATACGTGGAAAAAAGCCATAAAACTGAAAATGAACAGCACTAAAAAAGATAGAAGTCAGAATAATAGCCAGATGAGGTTTTTTAAGCCATTCAATTAAATATGTTTGTATCATTCCCCTGAAAAAAAACTCTTCAAAAAAAGCTGGCACCAATGCTACAATAAATATATTAAGTAAAAGGTCCTTAAAATTGTTCATTGTAAGTAATAGTTCGGTTTGTTCAGCCATTTTACTTTCCATATTTTTAATCCAGGTTTCAAAAGTTGACATAAATTCAGGTAACACCAATTTTTGATTGGCAATAATCAACCATTGTAAAAAAGGAATAGAAATAATAAACACAAGTAAAATTGTTAGAGCTGCCTTTACATTAATGCTTTTGTTAAGTTGAAATACAGTAATAACTTTTATTTTTAAAAATTTTGACACAATGATCGGTGAAAGACCAAATACACCTACAATTGAAATTAACTGAAGAATTCTGAAATGATCTGATTCATTTAAATAGATTCCAATAGCAGAAAATACTTTGCCTGAAATTAAAAAACTTAAAATGATTGAAGTAATAATAAAAACAAGAAAAACAATGATAACAATATTGAAAAAAACTGAAAGAAAGGTTTTTGAGCGTTCAAATGAGTTCAAACCTGAAATGCTTTATTTAATGTTAACCGAAAAGGGGTAAATGAAAAATTATTGAATATTTATAAAATGAAAACTAATGAACTTATTTTATTTTTTAGAATTAGCAGCAATAAATAATGAAGCACCAATAAATGCACTATAAGTAACAATAGCCATTTTGGATGACATTAAATCCGGGAGGTATAAAATTATAATGAAAAGAAAGATCATGGTTGCCAAACAGATAGATGCTAATTTTGATTTAAAATGAATAGCAATGCTAATTCCAGCAAGAATGAAAGCAACTCCGGTGATATAAACCCATATAGTATGCCATGGTATATAATCAGGAATATAGGAGGCTATCTTTTCGGTTTTCCTGAAATGATTAAATCCAAATGCGATAAAAGATATACCATAAATTATGCGGCCGATAATGCTTAATATTTTCATGAATTATGGTTAAATTTCAAAAATTAAAAAGTTTAATTAGCTTGCTAATTTACTACACATTTTTTAATAATTCAAGAAACCTGCTGTTGATAAATATTTAGTTTCCCTCCTGACAGTTTTATCAAATTTGTTCCAGTAAATTCGATGAAAAATAATATAAACATTAAAGAAACAGCAAAATTTTTAGGTGTTACTCCTGCAACAATATTAAATTGGGAAAAACATGGGCATCTTACATCTATAAAAAAAAATAATAGTGTCATTTTTAAATTAAAAGAAGTTCATCATTTAAAAAACCTGATTGATACAGGACAAATTAAAAGATTAAATTCAAGAGCAAATAAAAAAAACTCAACAACATCATTCATACCAGGTGAATACCTGAAAAATACCGAAGAAGCTGCTTTTTTAGAAAAAATTACCGCCTATGTTAAAAATCAAAATTTAAGGATACCTGAAACATTATTTGTTTTAACATTAAATTTACTGGTAGAAAAAAAGATTTTTGCATCATTGCCTTTAAATGAATTTCTTAAGGTATATAATAAAAATAGTATAAATTTAAACTTTCAGCAGGAGTTAAACAAGTGGCAAAATGAACTAACATTTTCAAAATGGATAGATAAATACCAGCAACTGTTAGAGCTTAAACTTCCTGAATGTGAAGATCCACTTGGTATCGTATATCAGTCATTATTGTCAGAAGGTGAAAAATCTAAGGCTGGTTCGTATTATACTCCTTCTGAAGTTTGTCTTGAAATGGCCGGTGAATATTTAAACAGGTTAAAAGGTCATGCGAAAATTTTAGATTTATGTTGTGGAACAGGCCAGTTTCTGATTGCGGCAGGAAAACAAATTAAAAAGATGGGAAGGTTGTTGAAACCCACCTGTTTATGGGGTTATGATATTGATCCTGTTGCTGTGCAAATTGCAAGAATTAATTTAATGATATTATTTAAGGATTTTGATTTCAGTCCTAATATTTTTCACAGAAACCTGATTTATAACTATACATTAGATGATAAAATCAAAAAGAATAAAAATTTTGACCTGATTTTAGGCAATCCACCATGGGGAGCTGAATTTCAAATTGAACAACTGAGCTTTTTGAAAGAGTATTATCCTGATATTCTATCTATGGAGTCATTTTCATATTTTCTATATATTGGTTTAAATCTGCTTAAAGATGATGGTTATTTGTGCTATTTACTACCTGAATCGGTTTTAAATATTAAAACCCATAAAGACATTAGAAATCATATATTAAACAACTCAAATATTATTCAAGTATTCTGTTATTCAAGGCTTTTTAGTAAAGTTTTTTCTCCTGTAATAAGATTAGACTTGCAAAAAACATCACAAAAGCAGGAATTTATTGTTCATAATTTAAATACATCGCATACCCTTAATCCAAATAGGTTTTATAAAAATCAGGAATTGATTTTTGATATTCATAACACGAATAAAGATGCTGAAATATTAGATCAGATTTTTTCAAAACCACATTTGACTTTAAAAGACCAATCGGACTGGGCTTTAGGTATTGTTACCGGTAACAATGAGCTATACCTTTCGAAAGTGTTTAAAAAAGGATATTTTAAAATATTAAAGGGAACTGATATTAAACCATTTAGGTTAAATAAAGCTTCAAATTACATATTTTATGATCCTGAAAAACTACAACAAGCTTCTCCCATAAGTAAATTTAAAGTTCCTGAAAAACTAATTTACAGGTTTATAAGCAACAATCTGGTTTTTGCTTTTGATGACCATCAACATTTAACATTGAACAGTGCCAATGTTGTTATTCCAAAAATAAATAATTACTCAAAGAAAGCGATAGCTTCACTGTTCAATTCTTCAATGTATCAATACATTTTTAAAAGAAAGTACTTTACCCATAAAGTACTACGGAGCCATATTGAAAATTTACCACTTCCAATACTAACTGATAATGAAATGGAAAGATTAGTATTTTATTACGATAAATTGAATCTTGCTTCTTATGATAACGAAATGTATAAAAAACGATTCAGTGAATTTGATCACTTTATTTTTACACTGTTCTGTTTAAATGATGAACAACAAAATTTTATTATGAATAGACTGGAATTTCAATAAAGAAATTTTTTTGCATTTTTTTTGTTTCAATCATCCAAAATTTAACCATTGATATTTACAAGTTATCCCCCCTGGTTTATTGTTTTTTGCTTACTGGCAGGAGCAATAATAACTTTAATAATGTATCGTAAAAGTGTATTTGCAAAAGATAAACGATTATTTACATTTCCATTGTTTTTATTAATTATTTTCAGATTTTTAACAGTATCGTTATTGTGTTTTTTTCTCCTTTCTCCATTTCTTAAAAAACATTTTAAAAAAATAGAAAAACCTATCATTGTAATTGCTGTTGATAACTCAAAATCAATAATTTTTAATCAGGATAGTAATTTATATAAAAAATCTCTTATTCAAAAAATAAATAAACTCCAAAACAAGTTCAAGAAGAAATATAATGTAATTACATATTCGTTTGGTAATAAAACACAAAAAAATACATTATTAAATTTTACAGACCAAAGGACAAATTTCTCTGACTTATTTTCTAAATTATATGAACAAACCTACAACAAAAACCTTGGAGCAGTTATTATTGCCTCTGATGGTATTTATAATCAGGGAGGTGACCCGGTTTTAGATGCCAAAGACTTACTTTGCCCAATTTATACCATCGTTCTTGGCGATACATCCAGCAAACACGACATATTGATTAAAGACATAAATCATAATAGCATTGCATTTTTAGGCAATAAAATCCCATTTCAAATTAATATTGAAGCTTTTAAATTGTCTGGTGATATTGCTGAGTTAACAGTAAAAAATGAAAACAAAGTTTTATTCAGAGAATCATTAAACGTTAATTCAAATAGTTTTTTTCTTACAAAAGATGTGTATATAAATGCAGAAAAACCTGGTCTTCAAAAGTTTACAATAAGTATTTCTCCAAATAAAAAGGAAAAAAATATATTTAACAATACGAAAGAGGTTTTTATTGAAGTGTTAGAGCAAAAAAATAAAGTGATTTTAGTCGGAAATAGTCCTCACCCTGACATTTTGGCACTTAAAAATGCTCTTTTAAGTATAGGAAATTATAATATCAAAATGTTTTTAGCTTCTGACCTTCAAAACAATTTTGCAATGTTTGAATCAGAATGTACACAGGGGCAGGTAATTATTTTACATCAAATGCCTTCTGATGCTGGTATTTCACAAAGGTTAAATGAAATCATTTCAAACAGAAAATTACCAGTTTTATTTATCTTAGGATCACAAACATCTGTAACAGCATTTAATAAACTAAATGTAGGTCTTAAAATTGAGCAGTCAAAGAAAATTCTGGAAAATGCAGGCTGCTATTTTCCTGGAAATTTCACATATTTTAATTTACCTAATGGTTTAAGTCAAATTTCTGTTGAGTTTCCTCCTTTGACTGTACCTTACGGAAACTACAAATTTACAAGTGAAAACCAAATACTTTTTTATCAAAAAATTGGCAATATTAACACAAGTTATCCTTTAATATCCTTTGTTCAAAATCCTGATAAAAGGATTGGAATTATTTCAGGAGAAGGAATTTGGCGATGGAGAATGACTGAAAATAAAATTAATTCAAATGCTGAAAACTTTGATGCACTTATCAATAAAATGATACAATTTCTGTCGTTAAAAGAAGATAAAAGGTTTTTTAGAATCACAAACAATAGTTTTGTTTTTTATGAAGATGAACAAGTGGTTCTTAATGCTGAACTTTATAATAAAAGTTTTGAAACTGCTAAAAATGCAAAAATCAAACTTAGTTTGTATAACAAAGGAGCTAAAATAGCCACAATGCCATTTTATGAAACCGTTGAAGGTTATAGTGTTAATGCTGGATTCTTACCTTCGGGCAAATATCAGTTTATTGCTGAAACGAATTTTGATGGTAAAACTCATAAAATTCAAGGTGTTATTTTAGTAAAAATGACTGATCTTGAGTTTACCAATACTACTGCAAATTACAAGATGTTGCACAACCTCTCAACATTGAATGGTGGTAAAGTATTTTTTTTCAACCAAATTGATGAACTTGAAAAACATATATTAAATAGTAATCAAATAGAGCAAAAACTTGTTTTCAGCTATCAAACGAATGACCTGATTGATTTTAAGTTATTTTTTATTGTTCTGATTGTTTTTTTGTCAGTAGAATGGTTTCTTAGAAAATTTTATGGTAGTTATTAGTTTTTTTTAATAGAAATTTTATCCATTATTAAAAAAAATTTTTTTGTTAAAATAATTTTTAATTTCATTCGTTATTAAAGCAAATTGAGAAAAATGAAAAGCCTATGGATAATGGATACACATGGAAAGATGATGCTATTTTGTATAATTACAATGAGTTAGATATCGAAACAAGGATAACTCTATTAAAAATTGCATCAAAAAATAGAACGGTCAATCAAGAAGTTGAATCATTAAGAAAACTTAAAGAACTGTTAAGCCAATCTAATCTTACAATATCAGAAAATGTTGTTGAAAGGATAATGAAATTTAGTGCTTCCTTCGAAGGATTGAAAACATACTAATTTAGCTATATTTTTCTGCATAACTTTGCATTTCAATTTTAACAGTATATGCGGAAATTAAATATCGGAGTCATAGGAGATGCCGGAGTTGATCGTGAATCTTCAGTTTATCACCTCTCAATACGTTTGGGGACTATGTTGATTGACCATGGCTATCGGATTTTTTCAGGTGGAATGTCAGGTGTTATGGAAGCTATCGCAAAAGGTGCAAAACAATCAAAAAAATACAAGGAAGGAATGTGTATTGGCATCCTACCTACTTTTGATCCTCAAATATCAAATAAATATGTTGATGTTGTTATTCCTACCGGACTCGATACCTATCGTAATGCCATTGTAGCTAATTCTGATGTGGTAGTTGCTATTGGTGGCCGTGCAGGTACTTTGTCAGAAATTGCGTATGCATGGACTTTTAAAAGAATGATTATTGCATTTAATGTTGAAGGATGGAGTGGAAAGTTAGCTGACACAAGAATTGATGACCGTCAAAGAATACCATGGACAGGTGACAAAATATTTAAAGCTGAAGTTGAAAGTGATGTAATAAACTATATTTCAAAATATTTCAAACACTACAATATCCGCTACAAAGGTCTGTATTCAGCCTTGATAGAAAACAATTACGAGTTGTAAATTGGCAATGAAAGTCATTATTTATACCGATGGATCATCATTGGGCAATCCTGGGCCTGGCGGATGTGCTGCTATTTTAATATATGGTAACAAAAGGCTTGAGATTTCGAGAGGTTATAAAAAGACAACAAATAACAGGATGGAATTATTGGCTGTTATTCTTGCTCTTGAAGCTTTAAAAAAAGATAATTTAAATGTTATCATTTATAGCGACTCAAATTATGTTGTCAATGCAGTTGAAAAAAAGTGGGTATTTGACTGGGTAAAAAATGGTTTTAAAAAGAAAAAGAATGCTGACCTTTGGATGAAATTTCTGGAATTATATCATAAAAATAATATCTCATTACAATGGGTTGAGGCACATGCAGGAATTTTAGAAAATGAAAAATGTGATTTATTAGCAAAAAAGGCAGCTGAAAATCCTCTTTATCATGATGATGAATTTGAAAAATTAAGCTCATAGTATATTAAATGACGAAACTTAAAACAATTTTTATTTGTCAGAATTGTGGTGCAAATTCAGTGAAATGGCAAGGTAAATGCCCAATGTGTAATGAATGGAATACTTTTGCTGAAGAAATTATTCCCGACAAAAAAGAAACCTCCAAAAACACCATTAATAAAACTATCAACTTTGCTACCCTTGATAATCATGATTCAGATAACAATATACGTATTGAAATACCAGATAATGAATTAAATAGAATAATTGGTGGAGGGGTTGTTCCAGGTTCTGTTATTTTAATTGGTGGTGAACCAGGTATTGGAAAATCGACATTATTACTGCAAACAGCACTCAAACTTAAATATAAATCTTTATATATTTCAGGAGAAGAAAGTATAGGACAAATAAAAATGAGAGCGAGAAGAATAGGCATCCTGAATCCTGACTGTTATTTACTGACAGAAACTAACCTTGAAATTATCATTCAATTTATTCAGCAGATTAATCCGAAATTAATAATTATTGACTCAATTCAAACCATACAATCAGCTAATATTGACAGCCCTGCAGGAAGTCTGACACAAATCAGAGACTGCACTTCAAGACTATCTGATTTATCAAAAAACCAGCAAATTCCAATATTTTTAATAGGTCATATTACTAAAGATGGCTATCTGGCAGGTCCCAAATTGCTGGAACACATGGTAGATACTGTTTTATATTTTGAAGGAGAAAGAAATTATGATTATCGAATTTTGAGAACCATCAAAAACAGATTTGGATCGGTTTCTGACTTAGGAATTTATGAAATGCATGAAACTGGTCTGATTGAAATTTCAAATCCATCAGAAGTTTTACTTACACAAAGAAATGCTGACCTAAGCGGTATTTCAATTGCTGCCATGCTTGAAGGTATGCGTCCAATATTGATTGAATTACAAGCACTTGTCACTCAATCGTATTATGGAACACCGCAAAGAAACAGTACAGGTTTTGATTATAAAAGGCTGTCAATGCTTATTGCAGTTTTAGAAAAAAGAGCTGGATTAAAGATGATTTCCAGAGATGTATTTTTCAATGTTGCTGGAGGACTGAAAATTAATGATACAGCAACTGACCTGGGAATTATCATCGCATTGGTATCTTCATTTTTCGATACACCGGTAAGCAATCATATTTGTTTTGCAGGAGAAATAGGACTGAGTGGTGATATACGCCCTATTCGCCAACTTGATAAAAGAATTAATGAAGCTGAAAAGCTGGGCTTCAATACAATCTATGTTTCATCTTATAATAAAATATCAGGAAAACTAAGTAAAAACATTCAGATTGTTGGATTTGAAAATGTAATTCAGGTAATAAATCAGTTATTTAAAAACAGATGAAAATTTCTTTTTTCATATTAACCTTTTTTTTTATGATTTTGTACCCTGTTTATAGTCAAACTCAGCATATAAATATCGAAAATAATAAAATTGATGATCAAAATTTATTCGATTATAACATATTTCCTGATAGCAGTTTATTTGAACGAATTGACAGTGAAATAAGCTACTTCCAAAAATATCCAATTAAATTAAAAGCAAATAAACCCTTCAATCAAAGTTTCATTTTCATACTTTGTGTTTTTCTAATTTTTATTGTTATCTTAATTCGAATAATAAACCCTGAATACTTAACAGATATTTTTCAGGGATTATTTAACAGTGAATTACTAATTGATAATTATCAGAGAAAAGGTAAAAGAATACTCCTATTAATTAATAATCTAATTCTTGAGATAGTTTTTATAACTTCGTTTTCAATGCTTATTTATTTTTTAATTCTACCTGAAATATTTTCCTCACTGGCAATTACTATTTTTTTTGTATCTATTTGCTATGTCATTCAGGTGTTATTAGTTTCAATATTCTATCGGGTATTTTTTGGTACGCAAACAAATAATCTCCACTTGCTAAATATTCTGAATTACAACAGAATGATAGGATTAATATTAACCCCTTTAATATTTCTGACATTATTTTCAGATCCACCTTTGAATTTAATTTTATTAGGTACAATAAAACTTATGTTGATCATTATAATAGCATACAGGTTATTAAGAAATTTTTTAATAATTAAAAGATTTAATGCTGCAAATTTTTTCTACATTTTATTGTACCTTTGCGTCTTCGAAATAACTATTTATTTAGTTATTTTAAAGGAATCAGGAGTGTTTAAATAAATAAAAGACGTAAAATTGAGAATAAAAAATATTTTGTTATCTCAACCTGAACCAAAGGACGAGACATCACCATTTCAGGATTTGTGCGATAAATATAATGTAAAAATCACTTATCGCAAATTTATAAAAGTTGAACAGGTTCCTTCTCTGGATTTTTTAAAAGAAAGAGTAAGAATACTTGATCATACTGCTGTAATAATGACAAGCAGAACTGCAATAGAAAACTTTTTCAGAATTTGTAAAGAAACAAGAATTGATCTTCCTGCGGAAATGAAGTTTTTTTGCACCAGTGAAGCCTATGCTCTTTATCTTCAAAAATTTACCACCTATCGAAAACGAAAAATCTTCTTTCCAAAAACAAAAGATAGAACTATTGAAGAACAAATCCTGAAACATAAAGAAGATAAGTATTTGATTCCTTGTTCAAATATTTCAAACAATGAAATTTCAGATTTCCTAGACAAAAATAAAATTAAATATACAAATAGTACTTTATACCGGACTGTTTCAAGCGATCTTTCCGATATTGACATTTACAACTATGATATTCTTGCTTTTTTCAGTCCTGCTGGTATTAAATCTTTGGCTGAAAACTTTCCAAATTTTATTCAGGGTGATATTAAAATAGCAGCTTTAGGAGAAAATACTTGCAAAGCTGTTATTGATGCTGGCCTCAGACTGGATATTGAAGCACCGTCACCTCAGGCACCATCCATGAAGATGGCATTAGAACAGTTTATTAAGAATTATAATAAATAATAAATCTTTTTAATAGTTTTGCATCATTAAAAACAATTTTTTTATCTTGCATTCGTTTTAACTCCTGATTATTCAGGGTTTTTATGGGTTTTAAGATAATAACGTTATGAGAATTAAGTTAATAATTCGTTCATTTACATCTGTTGCGGTATTTTCTTTTTGTATTTTTCAAACAGTTTTTGCCCAACAGGACCCGATGTACACTAATTATATGTTTAATAAATTGGTGTTCAATCCTGCTTTTACCGGTTCAAATCCTGAATATATTTCAGTTACTTTTTTGTATCATAACCAATGGCTTGGATTTGGTGGTGATGATGAATTTCAGGGAATAGCTCCTCAAACTCAGACTTTTAGTATTCATTCTCCTATTCCAAATGTTAATTTTATTGGCGGAGCAGGTCTGTATATTATTAGTGATAAACATGGTTTTGAAGAACGTACTACTGCAGACATTACATTATCTTTTAAAAAATACTTTTCTTTTGGTACATTTCAGGTGGGTGTCAATGCTGGTGGGGTGCAAAGTTTTGTTGATGGGAACTGGAAACCACCAGATCCTACTTTACCTGACCCAGATATTCCTCCTAGTGGTGCAACAGATATGAAACCAGATTTAGGCGCTGGTATCTATTTCTTTACTACAAACAGATTTTATTTTGGTATTTCAAGTCAACACTTATTAGGAGGCAATTTCAGTTATGGAGGAGCAACAAATGAATTGGTACGTCAATCATATTTTACAGCTGGATATAATTGGATTTTAGCTTCTAACCCTGACCTTGAAATTCAGCCATCGATTTTATATAAAATAGATAAAGCAAAAAAACAATTAGATTTAAATGTTAATGCATTTTATAAAAATAAATTTTATGGTGGAATTAGTTTAAGGCAGGGAAATCCTACGTCAAACATATCTGTTTTAATGGGCATGAGGATATCGCCAAAATTAACATTTGGATATTCTTATGATCTTACTACTAACAAAATTGGAAATTACAGTTCAGGTTCTCATGAAGTGGTAATAAATTATATTTTCAAAATTAAAACCAGAGAGAGGATAGAAATTCCAAATATTATTTGGACGCCTCGATATTTGAGGCCATAAATTGTGGATAACTAAAAATGAAAATGTTAATAAAATATTGTCTTAAGACTTCAAGATATAATAATTACAAATTAATTTCGTTTATATTTGCACATTATTAATTAAAATTTATAAATTTGCCGATTGATTAATTATCAACAACATGAGATATTTAAAAGACTTCAGGCTGTTTGTACTTGCATCTATCTCGCTGGCACTCTTGCTACAAAGTTGTGGCCTTAACAATACTAAGGGACAACTTGTCGGAGTTCAGGGGAGAATGATATGGAACCATCCTCAACCGTATGGTACGGTTAATATCCCAACGGGTACTTTCCACATGGGACAGAGTGATGAGGATGTTATATATGCCCTCACCAGTCGTCCGATGCAGGTCACTATTCAATCATTCTTTATGGATGACACTGAAATTACCAACAATGAGTACCGACAGTTTGTTCACTGGGTACGTGACTCTATAGCCAGAAAAACACTTGGCGATGCTTGGGTTATGGAAAACGCTAACGGTGATGAGTATATTAATTGGAAAACAAGACTAGACTACGAACTCCCTGAAATCAGAGAAAATCTTGCTACTATGTATTATCAGGGAACCGAAGTTTTTGAAGGTGACCTCTATGAATTTGATGTACGTAAGTTTATTTATGAATACCAATGGTTTGATTTGCATGAGGCATCAAAAAGAGAGTATTACGAAAACAACCGAAAGGGAAATCCTACTTCAAGAGATAAATTTATCAGAAACGAAACGGTCAGAATCTATCCAGATACTTTATGTTGGATCAGAGATTTTACATATGCTTTCAACGATCCTTTAACACAGTTGTATTTCTTTCACCCTGGATATGATGAATATCCAGTTGTTGGTGTTTCATGGAAACAGGCAAAAGCATTCTGCTATTGGAGAACTAAGTATTTAAATGATTATTACAAATCTATTGGAATGCCCAAAGTTAATGACTTCAGATTGCCAACAGAAGCTGAGTGGGAATATGCTTCCAGGGGTGGCAGAGACTTTAGCCCCTATCCTTGGGGAGGCCCTTATTTAAGAAACAGTAAGGGTTGTTTCCTTGCCAATTTTAAACCATTACGTGGCAACTATTCTGAAGATGGTGGATATTATCCTGTTAGGGTAACATCTTATTTTCCTAACGATTATGGTTTATATTGCATGGCAGGTAATGTCAGCGAGTGGTGCGATAATGCCTATGATGAAGGCATTAATAGCGTTATTCATGATATGAATCCATACTATTATCGCGATGTGCTTGAAGACAATCCTAATGGAACATTAAAACGTAAATCAATACGTGGAGGTTCCTTTAAAGATGTTGGTTACTGGTTACAAAACGGTACAAGGACTTTTGAATATCAGGATACTGCCAAAGCTTATGTAGGATTCAGATGCGTAATGACTTATATGGGTCGTTCCATGAAAGATAAAAACTCTAATTATTAATATTTTTTAACTTATTAAATTAATTTTAACCTAAAAATTGCAAAAAGATGGCAAAGGCAAAAAAAGCAAAACAATCGGGAAGTTTTTTACAAAGTAGAGCATTTAAATCATTCATGGCAAAATTGTATGGATGGGGAGCTGCTGTCGTAATTCTCGGTGCACTATTTAAAATTCAACACTGGAAAGGTGCTGGCGTTATGTTGACATTAGGCCTGTCAACTGAGGCATTTATTTTCTTCTTATCAGCATTTGATGTTCAAAAGGAATTCAACTGGGCAAAAGTATATCCTGAACTCATAGAATCAGAAGAAGAAGAAGGACAGGCTCCCAAAAAGTCTGTTTCAAGTGAAATTGAAAAAATGCTGGAAGAAGCAAAAATTGACACAATTACTGTCAGACGTTTAGGCGAAGGAATGAATAAACTTGCTACTAATGTTGATGGCTTAAAAGATGTGTCTAATGCTGCAGTTCTTACAAATGAATATGCCAATAAATTACAAACAGCTTCTACTAGTTTGGATAAAATAAATGATTCTTATGGCAAAGCTGCTGAAGCAATGACATCACTTTCTGAAGCATCATCTTCATCAAAAGAATATTTTGACCAAATTAAACTCGCTACTTCAAATTTGACATCATTGAATGCAGTTTATGAACTCGAACTTACTGAACAATCAAAACATAAAGATGTAATGAGCCAATATCAGGAAAAACTTGGTGATGTTCTAACAAATTTATCTGATGTTGGATCAATATCAGTCCAGATTAAAGAAGGATTCTCAAAATTAAATGAAAATCTAACAGGACTCAATAATATTTATGGCAATATGTTAAGTGCTATGTCCTATCGTGGCTAGTATTAAAAATCTTTAGTTAACTATTAAAGTTTAATAATTATGTCAGTAGGAAAAACCAACCCGTTACGCCAGATGATGATTAATATGATGTATCTGGTATTAACGGCATTGCTTGCACTTAATGTGTCTGCGGAAATTCTCCTTGCTTTTAAAACTGTCAATGATGGTATGCTCAAAACCATAACTGCCATTGATAATCAGGAAAAAGCAATTATGGAGAGTTTTAAAAAGTTGATGGAAACATCAAAAGAAGCTGCCATTTATCAGGCAAAAGCTGTTGAAGTAAACAAAGCATGTGATGCTCTGTGGTTATATATTGAAAACCTTAAACATGCTGTTGTTGAGGAAAGCGGTGGCATGGAATGGAAAGAAAAAGAAAAAGACAGTGCATATAAAAACATGAAAGACCTTGAAAGTGTTACCCGAATGATGGTTAACTACAACAGAGGTAATCTTCTTCAGGATGAAATTGGTAAAACGCGTGCAAAAATTGAGGAAATTGTAAAAAGTGTTCCAAACATAAAAAATAACTGGGAAGGTTTCGAACAAAAAATTCTAATTAAAAAAGAAGAAGCAAAAACCCCTGGTAAATCATGGGCACAAGAGCGTTTCACAATGGTTCCGGTTATAGCATGTGTTACACTTCTTACCAAAATCCAATCAGACGTTCGTACAACACAACAAAATGTTAATGCTGAACTTATCAATCAAATTGGTAAATTAGACTTCAAGTTCAATACACTAATTCCTGTTGTAAAAGTAACAACAGGTAAAAGTGCTGTTGCTGTTGGCGAGAAATATGAAGCTGAAATTTTATTAGCTGCTTATGACTCAAATCAACAGCCGGAAATATTTTTAAATGGAAGACCACTTGAAGTTAAAAATGGTAAAGCTACTTATACGGGTACCACCGGTCAGCAAGGTTCATATAAGATGAATGGTGAAATTGTTGTAACCAATAAATCTACCGGACAAAAAACAAAATATCCTTACGAGTTAGCATATGATGTTTTTAATGCCCCTGCAATTATTTCACCTACAAAAATGAATGTTATCTATATGTCAATAGATAACCCATTTTCAATTTCAGTTCCTGGATTCCGCCCAACAGATGTTATTGCTACGTTATCAACTGGTATGGGAGGAGCTCTTACCCCAGTTGCAGGAAAGCCAGGTGATTTTACAGTCAATATTCATGAGCCAAAAGGTGTTACAAAATTAGAAAATGCAATTATTAATGTTAGTGTGAAACTTCCTGGTGGAGGAGTTAAAAATGCTGGAAAAGGTGAATTTCGTATTAAAAAAGTACCAGCTCCTGTAATATACCTTGGAGCAAGAAATGGTGGTGAAATTTCAGTAGCTGAATTACGTACAATTAACAATGTTGTTGCAAGGCTGGAGAATTTTGCTTTTGATTTACAATACAAGGTAACCAGATACAAATTTGTTTATCAGCCAAAAAGAGGCGGTAACTCAACATCAAAGGATGTTCAGGGAAGTGTTATTCCACAGGATATTAAAGGGTTGATGCAATCACCAGGCGCTGGGGATATGTTTATTTTCTATAATGTTTATGCAGAAGCACCAGGTATTGGAAATAAAATGCTACCAGGGCAGGTTGTTTTAATTATTAAATAAATTGATAGCCATGATAAAAACAGGTTTCAATAGGATAAATCACATTGCAATTGCAACATTAATTGTTGCATTTACATTGATATCATCTGTTGCACAATCACAAACAGAGTATGGTGATTTTACTTATGAAAAGAAGTTCATTAAAGAAAGAGCTGTTATTCCTTATCCACCTTTACGTGAAGCTGATGTTATGTTAATGTGGAGAATTCACAGAATAATTGACTCAAGAGAAAAAATGAATGTCATAATGAAATGGCCTAGAAGCCCTTTTTATCGTATTATTTATGAATCAGTTACGCAGGGATATGGAAGTGCTCCATTAACTGCATACAAAAATGATTCATTGATTGCATTTTATACTGCAGAAGAAATTTTAAAATTAGGTGGTGAAGAAGAAGCAATTCAATATTATCCTGATCCTGAAAACTATCCTGATTATTATATTGACTCAGTGGTTATTAATCCTTTCCGACCTGAAAAAATTGTCAAATACAAAATCATGGAAGATTATATTTTTGACAAGCAAAGATCATTATTTTTCTGGAGGATTATTGCTATTGCACCTATGTTTCAACCAAAAGCGGGTGGTATTCAGCTTGCTGAACAAGAAATGTTTTGGGTAAAATGGGAGGACTTTAAACCCATCTTACTTAATCAGGAAATCTTTAATAGGCATAACGATGCAATGCGTATGAATTATCTTGATTGGTTTGAGCATCGTATGTTTACAAGCTATATAACTAAACAATCAAATGCATTTGACAATGCTATTACAGATTTTGCTGAATTTAAGTCAGATCCTTTTGCTGCAATTCTTGAATCAGAAAAGATTAAAGAAAATTTATTTTTCTTTGAGCACGACCTCTGGGAGTGGTAATAAAAAATAGTATTTAATTATAATGAGGGGTTTGGTTTCAAACCCCTCTTTTATTTATAAATAGTTTGATTTCTTTCAGGTCCTACTGAAATAATATTAACATTACATTTAATTTCATGCTCAATAAATCTAAGATATTGCTTAAAATTATCGGGTAATAGATTGTAATTTTTAATATCAGAAATATCATCACTCCAACCTTCGAAACGCCTGAAAACTGGAGAACAATTTACGTTGTAATAAATATCAGAATAGGTAAGATTATCATTAAACCCGTTACTGTATTTGGTGCAAATATTAATTTCTTTTAAACCACTTAATACATCAGGTTTTGTAATAACTAATTTATTTACACCATTTAGCATGCATGAATATTTTAATGCTACCATATCAAGCCAACCACATCGTCTTTGTCTTCCCGTTGTTGAACCATATTCAAATCCTTTTTCAGTCAGGTATTTGCCGATTTCATTTTTTTGTTCAGTCAGAAACGGACCCTCTCCAACACGTGTTGTATAAGCTTTAAAAACTCCATAAATATTATCTATTTTTTTTGGACTTAAACCCAAACCTGTGCATGCACCTGCTGCAATGGTTGAAGATGAAGTAACATACGGATAGGTGCCAAAATTAATGTCTAATAGTGTACCTTGAGCACCTTCTATAAGCACATTAGCTTTATTATCTATTTGATGATTCAAAAATAATTCAGTATCGGAAATTTTAAATTTACTTATAAATTCAATTGCTTCAAACCACATCTCTTCTTCATTTTCTGATAAGGCAATCCTGCTTTCGTCTAATATTGTAAAATGTTTATCTTTAAGTACATTGAATTTTTGTTTGAAGTCTTTATCAGTAATTGTTCCAATTCTTAAACCAACTCTACCTATTTTGTCCTGATAGGTTGGTCCGATACCTTTTAAAGTTGAACCTATTTTAGAAGTACCTTTTTTTTCCTCAAAAAATGAATCAAGATATTTGTGAGACGGTAATATCAAATGTGCATTTCTTGATATAACAACATTATCAAAAGGATTAAGCCCTTCTGCAATGACAATTTCGGCTTCTTTTTTAAAAACTACAGGGTCTATCACCATTCCACTACCAAGAATGTTAATGGCATGCGGATGAATGACACCGGAAGGTAATGTGTGAAAAACAAACTTTTTATTGTTTATTAATAATGTATGACCTGCATTGGGGCCTCCCTGGAAGCGTGCAACTATATTGTATTTAGGACTTAAAAGGTCAATAATTTTTCCTTTGCCTTCATCACCCCATTGTAATCCTACGAGAATATCTACTGACATTAATAACTGTTTTGTTTAATTTGAAAAGGAACAATCTATTTAACAGATTTTTTCCCGAAAAGTGTAAAAGAATAATGAGTTATATTAAAACCATACTGTTCTCCAATGCTTTTAACAATGTCGTAGATTCGTGAGTCCTGAAATTCAATAACGTCCTGATTTTCAAGATTAATAATATGGTCATGCTGATTTGCACCATATGCTTTTTCGTATGAACCAGCTTTGTTGCCAAAGCTATGTTTAACAATCAGACCACATTCCAATAGCAAATCAATAGTGTTGTAAATGGTTGCCCTACTGATATGATAATTCTTGTTTTTTAATGTAAGATATAATGTTTCTACTTCAAAGTGCTCTTCTATGGAATATATTTCAAACAAAATGTCGTATCTTCCTTGTGTTTTTCTATAGTTTTGAACTCTAAGATAGTCGGTAAAAATTTCACGTACTTCTTCGTAAATGTCTTTTTTTGATTTTTTCATTAAAGCAAAATTTTAATGGTTCAAAATTAGTAAAAAGAAATAATCTGAATAAATTTTTTTACGATTCTAAATAACTTTCTCATCAACATGAAAACGACTGACACTGTCCATTCCATCAATTGCTTTTAATTTTTCAATAAGTGAGTCTAAATATTGGGTATCATAAATATTAACAACAATTTTTCCTTCAAATGCACCTGCAGTTGAAGTGGCAGTAATTGACTTCATATTAATTTCAAATTGATTAGAAATAATTTCAGTAATTGACCTCAGCATTCCTACATTATCGAGTCCTCGAAAGGAAATACCAACTGGGAAAAACTCCAATTTTTCTGATCTTTTTTGAGTCCAAACAGCATCAACAATTCTAAAACCATAGCTTGACATTAATTTAATACCATTTGGACAACTTGTACGATGGATAATGATTCCCTCACCTACTGAAGAAAACCCAAATATTTCGTCACCGGGTATAGGGTTGCAACATTTTGCTAAATTATATGCAACATCCGATTCTCCACCAACCATTAAAATATCGCCTTTTTTGGGTGAATTGTCACCGGCTTTTTTTATTGAAACTCCACCAAGTTTAAGAATTTTAAATGCATTATTTAAATCAGCATGGTCAATAAAATTCCCACCGATTTGATATAATAACTCCTCAGTTGAGCCTATCTGGAAGTAATCAACTAAAGTATTTATTGAAGCATTAAAATCAATGTTCTGAATTTCAAATTTTTTCTTCAGTAGCAAGCGTCCTTTTTGTGCAATTTCTTTTCTTTCTTCTTTTAAAATTTGTTTGATTCGGGAAATTGCTTTGGCAGTATTAGCAAATTCAAGCCATTCATTTTTAACCTGAATCTTTTTTGATGTTAGAATTTCAACCTGATCACCATTTTGCAATACATAATTAAGAGCAGCAAGCTTATTATTAACTTTTGCCCCAATACAGTGAATTCCAATGTCTGTATGAATATGAAATGCAAAATCTAAAACTGTTGATTTTGCTGATAGAACCTTTAAATCTCCTTTGGGTGTAAAAACATAAACTTCATGTGAAAAGAGATTCATTTTAAATTCGTCAAAAAATTCAATAGCAGAACCTTCCTGACTAGATAGAATATCGCCCACTTGTTTTATCCAGTCGTCAAGGGCTGAGTCGATTGAAATGTTTTGTTTTTCTTTATATTTCCAGTGTGCTGCATATCCTTTTTCAGCAATTTCATCCATTCTTTTTGAACGTATTTGTATTTCAACCCAACGCCCAGCTGGACCCATTACAGTGGTATGCAACGATTCATACCCATTTACCTTAGGTGTTGAAAGCCAGTCACGTAAACGGTCGCTATTTGGTTTATAAAAATCTGTTAGAATAGAATAAATACGCCAGCACACAGCTTTTTCATCAGGGGAGTTTTCTATGATTATTCTGATGGCAAAAAGATCATATACCTGTTCAAATTCAATCGTACGATTTTTCATTTTTTTATAAATCGAATACTTCGATTTGAACCTTGCCTTATACTCATATTTAATGTTATTTTTATCAAGCACTTCCTGAATAGGTTTCATAAACGTTTTAACAAACCTGTTCAACTGAATATTGAATGCATTGATTTTTGAATCCAGCTCCTGATAAATATGAGGCTCTGTGTATTTTAAAACCAAATCTTCTAATTCACTTTTTATGGAAAACAAACCTAAACGATGTGCTAAGGGGGCAAATAATTCAATAGTTTCGGATGCAATTTTTAACTGTGTTTGTTTCGAAACAGCATCCAGGGTACGCATATTATGAAGCCTGTCTGCAATTTTTATCAATATTACCTGAAGGTCCTCAGACATGGTAAGAAGAATTTTTCTGAAATTTTCTGCTTGCATGCTGGGTGTATGGCCAATAAAACCACTGATTTTTGTTAAACCATCAATAATTTTTGCTACTTTTAAGCCAAAAATACCTTCAATTTCATCAAGAGAAACATCTGTATCTTCAACGACATCATGTAATAGAGCGCAAACTATGGCAGTTGTACCCATTCCCATTTCTTTTGAAACAATTATTGCAACTGCTAAAGGATGAAAAATGTACAATTCTCCTGATTTTCTTCTGACATCACTATGAGCATTCCATGCAAAATTAAAAGCTTTCCGAATAGTTTTCTTTTCATCAGTAGAAATGTTATGCCCGCAAGATTTTAATAATGTCCGGTAAGTATTCCTTATTTGAATATTTTCTTGAGACGTATCTGTTGTCATACCATTTCCTTTATAAAACAATAAAATTGCTTTACAACATATTATTCAAAAATAATGATAGTTTGAAACAATATTCAATCATAATGCCTAATTATCAAACTCAGATTGTTGAAAAGAAATGATGTAAAGACAATCAAATTATAAGTTGTTCATTATTAATATTCAAGTAAATTTGCACTTCGAAAAAAAAATGAGTATACGTAAAATAACAAATCATTAAGCCATGAAAAATAAAGGCACAATAACATTTTTTGCAATCGCATTGGCAGTTGTTTCATTATTTCATATTTCCTTTACTTTAAGGACCTATTTAATTGAAAAAAAGGCAAAAAATATTGCAAATGGAGATAAAGTTGCAGAACAGGCATATCTTGATTCTATTTCATATAAAACTGTTTACAATGTTTTATTAAAAAAATACACTTATGCAGAGTGTAAAGAAAGGGAATTGAATCTTGGTCTTGACCTTCAGGGTGGAATGCATGTTGTTTTAGAGGTAAAAATTGAAGATTTATTGATAGAACTATCAGGCAATAATCAGGAAAAGGACTTTGTGAAAGCAATAGCATTAGCAAAGAAAAAACAGGAAAATAGCCAGAAAGATTTTATTAGTCTTTTTGATGAATCATTAAATGAAATTAACCCAAATGTTAATATTGCTACCTTCTTTGCTACTTTAAATAATAAAGATGAGATAACCCTTGGTGCTTCTCATGATAAGGTTATCGCATTTTTACGAGATAAGAGTAAATCAGCTTTGGAAAGTACATTCCAGATTTTGCGTAAGAGAATTGATAAATTTGGTGTAACTCAGCCAAACATTCAACTTCTTGAAGGTACAGAAAGGATATTAATTGAGCTTCCTGGTGTTGATGATCCTGATCGTGTGAGAAAACTATTACAAGGCACAGCAAGATTGGAATTTTGGGCTACCTATGAAAATAAAGAAGTTTTACCATATTTTGAGGAAGTTAATAAAATTCTTAGCCAGAAACAAAGCATAACTAATGATTCTGTTACAACAAAAGGTGAAGTAAAAAAGACAGATAAAAAGGATGATTTCTTTAAAAAACCTACTAGTGCAGCAAAAACAACAACAGAAAAAGTGGATGACAAAAATGTTGTAGCAACAAAAAAAGACACAGTAAAGAAAGATTCAAGTAAAAAAGACAGTACTGATATGGCAAATCTGTCAGAAGAAGAGTTTACAAAAAAATATCCTCTTTATCGCTACCTTGCTCCTGCTGTTAACCGTACAGATAAAGGGACATATTATGTAGATGGCCCGGTAATAGGAACTGCTTTTTTCTATGATACTCAAAAAGTTAATGCATACTTAGATTTACCTGAAGTAAAAGCAGTTTTACCCGGAGAATTAAAGTTTGCATGGACTGCAAAAGCAATAGATAAAAGTAACTCTATTTATCAATTAATTGCATTAAAAATAACTACTCTTGATAAAAAAGCACGTTTGGATGGTTCGGTAGTGACAAATGCCAGAGTTGATATTTCACCGTTAGGAGAAAGAGAAGTTTCATTAAGCATGAACAACGAAGGTGCAAAAATCTGGGAAAAAATGACAGAAGAAAATGTCCAAAGAAGTATTGCTATTGTTCTGGATGGTCTGGTCAGGTCTTTTCCAAGAGTAAATGATAAAATTTCAGGAGGAAATTCACAAATAACAGGAGGTTTTACTCAGGAAGAGGCACAGGACCTTGCTAATATACTTAACTCAGGCAAGCTTCAAACAGGTGTTCAAATCATTGAAGAGGCTATTGTAGGGCCATCGCTTGGTAAAGAATCAATTAGTAATGGCCTTTTATCTATTTTATTTGGGTTTATAGGTATTGTTCTCTTTATGTTGTTTTATTACAACAGAGCTGGTTGGGTTGCCAACCTTGCCTTGTTTACCAATGTATTTTTTATAATTGGAATACTGTCATCACTTGGCGCAGCTTTAACTCTTCCTGGTATTGCAGGTATAGTGCTTACAACAGGGATGTCTGTAGATGCTAACGTACTTATTTATGAAAGAATAAGGGAAGAATTACGACATGGAAAGGGGGTTCGGCCTTCATTACGGGATGGATTCAAAGCGGCTTATTCTGCAATAATTGACAGCAACCTTACTACTTTGATCGTTGGAATTATTTTATTAATATTTGGTACTGGTCCGGTTTATGGTTTTGCAGTTGTTTTAAGTATTGGTATTCTTACTTCTATGTTTACTGCAATTTTAATTTCAAGAATTATTTTCGAAAATCAGTTAAACAAAGAAAAGAAAGTTAATTTTGGAAACCGATTTACAGAAAACTTATTTAAAAACACCCATATTGACTTTGTTGGAATTCGTAAGTATGGCTATATTATTTCAATAGTTTCAATAATAATAGGTATTATTTCATTGTCAACTCGTGGATTAGATTTTGGTGTTGATTTTAAAGGGGGATATTCTTATGTTGCTAGATTTGACAAAGATGTTAAAACAAATGAAGTTACAGCTAACTTTAGAAAACTGTTGGGGATAGCACCTGAGGTTAAAACATTTGGGCAAAACAACCAGATAAAAATCACCACTGATTACATGATTGATGATCGTTCAGAAAATGCTTCAGAAAAAGTGGAAGCAAAAATTAAAGAAGGACTCTCAATGATCAAAGACAATAAATTTGAAATTTTAAGTCGTGAAAAAGTTGGACCTACCGTAGCCGATGACATGAAGAAGAATTCATTACTGGCTATCTTTTATTCATTAATAGGTATTTTTATTTATATATTCTTCAGATTTAAAAAATGGCAGTATGGACTGGCTGGTGTAATATGTTTGTTTCATGATGTATTTCTGATAATCACTGTATTTTCACTATTTAAAGGAATTCTGCCATTTTCATTATCAATTGATCAATCTATCATTGCTGCCTTGCTGACTATTATTGGTTATGATATCAATGATACTGTTGTGATTTATGACCGAATAAGGGAAAAAATGGCAATCAATAAACACAAACCCATTTATAGTGTCATTAATGAAGCTATCAATGAAACAATAAGCAGAACTATTATTACTTCATTCACAGTATTTTTAGTGCTTATCATCTTATTTATCTTTGGTGGTGAAGTAATTAGAGGATTTTCATTTGCTTTGTTATTTGGTGTGGTTTTAGGTGCTGCTTCTTCTATATTTGTTGCAACACCATTGGTTATTGAGTTTAGCAGAAAAGAATGGAAAAGAACAAAAGCCTTACAAGGGTCAATGGAATCATGAAAAGATTTTTAAGTACTTTTTTCTTGATATTGTTTTTCTTATTTTGTCAGGAAAACAATTTATGGTCAATAAATAATAACCCCAAAAAGAAAGTTTATGAAGTGGTTAAAATAACAACTGATTATGGTATTATTTTGATCTGGCTTTATGATCAAACACCCTTGCATAAAGAGAATTTTATTAAACTGACAAAGGAAGGGTATTTTAATGGAACCACTTTTCATAGAGTGATAAAGAACTTTGTAATTCAAGGTGGAGATCCGAACTCTAAAGATACTGATACTTTAAATGATGGCCAGGGAGGCCCTGATTATACCATACAGCATGAAATAAAACCAGATGTTTTAAAACATATATATGGTGCAGTAGGTGCTGCTCGTGAAGGAGATAATATTAATCCGGATAAAAGGTCAAGTGGTTCACAGTTTTATATTGTAATTAATAAAAAAGGCACACCTCATCTGGATGGGGGATATACAGTTTTTGGAATTGTTATATCAGGTATGGAGGTTGCAGAAAAAATAGCTGATCAACCTAAAAACAAAGTTAATAACCGACCTTTCAGAGACATAAAGATGACAGTAGAAATTGTAAATCTTAATGCTAAACAGTTATTAAAAAAATATAAATTTGCAGTACCAATAACATAAAGGGACGTTAGCTCAGTTGGTTCAGAGCACTTGCTTGACAGGCAAGGGGTCACTGGTTCGAGCCCAGTACGCCCCACTTAAAAAAGGCTTAAGGTTTGCTGTTCTTAAGCCTTTATTTTTTTAAAATAAATTTTCCCTTTTTTCATTGTAATTTAATTACATACTATGGATAATTTCTTTATAAATCCTTTAACTTTCAGTTACTATTAATATGGAATTAATAATTATTTTAATTTTTATTGCTGGTTATATTACTATAGCCTCAGAAAATTTTATTAAATTAAATAAAGCAGCATCAGCTTTAATTACCGGTGTGCTTTGTTGGACAGTTTTAATTTTGAATTCATCCGACTACCAACTTGTCTCAGCAGAACTTACTCATCATTTAGGAGAACTTTCAGGTATTTTATTTTTTCTGCTTGGGGCTATGACTATTGTTGAACTTATAGATGCTCATGATGGTTTTGAAATCATAACTAAAAGAATTAAACAAAAAGATATTAGAAAATTATTATGGATAATTGCATTTATTTCCTTTTTTCTTTCAGCCATTTTAGACAATCTGACTACAACCATTGTTATGATTTCTTTGCTTCAAAAGCTTATTAAAGATCATAAAGAACGGTTGTTTTTTGCAGGTATTGTAGTGATAGCTGCCAATTCGGGCGGTGCATGGTCTCCTATTGGTGATGTTACAACAACAATGCTTTGGATTGGAGGACAAATTACTACATGGAATATTATTAAAGTATTACTGTTCCCCAGCTTGGTATCATTGCTAGTTCCCCTGATTTTTTTAAGCTTTATTTTAAAGGGAAAGATAGAAAGACCAGTGAATGAAATGATAAAACAAGAAAAAACATTACCAGAAAAGCAACAATTATTTGTATTAATCCTTGGAATCATTATTCTTATTATGGTTCCTGTTTTTAAAACTTTGACACACCTTCCTCCTTATATGGGTATTCTTTTAGGTTTGGGTATTTTATGGCTGTTCACTGAAATTATTCATAGCAAAAAAGATGAAGATGATAAACACTTTTTATCTGTTGTTTATGCTTTGCGTAAAATTGATACACCCAGTATTTTATTTTTTCTTGGGATACTTTTAAGCATTGCAGCATTACAATCTTCAGGTATCCTAACCGGATTGGCACAATGGTCTTCAGATCATCTTCAAAATGAAAGTATTAAAGTAATGATGATTGGATTATTATCATCAATAGTTGATAATGTGCCTCTGGTGGCTGCTGCTCAGGGAATGTATGATCTAGCTCAATACCCTACCAATCACTTTTTCTGGGAGTTTTTAGCTTATTGCACTGGAACTGGTGGTAGTATTCTGATTATCGGTTCAGCAGCAGGTGTGGCGGCTATGGGAATGGAGAAGATTAATTTTTTCTGGTATTTGAAAAAAATTAGCTGGATTGCCCTATTGGGTTATTTTTCTGGTGCCTTCATGTATATTATTCAAGCCCGATTTTAATACCTTATTAAAATACTCAACCATTCAATCTGATTCATACCGAAATCAGTAATATATTATTTTAACTCAGCTTAGCCTACAGCTAATTGAAAATTTGATAAATTTTAGAGTTATTATAGTTAACCCGGATACAGAAAATTATTCTATACAATTTCATGCTTTTTGTTGATAAATTTGCAAAAGAATAAAACTGTTTTGAAAAGAATAAAAGCTATATTTTTAGTGATTGTTTTGGTTTTTCCTTTCTGGGGGTTTTATTTTTTTCTGAATCATGAGATTCATCAAACGCGTAAGCAGGTTAAACGGTATATTATTTCAGGACTTGACAAAGAACAACTCTGCAAGCTTACTTTCTCGATAAATGGAGTTAATAATCTGATTAAATGGAAACATAATAAGGAGTTTGAATACAAAAATGTTATGTATGACATTGTTTTTAAAGAAACTCATAATGATAGTATATCATATTGGTGCTGGAAAGACAATGAAGAAACAAAGTTACGATATAGTCTGGATAAATTGGTAGCCAGAACCATGAATGATAATGATAGTAAAAGTTCACAATCACAGAGAATCAATGATTTTTTAAAAATCCTTTACTATCATTCTTTTTCTAATAGTAAGAATGAAATAAATGGTATTCTGAAGTTTAATTATCCAGAATTATCTGATAATTATATCTCAGTTGTATTAAATCCTCATAGTCCTCCCCCTAAAGCAAGTTAAGCCTCATATTAATTGCTACGTTGAGAAATTCAACTTTTTAAATTTTTTATTAAAATTCAAATTTTAACAAATGAAAAAAATAATATTAATTTTTTTTACCATATCTTTTTGTCTTCATGGTTATACACAGATTATAACAATAGAAGATAAATCATCATTACAAGCAGTAGTGAATGCCAATATTACAAATTTATCATATTCAAAAGCCACAAAAACTGACCAGAGAGGAAAGGCCGACCTCAGTATATTTGAGGATAATGAAGTCATTATTATCAGCCACATTGCATATCAGACTTTGAAAAGTACAAAAAAAGAAATTATTGCCAAGTCTGACATTGTTCTGTTATCTGATAATATCATCAAAATGGATGAAGT